>Ga0265316_10003289_pt1 | contig 16397 bp, 18 predicted proteins | sample 4522metaG_FD_202092 | JGI IMG/M metagenome (GOLD analysis project Ga0265316, IMG submission 202092) | Rhizosphere microbial communities from Carex aquatilis grown in University of Washington, Seatle, WA, United States - 4-5-22 metaG | ecosystem: Host-associated > Plants > Roots > Rhizosphere >...
CGAGCTAGCCAAGGAGGCGCACCTCGCGGACGCGGTCGCCGAGCTCGAGCGGCGGGAAGAGCTTGCGGATCAGCGTGTAGACCGGCAGCGTCAGGATCAGGTTGACGAGCAGCGCGAGGGGAACGCCCTGCGCGACGAGTCCTGCGGGCGCCGGCTCGCCGAGCACGAACTGCAGCACGACCTGGCCGAACGCATAGAGCACGGTGACGACGGCGACCGAGAGGTACGGCGCGTGGAAGCGGTCGCGTGCGGTCGTCTCGCCGTAGCGGCCGATCCAGAAGCCGAAGACCGTCAGCAGCAGAGAGGTGATGCCGAGCGTGCCGAGCGTCGCCGTGTCGAGCAGGAGGCCCGTCATGAAGCCGGCGACCGCGCCGAAGATCGAGCCGCGGAGCAGCGCGACCGAGAGCAGCGCGACGATCACGATGCTCGCCGTGCGGAACGGGCGGTACTCGGTCAGCACGCAGAGCTGCAGCAGCGCCACGACGAACAGGAAGAGTGCGGCCTTGATCCCGTCCATCAGCCGTTCGGGACGAGGACGATCACGGACTGCAGCGACGTGAAGTCGACGAGCGGCGAGACCTGGATGTTCTTGAATGCGTTCACGTCGTTGTTGCTCTGGCTCGTCACGGATCCGATCGGGATCCCGCGCGGGAAGAGCGACGGCAGTGCGCCCGGCCCGAGCGTGCCGGCCGTGATGATCGTGTCGCCGTCGTTGACCGCCTCGTTCTTCGCCACACGGTCGAGGATCAACACGTCGCTGCCGCCACCGCCGCGCTTGATCACGCCGACCGCACTCGGGTGCGTCAGGTCGGACGCGGTGACCGCGCTCTGGTCGTCGGTGAGCAGCGTCACGCGTGACTCGGTGCCGAAGACGCGCGCAACGGTCCCGACGAGACCGCCCGAGGAGGCGACGACGACGTTGCCGACGTGCACACCGTCATGCGAGCCCGCGCCGATCTCGACGCTCTGGTCGATCGCGTTCAGCGGGTTGACGACGACCGCGGCGTGCACCTGGTCGAAGTTCGCGATCGACGGAGGGCCGTGGTAGTTGAGCGCCGCCTTCAGCTGCACGTTCTCCTGCACCGCTCCCTCGTCGAGGATCAGCTGCTGGGTCAGCGCCGCGTTCTTCGCGCGCAGCTTCTTGTTCTCGGCCTTCGCGTCGACGAGCCCGCGCGACCAGTTGACCGCGTCACGGAAGGGCCGCGTCACGCGGTCGGCGGCCACCTCGAACGGGCGCAGCGCGCTCGCAGCGGTCCCCTGCACGCCGTCGAGGGCGCTCGACCGGAAGGAGACGGTGATCAGCACGAGCGAGAGCAGCACGAGGACACCCACGATCACCCGGCGCTTGAGAGCGCTGGAGCGACTCGAGGAGTAGCCGGAAGACGCGGCGCGCTGGACCGAAGAGCCCAGGACCGCAAGACGGACGGTCCGGTTGCGAGGCACTCGGGGGAGCGTAGCCGCAGCGCCGGGAGGATCGCAGTTCCGGCGCTGCGGCTTCGTTCAACCTTTGACGTGCGTGACGTACCGGCCGAGCACGGTGTCCCAGCCGCTCGTGTAGCCCTGAAGCTCCTCGGCGGCGTCGTCGGCAAAGCTCTCCCAGCCGGCGTGCGTGAGCTGGACCCGCGTTCCGTCGCCCTCGGCGAAGAAGGCCACTTTTAGCTCTGTGGGCGGCTTTGCGGGGTTGACGCGCCACCGGAGCAGGAAGCCCGAGGGCTGGTCGTACTCGAGCACGAACGCCCGTTCCAGCGGGACGTTGACGTGGATCTCCTTGCGGATCACCCGGTCCTCGGCGTCGATCATCATCCTTCGCCTTCCTTCCTCTCGGCCGCCGTCTTGTAGGCGTCGAGTGCCTGAGACCAGAACTGCTCGAAGTAGGCGCGGAGCTCTGCGAGACCACGCGGGGAGAGCTCGTAGATCCGCTTCGTCCCCTCACGGCGCTCCTCGACGAGCCCCGCCTCCTTGAGGACGCGCAGATGCTGGGAGACGGCCGGCCGGGAGACAGGCAGCCCGTCGGCGACCTCGCCGACTGACCGCGGCCCCAAGCGCAGCCGCTCGTAGACAGCCCTGCGCGTCGGGTCACCAAGCGCGTTCATCACTGATTGGTAAGTGATAACTTACGTAAGTCTAGGCTTACGCTATGCCGGTGTCAAGCTGACGTGCCCGCTGTCAATCTGCTCGACGTCTCGCTTGCGGATCGTGGCAGCGAGCACGCCGAGCGCCGCGAGCAGCATCGCGGCGCCGACCGCGAACGCGACGTGGTAGCCCCTGGTCAGCGCGTCGTTGTGCACGGCGATCGAGGCAACGGCCGGGTGCGGGAGCAGGTGACTCGTGCGCGAGGCGGCCAGTGTCGAGAGGATGGCGAGCCCGAGCGCGCCGCCCACCTGCTGCGAGGTGTTGAAGAGACCCGAGGCCAGGCCGGCATCCTCCGGCTGCACGTTCGTCGTCGCGAGCAGCGTGAGCGGGACGAACGTCATGCCCATCCCGATCGAGACGACGACGATCGTCGGCAGCAGATCCCGGACGTAGGTGCCGTGAGCCGGCAGACGAGTGAAGTAGAGGAGGCCGATCGTTCCCATCGTGATCCCGGTGAACGTGACCGCGCGAATCCCGATCCGCCGGATCAGCGTCTGCGACAGGCCCGCCCCGATGATGATCCCGAACGTGAACGGCAGGAACGCGAGACCGGCCTTCAAGGGCTTGTAACCGAGGATCTCCTGCATGTAGAGCGACGCGAAGTAGAACATCGCGAAGAGGCCGGAAGCGACGAGCAGCATGGCTGCGTTGCTCCCCGAGAGCGAGCGCATGCTGAAGATCCCGAGCCGGATCAGCGGCGCCTTCGAGCGCCGCTCGATCACGACGAACGTCGCGAGCAACACGACGGCGAGCGCGAACAGGCCGATCGTCTTCGCCGAGCCCCAGCCGTAGCTCTGTGCCTTGACGATTGCGTAGACGAGCACGAGCAGGCCGCCTGTCACGCTGACGGCGCCCGCGGCGTCATAGGTTTCCGGTTCCTCATCGGAGCGAGAGTTCGGAACGAAGCGCAGCGAGAGCAGCGCTGCGGCGACGCCGATCGGGAGGTTGACGAAGAAGACCCAGCGCCAGGAGAACGTCTCGGTGAGGAAGCCGCCGATCACGAGGCCCGCTGCCGCACCGCCGGCTGCGATCGCGCTCCACACGCCAAGCGCCTTCGTGCGCTCGGCACCCTCGGCAAAGGTCGTGGTGACGATCGAGAGCGCCGCCGGCGAAACGAGTGCGCCGCCGAGGCCCTGGAACGCGCGACCGGCGATCAACACGTCGGCTGACTGCGCGACGCCGTTGACGAACGATGCGACGGTGAAGACGATCACGCCCGCGATGAAGAGCCGCTGCCGGCCGAGCAGGTCGGAGAGGCGGCCGCCGAGCAGCAGGAAGCCGCCGAACATCAGGGTGTAGCCGTTGACGATCCACTGCAGGCTCGTCGGCGAGAAATGCAGCCCGCGCTGGATGGACGGCAGCGCGACGTTCACGATCGTGGCGTCGAGGACGACCATGAACTGCGCGATGCAGACGAGCACGAGCACCAGCCACCGGTTTGGCTCCGACCTCACGAGAGACGCACGCTACCGGTCGAGCGCATGCACCCAGAGTGATCCCCACTCGCTGTCGACGAGCGAGTGCAGCGTGAAGCCGAGCTTCGCCATCACGTTGCGGGAAGCGAGGTTCGTCTCCGTCGTGATCGAGACGGCGCGTGCGAAGTCGAGGTCGCCGAACAACCAGGCGACGCACGCGGCGCCTGCCTCCGTGGCGATGCCGCGGCCCCACCACGCCGGGTCGACCGCCCAGCCGAGCTCGGGATCGGCGGGCCAGTACGCGTGGTACTGCGGGCCGGTGCGACCGACCAGCTCCCCGGTCGCACGCCACTCGACGGCGAGCAGGCCGAAGCCGCGCTCCGCCCAGTGGCGATCCCAGCGGTCGAATGCCTCGTCGCTCTGCTCGCGGCTCAGCACACCAGCGAGGTGACGGGAGTAGCCGGGATCGGCGTTCCAGCGCGCGACGGTGTCGCGATCGGCTTCGCGAAAGCGGCGCAGTGTGAGGCGCTCGGTTTCGATCACAGCGTCAGCGTCGTCATCGTCTCCGTCACGGTCGGACGGAAGCCGACGGAACTGTTGATGTGCCGCATCGCGAGGTTCTCCTCGGCGTTCGACGTCGAGACGACGTCCACCTCCGGATGATCGTCACGCAAGCGCCGCAGCGACTCGATCTTCACCGCGCATGCCAGGCCCTTCCCGCGGTGCGCGGCGACGGTGCCGGTGTCATCGGTGTAGCCGAGGGTCGAGCCGCGCGACACGCGGAGCTCCGTGAACGCCCCGATCTCGCCGTCGCCGCCGAGAGCGACCGTCAGCCGCATCTCGCGCTCGCGCCGTGCGAGCGACTCTTCCGAGGCGCGCACCTTCTCGGCATCCGACGTGGGGAAGTCAAGGTCGACGGGCGCCGGCGCGTCGTCCATTGCCGCACGCGCGCGCACGTACTCGGCGAGGTGCTCGTCCGGGACACGTGCGAGCCAGGTCACGAGCCGCCAGCCTTCGGGCACGTCCGGCTCCGGCAGCTCGGCGGCTCGCAGGTCGAGGAGCGAGCGGACGACGCGCTGACCGTCCACGGCGCCGGCCCAGTCGGCAAACGCGGCGCCCGACGGCGCCGTGTGATGCCCGTGCAGCGCGGTCACCCCGAGCTCCCGGCAGCGGTCGCGGGCGGTCGTGAGCAGCGCGGCGCCGACGCCGCGGCGACGAGACTCCGGCTGGACAAGCAGGTCCAAGAACGCCGCCGTCGGGCCGTGCACGTACAGGCTCGCGGCGCCGCCCTCCGCGAGCCATTGGCAGGTCGTGTGCGTCGGCGGCTGGTGGCGATGAAACGCGATCGCGTCGTCCGCGCTGCGCAGCGGCTCTCCCGGCGCAAGCTCGTCGTGGCACGCGACCTCGAGCGCATGGAACGCAAGCAGCACGTGATCGGGCGCGGTGCGCGCGTCGATCTCTTCGACGCGCATCGCCTAGTAGCGGCGGCCGTTGCGGCCGCGCGAGCGCGGACGCGCACGTGAGCTGCGGTGGATCGCGTCGAACTCCTCGAGGCTGCGCCCCGAGCCGACGGCCACGCACGTGAGCGGCGACTCGGCGAGATGCACCGGCATGTGCGTCTCGTGCCGCAGCCGCTCGTCGAGGCCCTGCAGCAGCGCGCCGCCACCGGCGAGCACGATGCCGCGGTCCATGATGTCGGCGGCGAGCTCCGGCGGCGTCTTGTCGAGCGTCGACTTGATCGCGTCGATGATCTGGTTGACCGGCTCCTCGAGCGCGTGGCGTACTTCCTCGCTCGAGAGGATCACGGTCTTCGGCAGGCCGGTGAGCATGTCGCGCCCGCGCACCTCCGCCTGCACCTCTTCCTTCATCGCGAACGCAGAGCCGACTTCGAGCTTGATCTCCTCCGCCGTCTGCTGGCCGATCAAGAGCTTGTACTCGCGCTTGATGTGATTGATGATCGCCTCGTCCATCTCGTCGCCACCGACGCGCAGCGACTGCGAGACGACGATTCCGCCGAGCGAGATGACGGCGACCTCGGTCGTACCGCCGCCGATGTCGACGATCATGTTCCCGGTCGGTTCTGCAACCGGCAGGCCGGCGCCGATCGCAGCGGCCATCGGCTCCTCGATCAGGTACGCCTTGCGCGCGCCCGCCGAGAGCGTGGCCTCCTCGACCGCGCGCTTCTCGACACCCGTCACGCCCGACGGGACGCAGACGACGACGCGCGGATGCGCGAAGCGATGCTGGTGCACCTTCTGGATGAAGTGGCGGAGCATCTGCTCGGTGACGTCGAAGTCGGCGATCACGCCGTCCTTCAGCGGGCGGATCGCGCTGATCGTCCCCGGCGTGCGCCCGAGCATCCGCTTCGCCTCGAGACCGACCGCATGCACCTCGCCGGTGCGCTGGTCGATCGCCACCACGGACGGCTCGGAGAGCACGATGCCGCGACCGCGCACGTAAACGAGCGTGTTCGCAGTCCCGAGGTCGACCGCCATATCGCGGCCGCCGAAGCCTGTGAGGTAGCTGAAGATGCCCATAGGACCGCGGCCACTCTAGCTCGTAAGCACTTCGGCCAACCAATGCTCGGCTTCCCGCACCAATACGGGGTTCGTCTCGAGCGTGTAATAGCGGAGCGCGATCAGCCCCTGCGACACCGCCCAGCCTTGCGCGCGGAGCCACGTGGCATCGTCCACGTCGAGCTTGGCGCGAAACCGGTCGCGCTCCTCGCGCGCAACGAGCTTCCAGGCGACCATCACGTCGACAGCGGGATCGCCGACCCCGGTACCGCCCCAGTCGAGCACCGCCGCGAGACGTCCGTCACGCACGAGCACGTTGCGCGCGTCGAGGTCGCAGTGGATCCAGACCGGCGGCCCGTCCCACTCAGGCGCGTGCATCGCGCTGTCCCAGAGCGCGGCGGCCCCGGGCGCTGCGACCCGCTCCAGCGCGGCGCGCACGGCGCGGTCGCGGCCGGCGAGCGGCTGTCCGCGGCCGCCCGCGGGCTCGGGGCCGTCCGTCGTGTCGACGCGTTGCAAGGCGGTGACGAACGCCGCCAGCTCTCCGGGGTCGACCGGCCCTGCCGGCGCGTCACCCTCGAGCCACGTGTGCACCGACCAGTACCACGGGTAGCCGGCGCCGGGCCGCCCGCGCGCGACCGGCAGCGGGATGTCGACCGGGAGGTGCGGCGCGAGCACGGGCAGCCAGCGCAGCTCGAGGTCGTCCTCGTCCGTCGGCCCGTTGCGGCGTGGCAGCCGTACCGACATGGTGTCGCCAAGGCGAAAGATGGCGTTCACCGTCCCGTCGCCGACGCGCGCGACCGGCAGCTCCGCCCACTGCGGGAACTGCTCCGCCACGAGCGTGTGGACGAGCCGTTCGTCGAGGTCGAGCTCGTCGGCGTGGATTCGCGCCATCAACCGAAGCCGTACGCGCCTGGGAACCGGGAGGCGAGCAGGCGCACGAGCAAAGCGCCAGGCAAGCCGACCACGTTCAGGAAATCGCCTTCGATCCGCTCGACGAGACTCGCGCCGAGGCCCTGGATCGCGTACGCGCCCGCCCGCCCCTCCCACTCGTCTGCGTCGAGGTAGTGCGCGAGGTCGCGCGGCGTCAGCGTGCGGAACGTGACGAACGTCGACTCGGCGTGCAGCTCCTCCCAGGCGGGCGTGCGCAAACAGAGGCCGGAGCACACCTCGTGTGTGCGGCCTGAGAGCGCCTCGAGCATCGCCTCCGCCTCCGTCGCGTTCGCCGGCTTGCCGAGCAGCTCGCCGTCGAGGAGCACCTCCGTGTCGACGCCGAGCACGGGCAGCTCGCCGCCGTCGACGGAACGCGCCTTGCCGGCCGCGCGCTCGAGCGGGCCGGTCCCGGGCACCTCGTCGAAGTCCGGCGCGACGACCGCGAACGGGATCCGCAGCTGCGTCAGGATCTCCCTTCGCTGCGGCGACGTCGACGCGAGGATCAGCGCGTCAGCCGGCGTAGGCTCGACGGAGCCGGTCAAGGAGCGGAGCTGGCGGCTTCGCCGCCGCCGGAGCGGGAGAGCCGAGCTGCCCAAATCTCCTCGCACGGCCACTTCCGTGCCCAGTCGGCGGTGACGTACGCGTAGTGGGGATGCGTCTCGGCGTCGGCAGGCGCCTGGATCTCGATCAGCCGCTCGATTTCCAGCCCGTTCGCGCGCAGCAGGTCGATCCACTCGCCGTGCCCGAGATGGAATTCGACACCGCCGTCCCATTCGACCCGGTGCAGGCCGAACTGCGGGCGGACGAGGTGCTCCTTCGCGGGGATCTCGTCGTCCGAGCAGATGATCACGAGCGTCGAGTTGCGCAAGAAGACCAGCCGGCCGCCCGGCCGCAGCAGGCGCGCAGCCTCCGGGATCCAGCGATACGGGTCGACCCAGATCGACGCGCCGTACTCCGAGAGGACGAGGTCCGCGCACGCATCCGGCAACCCGGTCTGCGCAGCGTCGGCTTCGATCAACGGAAACTCGATCCCGGTCTCGGCCATCATCCGGCGCGCCGTGGCGAGCTGTGCGGGCGTGATGTCGACACCGATCGGCTTCGCGCCTCGCTTCGCGAGCCAGGCCGAGAAGTACGCGGTGCCGCAGCCGAGCTCGACGACGTCGAGGCCGTCGACGTCACCGAGGACGTTCAGCTCGGACTCGTCGATCCCCCAGATGCCCCACGAGATCTCGTCGAGCGCCCAATTGACGGTCGCGTTCTCGTCGGTGTATTCCGCGTTCGACTGCGTCCAGAGCGCTGCGTTCTTCGCAGCGTCGCTACGCCAGTCCATCCGGGAACCAGATCCCGATCTCGCGCTCGGCCGACTCGGGTGAGTCGGATCCGTGCACGAGGTTGTTCGGCATCGCGAGCGCATACTGGCCGCGCAGGCTGCCGGGGTCCGCGTCGGCCGGGTTCGTCGCGCCGATCGTCTTGCGGCACGTGGCGATCGCGCCTTCGCCCTCGAGCACGAAAGCGAGCGTCGGGCCCGACGTGATGAACGCGACGAGCTCACCGAAGAACGGCTTCTCCTTGTGCTCGGCATAGTGCGTCTCGCCGAGGTCGCGGCTCGCCGTCACGAGACGCGCGGCGCGAACCTTCAGCCCGCGGCGCTCGAAGCGCGCAAGGATCTCCCCGGCGAGGTTCCGCTCGACAGCGTCGGGCTTGGCGAGGATGAGGGTGCGTTCAACGGCCATGCGGCCGCCAAGTTACCGCTAACGGGTCCGGCGTGGCGGACGCTTCGCTTCGGCCAGGGGCACGACGTCGTCGTCCTGGTCGATCGGCGTCTCGCAATACGGGCAGACCTGCCAGAGCGCTTCGAGCGGCCGGTGGCAGGTAATGCATGACTGGCGGAGCTTGGTCGTGCAGACCGGGCAGATCAGATAATCCTCATCGACGTCCGCCCGGCAGACCGGGCAGTGCAGGTTGCCGCCGCCGAGCCGCTTCTCCATCGCCTTGATCTCGAGCTCCCGCTCGCGCACGTCCTCGAGGTACTCCGGCGGGCGGAAGAGCATGTAGATCAGCGGCCCGATGAACGGGATCACGCCGAGCACGGTCGAGACCCACACGAGCAGCGGGTCCTCGATCCGGCGACGCCCGTCCTTGTTGACCCAGTAGACGGTCGCGACCCAGAAGACGAGCACGAAGAAGATCGCGAGGTTGCGGATCACGTACCACGTCGACGAGTGGAAGAAGTCGTGGACGCTGCCGAAGCTCGCCGCGATCACAGGAGGATCCTCCCTAGTCCGTAGCCCGCAGCGAACGCGAGCCCAACGAAGAGCGCCAGGAGGAACAGGGCGAACAGGAAGACGCTGATGCGTTCACCGGAGCGCGACATGGTATGCATTTCACTCGTCATTCGTCAGGTCGGCAAGCAGATAGAGCGAACCGGTGACGAGGACGCGCGGTCCGAGGCCCCGCGCCAGCCGGAGAGCGTCGCGGGGGTCGTCGGCCGTCTCCACCGTCGGGAACCACTTTCGTGCCCGAGCGGCGACTTCCCCCGCAGGCAGCGAGCGATCGTTCGAGGAGCGCGTGGCCACCAGGACTCGTCCTGCCCGCGCCAGCCGCTCCAGAATCCCATCGGCGTTCTTGTCACCGAGGATCGAGGCGACGACGACGTAGCCGCCCGGCTCCGGCAGACGTTCGAGCAGCCAGTCGACCGCCTCCGGCGTGTGCGCCCCGTCCCAGACCTCGTCGCCGCGCAGCTCCAGCCGGCCCGGCAGCGCCGCGTCGGCGAGTGCGGCGACCGGCCGGCCGAGGAACGCCTCCGCCGCCTCGCGCGCGCCGCCGATGCGCACGTCGCGCCCCTGGACGAGCGGCGCGAACTCCTCGTCGGGCAGCACGACCGTCGCGTGTGGCCCCGCGACTGCGAGCTTCTCGCCCGCGATCGCCTGGCGCGTCGAGCCGAGCACCTCGGTGTGCTCGAGCGCGACGTTGGTCAGCAGGACGACGGGCGCGTCGATCACGTTCGTCGCGTCGTGCCGGCCACCGAGGCCGGCCTCGATCGCGGCGGACTCGACTCCACGCGCGGCGAAATCGGCGAACGCCGCGGCGGTGACGGTCTCGAATTGCGTCGCTCCGAGCGCGACGGCGTCAGGCCGCACGCGCGCGACTGCGCGCTCGAAGCCGGCCGGGTCGGTCTGCAGGCGCTCGTGCCAGCCGGAGACGTGCGGCGACGTGTAGGCGAGGCCGCCGATCGTCGCGGCGATGCGGCGCGCGGCGGTCGACTTGCCCTTCGTCCCGACGACGTGCACCGACCGGAAGCTGCGTTGCGGATCTCCGAGCCGCGCGAGCAGCTCGAACATCCGCTCCGTGCCGAAGCCGTCGGTCGGCCACGGGCTCAGCGTCTCGAGCCAGTCAGTCGCCGATTGCATCGAGCTCGCGCCGGTATCGCTCGAGCTTCTCCCGCTCGGCCGCGACGACCTCGTCCGGAGCGTTCTGCACGAAGCGCTCGTTCGCGAGCTGCTGCTCCGCCCGTGCGATCTCCTTGCGCAGGCGCTCGCGCTCGGCATCCGCATTGCCGTTGCCCTTCGCGCGCTCCGGCTTCACGACCGCGTTGAAGATGCGCTGCTCGTCGCCTGCGAGCGGCGGCACGACTCCGGAGCGCCTGAACATCTGCGCGAGCTCCTGCACGCGCTCGAGCGCGCCTGCTTCCGTCTCGTCGCCCGCCTCGGGCCACGGCGCCACGATCAGCCGCGTCTGGCGGTCCGGCAGGTACGACCAGATCTCCTCGGTCACGTGCGGCATCACCGGATGGAGCAGCTTCAGCAGCCGCTCGAGGGCCGCGGTGGCCGTCGCGCGCGCGTCGGCGTCGCGGTCGTAGAGCCGCAGCTTGATCGCTTCGAGGTACCAGTCGCAGAAGTCGTCGAAGGTCAGGTGGTAGAGCTCGTCGGTCAGGTGCGCGAAGTCGAACTCGCCGATCAGCCGCTCGGCGGCACGCTGCGACTGCGAGAGCCGAGCGAGGATCCAGCGTTCCTCGAGTGACGACGGGCGCTCGGCCGGCGCGGCGCCTTCACACGCGGTGACGATCAAGCGCGCCGCGTTCCACAGCTTGTTCGAGAGCTTCGCGCCCTCTTCGAGCGCGGAGTCCGAGAAACGCACGTCCTGCGTCAGCGAGTTCTTCATCAAGCCGTAGCGCGTCGCGTCGGTGCCGTGCTGCTCGATCAGCTCGAGCGGGTCGATCCCGGTCTTCAGGGACTTCGACATGCGCCGCCCGTCGCGCGCGAGCACCGTCGTGTGGATGACGACGTCCTTGAACGGGATGTCGCCCATCAGCTCGAGCCCGGAGAAGATCATCCGGTTCTCCCAGAGGCGGATGATCTCGCGCGCCGTCGTCTGCAGGTCGCCGGGGTAGAAGTACGCGAGGTCGGGCGTCTCGTCCGGCCAGCCGAGCGTCGCGAACGGCCAGAGCGCCGACGAGAACCACGTGTCGAGCACGTCGGTCTCGCGCGTCAGCTCCGTCGAGCCGCAGTCGGCGCAGGCCGACGGCTCGTCCTCCTCGACCGTCAGGTGACCGTCCGGGCACGTCCACGCCGGGATCTGGTGGCCCCACCAGATCTGCCGGGAGATGTTCCAGTCGGGCGCGTTCTCGAGCGAGTCGATCGCGAAGCGGTGCTGGCTCTCCGGGTGGAAGACGATCCGCCGCTCGCGCAACGCAGCGAGCGCGGGCTGCTTGATCTCATCCATCGCGCACCACCACTGCATCGAGATGCGCGGCTCGATGCGCGTCTTGCAGCGCTCGCAGACGGCGACGCTGTGGCGATAGTGCTCGCGCTGCTCGAGCTGCCCGCGCTCCTTGACCCACGCGAGGATCTTCTCCTCGGCTTCCTTCTGCGTGAGCCCCTCGAGGCCCTCGGCGGTGACGCGCCCGTCCGGGCCGATGCAGCTCGGCTCGGGTAGGCCGTGGTCGCGGCCGATCGCGAAGTCGGTCGGGTCGTGCGCGGGCGTGATCTTCAGCGCGCCGGTCCCGAACTCGCGCTCGACACGCTCGTCTGCGATCACGGGCACACGGCGCTCGACCCACGGCACGACCACCTCGCGCCCGATCAGGTGCGTGTAGCGGTCGTCGTCGGGGTGCACGGCGACCGCGACGTCGGCGGGGATCGTCGCGGGCCGCACGGTCGCGATCGCGATGTAGCCGTCGCCGTCCGCGAGCGGATAGCGGATCGTCGAGAGCGTGTCGTCCACGTCGACGTGCTCCAGCTCGAGGTCGGAGAGCGACGTCTCGTGATGCGGGCACCAGTTGATGATGCGATTCGCGCGGTAGATCCAGCCGCGCCGGTAGAGATGCACGAAGAAGCGCATCACCGCGCGGATGTACTGGTCGTCCATCGTGAAGCGTGTGCGGCGATAGTCGAGCGACGCGCCCATACGGCGGAACTGGACGAGGATCTTGCCGCCGTACTCGTGCAGCCACGCCCAGACGCGCTCTTCGAACGCCTCGCGCCCGATCTCCTGGCGCGACGTGCCCTCGCTGACGAGCACGTTCTCGACGACGTTCTGCGTTGAGATGCCGGCGTGGTCGTAGCCGGGCTGGAAGAGCGTGTTGTAGCCCTGCATCCGCTTCATGCGGACGACGGTGTCGCCGATCGCAAGCTGGAGCGCGTGGCCCGTGTGCAGCTCGCCCGTCACGTTGGGCGGCGGGTGCGCGTCCACGTACGGCGTGCGCGACGGATCGGGGTCGGCGTTGTAGAGGCCCTCGGCCTCCCACGTCTCCTGCCAGCGCTCCTCGACGCCGTGCGGCTCGTATCTGGGCAGCATCTCGCTCACGGAGCCCATGCTACGCATGCGAAGGGCGGCCTATCGCGCGCTGGCGTAGCCCTGCATGCCGCGCGCGTTCGCCGCGGCGTGCAACTGATCGCCCTCGCGCGCGACGGCGCTGACGCGGCCGAGCTCCCACGGGCCGGTGACGGTCACCTCGTGGCCGCGCCGGCGCAGCTCGGCGATCGTCTCCTCGCCGAAGCGGGACTCGACCGCGAGCGAGCGAGGCTCGAAACCGCGCGGATAGAACGACGAGATCAGGTGGTCGGTATGCCACTCGGGCGCGTCGATCGCCGCCTGCAGGTCGAGCCCACGGTCGACGTGCCGCACGAGCACGTGCAGCGCCCACTGCTCCTGCTGGTCACCGCCGGGCGTCCCGTAGGCGAGCCAGGGCTCGCCGTCGCGCAGCACGAGGCCGGGCGAGAGCGTCGTGCGCGGGCGCTTGCCAGGCGCGAGCGACGACGGCAGCCCCTCCTCGAGCCAGAACATCTGCGCACGCGTCCCGAGCGGCCAGCCGAGCGCCGGGATCGTCGGCGAGCTCTGGAGCCAGCCGCCGCTCGGCGTCGCCGAGAGCAGATTCCCGAACCGGTCGGCCACGTCCAGATGCACCGTGTCGCCGCGGGTCGGCTCGCCCGAACCAAGTAACACAGTGTTACTAAGTCCGAAGCGCGGCAGGCGCCCGAGGCCTGGGCGCAGCTCGCCGCTCGCCTGCTCGCCGATCAGCGCACGGCGCTCGTCGGCGTACTCCGTCGACAGCAAGTGATGTAGCTGTACATCTACATCACCGTAGTTCGCGTCCCGGTCCGCAAAGGCGAGCTTCGCCGCCTCGGTCATGACGTGCACGAGCTCCGCTTCGCTCAGCTCCGCCAGGTCGAAGCCCTCCAGGAGGCGCAGCTGCTGGAGCCCGGCCGGGCCCTGCCCCCACGCGGCCGTCTTGCAGACCGTGAGCCCGCGGTAGTCGACCGTCGCGGGCGGCTCGAGCGTCGCGCGCCAGCCGGCAAGGTCCTCGCCGGTGAGAAACCCTTCGTGCTCGCGTGAGAAGCGGTCGATCTCGTCGGCGACGAAGCCCTCGTAGTAGACGCGCCGCGCGCCCTCGATCGTCCCGCCGGACTCGTCGAGCAGCCGGCGCCACGTCGCGGCGAGCTGCGGGTTGCAGAACATCGAGCCGGAGGCCGGCGCCGGCAGATAGAGCTCGGCTGATCCGGGCCACTCGCGCAGCAGCGGCGCGGCGCGCTCGATCGTCGCGGTGATGCCGGCCACGACCGGGTAGCCGTTCTCCGCGTAGCCGATCGCGTAGGCGAGCACCTCGTCGAGCGTCCACGTCCCGAACTGCTCGAGCAGGAGGAGCCAGCCGCCGAACGAGCCGGGGACGCACGCTGCCTCGACTCCGGCACCTGGTACCAGGTCGTGTCCCCGGGCGCGGAAGGCGTCGATCGTCGCCGTCACCGGCGCAACGCCCTGCGCGCAGAGAACGAGCGGCTTACCGGCGTCCGCCGCCCAGAAGATCGCGGGGAGATCACCACCCGGCCCGTTCAGGTGCGGTTCGACGACCTGCAGCACGAAGCCGGCAGCGCACGCGGCGTCGAACGCGTTCCCGCCGCGCTCGAGCACGGCCATACCCGTCTGCGTCGCAAGCCAGTGCGTCGACGCGAAGGCGCCAAACGTGCCACGCAGCTCGGGGCGCGTCGTAAAGCTCAGGTGCGGACCCAGTCGGCCGCGACGTGCTCGAGGATCGTCGTCAGCAGCTGGAACGAATGCATCACGTGCTCGTGCGCGAGCTCGCGCGCGCCGGCGACTGAGCCCGCGGCGAGCGCGGAGCGAATCGCGCGATGCTCGGCCTGGTTGCGCTCGTAGAGCCGCTCGAGCTCGTCGTCGACCGGCGCCCACACGGTCGGCCCGGAGAACGTGCGCCGCGCGCCCTTCGAGACCGACTCGATGTACGGCACATCGGCCACGCGATAGATCACGTCGTGGAACGCGTGATTGGCGCGCATCCACTCGGACATCAGCGAGCGGCGGCTGCCGCCGGGCTCGTGCGAGCGGACTTCCTTCGTCAGACGCGCGAACCGCTTCTCGCACTCCTCGAGCTCGGCCAGCGCCTCGGGCGTCCACTTGCGCGCCGCGATCTCGGTGACGAGCGCTTCCAGCTCGGCCCGGACGAGGAAGGCCTCGCGCAGGTCGTCGTGAGAGAGCGTGCGCACCCGGACGCCCTTGTTCGGCTCGAACGAGACGAGCCCGAGTGCGGCGAGCCGGCGCAACGCCTCGCGCACCGGTGTCCGCGAGACGCCAAATCGCTCGGAGAGCTGCTCCTGGCGCAGCACCGACCCGGGGGCGAGCTCGCCGGAGACGATCGCCTCCTCGATCACGACCGCGATGTCGTCTGCTTTCGTCGATTCGAGGCTCATATCCGCTACGCCGCCGGCCAAGCGGGCGGCTTCGCTCCTTGTTCGTCTCCGTCAAGCCTACGACTCATGTCAGGAGATCGTACGCGGAGACGGTCAGGAAATCCTGCAACGGCACGGTGAGGGCTACGTCGGCGAACACCTCCTTGGCCGCGTCGGAGGCCTCGACCTGGGCGATCTCCGCGCGCACGCGGGCCTCGTCGAAACGCCCCGCCTGCACCCAGGACCAGACCTGGGCGCGCGAGATCTCGGCCGTCGCGGCGTCCTCCATCAGGTTGTCGATCGCCGCCGCGCCCACGCCCTGCAGCCACGCGTCCAGGTAGCGGACGCCGACGCTCACGTTCACGCGGAGCCCCTCGTCGGTGATCTCACCGCCGGGGATCTCGAAGTCGACGAGCTGCGCCTCGCTGACGTGCACGTCAGCGCGCTTGCGCTCGACCTGGTTCGGCCGGTCACCCAGCACCGCGTCGAACTCCGCCATCGCCACGGGCACGAGATCGGGATGCGCGACCCAGGTGCCGTCGAAGCCGGAGCCCGCCTCGCGCTGCTTGTCCTCGGTCACCTTGGCGAGCGCGGTCGCGTTCACCTCTGGGTCGCGCCTCGACGGGATGAACGCGGCCATGCCGCCGATCGCGTGCGCCTCGCGGTCGTGACAGGTCTTGACGAGCAGCTCCGAATACGCGCGCATGAACGGGACGGTCATCGTCACCTGCGCGCGGTCGGGCAGCACGGCGCCCATCTTCTTGATGCAGCTGAAGATGTAGTCCCAGCGCCCGGCATTCAGCGCGCACGAGTGGTCGCGCAACTCGTAGAGGATCGCGTCCATCTCGTACGAGGCAAGGATCGTCTCGATCAGGACCGTGCACTTGATCGAGCCGTGCGGCAGGCCGAGCTCCGACTCCGCCAGCGCGAACGCCTGCGCCCAGAGCCGCGCCTCTTCATGCGACTCGAGCTTCGGGAGATAGAAGTACGGCCCCGTCCCGCGGTCCAGCTGCTCGCGCGCGTTGTTGAACACGACGAGCCCGAAGTCGAAGAGCGAGCCGCTGACCGGCGCACCGTCGACTTCGTGATGACGCTCGAGGAGCTGCCAGCCGCGCGGGCGGATCATCAGCGTCGCCGTCTCGTCGTTCAGGCGGTAGCTCTTGTCCGCCGTGTCCAGCTCGATCGTGCGGCGCACGGCATCGTGGACGTTGCGCTGCCCTTCG
>Ga0265316_10003290_pt1 | contig 16397 bp, 9 predicted proteins | sample 4522metaG_FD_202092 | JGI IMG/M metagenome (GOLD analysis project Ga0265316, IMG submission 202092) | Rhizosphere microbial communities from Carex aquatilis grown in University of Washington, Seatle, WA, United States - 4-5-22 metaG | ecosystem: Host-associated > Plants > Roots > Rhizosphere >...
CGGCTGTGCAGTGGAAGGTCGCGAGAGGATGTTCCAACGAATATCTCGTACGTGCCCTCTGGAGATACCCAGCGATGTAGCGAAGGGTCGAAATTCGAAAATGAGCGCTCGTCTAACACCAGACTTACAGGCTTTGTCTCACCAGGTCCCAACTGAACTCTTGCAAATGCGCGCAATTGATGAGGCGGCTCATTGTTCTCTGCGGGCTGTCCGACATAAGCCTGTACAACCTCGGCACCCTTCCGATTTCCGGTGTTCGTAACATCTACTTTTACCAGCGCCTTTCTGGTCACTCCTCCGGATTTCAAATCTGGCTTTGCAGGTTCGACAACTAGATGGCTGAGTCTAAATGTGGTGTAGGACAGACCGAAGCCGAATGGGAACAGGGGCTGTGTGTTCGTAGCGTCGTACCAACGATAGCCAACGTTCAAACGCTCACTATAGAGAGAATGCCCACCCACACCCGGCCACTGCTCCTTTTGCGAGGTGGGTATCTCGTTCGCAGTTCTCGGGAAGCTCAGAGGCAACTTGGCTGCCGGGTTGACGTCGCCATACAGAATGGCAGCAATCGCATTGCCGTCTTCCTGCCCCGGATACCACGCCTCGATGATCCCGGTCACCTCATTCACCCATGGCATCAGCACCGGGCCGCCGGTATCAAGCACGACTATTGTCTGCTTGTTGGCTGCAGCCACAGCCGCGATGAGTTGATCTTGATTCCCTGGAAGTTCAAGATTCGGACGGTCGTCGCCTTCGGTCTCGTCAGTATGAACAAACACAATCGCGATTTGCGCATCCCCGGCCGTCTTCGATACAGCCGCCAGATCGCTTCCATCCGCATACGATACCTGCACTCCTGCGCCGGCACGTTTGCGGATGCCATCCAGAGGACTCACTATATAGGGCGCAATCACTGCCGAACTGCCGCCGCCTTCAGCCTTCGGCGTTATGTTTCCCGCTGCGCCAAATACCGCGATCGACGCATCTGCATGAAGCGGAAGGATCGAGCGTTCGTTCTTCAGCAGGATTGTTCCCTCCTCGGCCACCATCCTGGAGAAGGCATCGTGCTGTGGACTCCGCACGTTCGAAGTCCAGGTGGCTGTTTGTGTCTTGTCGAACAAACCCTGGCGAAACATGGGAACAAGTATTCTGCGCACGTGTTCGTCGATCGTGGACATGTTTACCTGCCCGGCCTGCACCGCGTTCTTCAATGCCGCGCCATAAAACGTGTCGTCGGGCATCTGCTGATCGAGCCCGTGATTCGCGGAGTCGACCGTGGAATGGGTCGCTCCCCAATCGCTCATGACCCATCCATCGAACTTGAGCTGTTCCCTTAACATGCGCTCGAGAAGATCGGCGTTCTCGCAGGAGTAAACCCCATTGGTCTTCACATAGGCGCACATGAATGTGCCCACATGACCTTCCCGCACCGACGCCTCGAACGGTGGAAGATATATCTCCTGAAGCGTCCTTTCATCCACCACTGAGTCGGCTCTGAAACGGTCGCTTTCCTGATTCATGGTCAGGTACATGTTTGCATCGGCAATCGGACCCTGACTCTGAATGCCTTTGATTTCGGCTGCCGCCATCTGGCCGTTGAAGTAGGGGTCCTCACCGTAGCTCTCAAACGTACGTCCCCACTCCGGCACGCGAACGACATCGATCGAAGGACCCAGTGCAACATTGGTCCCCTTGCCCCATTGCTCCTGCCCAAGCACTCGCCCAAATTCGTTCAACAGTTCAGGATCCCAACTGGACGCCGCGGCGATTGGGGCCGGCAGCAGAGTCACATCATGCGCCTCATTCCCTACTCCCGCCCGTCCATCCGCCAATCGCAGGGCTGGAATTCCAAGGCGTGGAATGGGAGGTACATATCCCACGTATCCCTTGGGCGGTAAAGCAAACTGGTATCCGCTCACCGCATTCCCTGTCAGCGCATTCACTCCGTGCATCAGCGTAATCTTCTCGTCGAGCGTCATCTCCCGGAGGAGGAGATCAGTGCGCCGCTCCGCCGAGAGCGAGCGGTTCATCCAAGACCGCTCTACGGAGCTCTGCGCCGCAACCTTTGGCCCATCCGCATTCGGCCTTGGCCGCATTCTGCCGTTTGCAAACGGCGCGTTCGTCAATGCCACCATCCCAAAACACAGCCAAACGGCGCTCAGAACGAGCAAATCATTTCTTCCCAATCGACGAGCTACAGACTGCATCTCCATCACTGCGCATCTCCTTTTAGCACCACCGGCGAAATTGCTCGCAACTCGTCGTCCCGCATCGCACGAGCGGCATCATCAACTCCCGACATATTCATGCTTTTGTTTCATTGAAGCTTAAAAATCGCATCCCTGTCAATTGCAATCTCCCTATTCGCACATGTTTATGCTCGTTATCGGATATTACAGTCATTTTGCACTTTAATGAGCGGCTGACCCTGCATCCATCCGTTATCCACTGCAAGATCGGAGCACACGAGCGGGCGGGGACCAATCTGAGAACAAAAATGGAGAAGGAGGCGATGTTCCGCCTCCTTCTGCACTGCTACGAGTTGTGTGCTCTGTCTCCTAGAAGATCAGTTTCAGAGCAAACTGGATTTGCCGTGGCGACGCTGCTGCCGGCGTGCCGGTGACGGAGAAGCCGTTTTGCAGGGTGGTTCCCGGATTGGCGAAAGTTGGAGTGTTGAGCAGGTTGAAGGTCTCTGCGCGGAATTGAAGGTTGAGCTGCTCCCAGATCGGGAACTGCTTGAAGAGCGAGAAGCCCAGAGCCTGCGTTCCTGGCCCATAGTACTGGTTACGCTTCTCGTTGCCGAGCAAGCCCGCTCCCTGAACCTGGAGTGTGCTCGGGTCCCACCAATTGGAGAGGCTACGATGGAATCCGGAACTCTTGGACATTGGGGCTTTCACCTGGTTGGGGCGGTCGTTACCGAGGCCGATACCGCTTTGCGCGCCGTTAGTATTTTGGATGGTAAGCGGGTTGCCACCTTGTGCGTAGTAGATTGCGTTGGTCGACCAGCCCTTCACGACGTACGCCGCCGGCCCAGTCAGGCTCTTGCCGAAGGGCAGATCGTAGCTCATTGTCAGGGCAAGACGCTGGCGTGTATCGATGTCCGCGTTGCCGTAGTCGTACTGGAAGAAGCTGTTCACATTGACTGCCTTGCCGGTGCCGTCGTCCATATGGCATACGCCGAAGCAGTTGCCTGTAGGCTGACCTTCGTCCATAACTTCAGCGTTGGTCAGGTTGTGTGCCCAGGTGTAGTTCACATTGGCCGCCAGCCCCTCATGCATGCGGCGTTCCACTGAAACCTGCCCTGCGCCGTAGGTCGACATCAACACACTCTTGCGGGCAGCGATGTTCACACCGGGAAGGTCTGGATACGGATAGGTTCCACCGTCCGTGATTGGGATTGGCAGTTGGTTGGCATTGATGCTGTCCGTTACCAGTCGTCCGGCGTGGTTACCCACATAGGAGACCGTGACTACGTTGCCGCGGATATCCTTCTCGACGTTCAAGCTGTACTGCTGCATGTACGCGTTCTTGTAGTCGAAATCGGTTTGTTGAATGGTGGTGCCAAGGTAGTTTTTCGGGTCCGTCGCCAGATCCATGTTGAGCACCGGCACTGGCAGTCCGCCATCCATGTAATAGCCGCCGAGCGTGCTTCCGTTAGCGGAGTATGCGTAGGGCCCCGCACATGCACCGGAATTTGTAATCGCGGTTGCGCCGCAACTAAAACCGAAGCTGTAAGGAGCGTTTCTCATAAAGGAACCAGACGCAGTGTTCTCCGGGAAGAACGTAATCCCATAGCCACCGCGAACCACAAGGCCGGGCATTACCGTGTAGGCGAAGCCAAGGCGCGGAGCCAGATCGGAATAGTCTGTCTGCACGCCGGCGGTCGAATTGGACTGTTGCGGCCTGGGGAGTCCCGGTCCGTAGAGCAGACCCGACGCCGGGTTGAAATTATCGAAGCCGTAGTTGTGCGAGCTGAACGGGGTGTAGATGTCATACCGGACGCCGAGGTTCAGTGTGAGGTTCGGCTTGATGCGGTAGTCATCCTGCGCGTAATACCCCATCTCCCAGGAACGGAAAGCGGCAATAACAAGAGTGTAGGCTCTCTGCACTTGCGATGCATAGTCTGACAACAAGTCGCCCATCGCGTTGCCAGTCAGGTCGCCATTGTCTTGCATGAAGCCGCGCGGATACGGGCTCTGACCTTCAGAGACCTGGCGGCGGATCACCGACGCGCCGAACTTGACGCTATGCGGTCCCTTCAACCAGGAAACTGAACCCACGTACTGGAAGGTGTTGTTCTGGTCGAGCAGCGGAACATACGCTGCGTCACCCAGCGGTGAGTAGCCGCCAACATTCAACGTAAGAGCCATCAGGCCGCTGCTTGGATCGTCATTCGGCAGGTTCACGCAGCTTGTCGCGGTGCACGGGAAGCCGAATGCTGTTGACACGGCTTTGTGCTCGTTCACTGGGCCCGAATTGTTGTTCAACCGCATGTACTGGGCCTTCAGGTCGAGAATCAGGTTGTTGCTGAGGACGCGGTTATAATCCAGCGCTGCAGAGTGCTCTGCGTCAACTGCAGGACCGGCAAATCCAACGCCACCCGCGCCGCCCCACACGCCTGCTCCGGGATTGACGCCGTTCACCACCGGGAAGGTGCCCGGAATGAAGATAGCGGCTCCGTTGTAGGTGTAGCGGGCATACATCGAGTCCTTCGGCGAGAGGCGATAGTCTGCCTTGGCGTCATAGGTCTTCAGGAACTGGGTCTCGCCGCCCGTGAAGTTGTAGTTGTTAAGATACGGTTGGCAATTGTCCTTTGACGATGCGTTGGACGGAGTAATGTTGGGGGCCGGATACAGAGCGAAGTATTTCGCGCCGATCGTTCCCGGGGTCCAGCCATCTTGCGTCGTCAGGTTCGTGCAGCCATCTCCCAGATCGGTGAAGTCTCCGGGATGCTGTTCCTCGTAGAGCGTGGGTACGGTGCTCTCTGCCGTCAGCCCTTTGACCAGGCGGAAATTCTCGTAGTCAAAGAAGAAGAAAGCCTTGTCCTTGATGATGGGCCCGCCTACGCTGCCGCCAAACTGGTTCTGGCGGAGTTCAGGCTTCGGCCCAACGCTGGCGAAGTAGTCCTTGGCATCGAACTTGTCGTTGCGCAGGAACTCGTACACGGTCCCATGGAAGTTGTTGGTTCCCGACTTGGTGATCAGGTCAACCACACCACCGCCGGCGCGCGAAACCTCGGCCGTGTAAAGATTGGTAAGAACCTTGACTTCTTCAATCGCATCAATCGAAGGGCGGACTCCAATGCTGCCGATAAAGCGCTCGTTGTTATCCATGCCATCGATCATGTTGTTGTTGATTTCGTCGCTCTGACCGTTGGCCGCGAAGCTGGAGCTCATGCGGCGATCGTCCGGCCGCGTGCCGCTGTTCATCGCGTTGCTCAGGCCGGCCGTCACGCCGGCAGCCAGGGTAATCAGGCTGGTGACGTTGCGCCCGTTGAGCGGCAAGTTTTGCGTCGACTCGCTGGTAATCAGTGAACCGATGGTTGAATCATCGGTCTTCAGGGCTGGCGTGGTCGCCTCTACGGTTACCGTCTGTTCTGCCTGCCCCATGCTTAACTGTGCGTTGACACGCGCACGATCGCCGGCGGCAACGGTAAGCGTCGTTACATAGCCCTTGAAGCCTGCCGCCGTAACCGTCACCTTATAGGTGCCGACTTGCAACTGGGTGAACGTGAATGAACCCTCGCTGCCGAGAGCCATCTTCTGCGATACGTTGGTTCCAGTGTTGGTTGCTGTTGCGGTTCCGGTAACTACTGCCGCACCGCTGGGATCCGTCACGGTTCCCACGATGTCAGCGGTTGTCACTTGCGCGTGGGCCGTCGCCAGAGTCAGGAAGAACATACATACGAGACTCAAAGCGAGCGGAATTAAACTTCGTATCCTTTGGCTCATTGGCCAAGCCTCCATGATTTTGGTTCCAATTGTTTGTGTTACTCCTTATGACGCACCTGTGGAATCGAACTGCCCGCGAATCGTGACTACCTGTTTGCAATCCAGCTTTTCCACAAGCCAAGCCACTATACGCCCAGCTCAAAACACAAACGAGTGATTGCCATCACAATTCGTTGATCTTGATGAGCGATATAGCCTTAACTAGTCATTTTCGCCGTAAGCATTGACGTATTCTCTTCATCCTGCCAGCAAAGACCTTGTGCTTCTCCTCAAACTCCTTCCGGATCTTTCAACCCGGAGATGAGTGAGACATCGCGGTCATGTCTAGACATGAGACGACTCAATCTTACGGAAAAATGAGACGTTTCAATTATTACGAACGGAATGTACTCCTTGTACAACTCGGCTGTCAAGGCCTTTTGCTGCTCCCCGTATATCGATGAAACCTCGTAGAGATGAACTCGTCGGTATGCCTTTCATAATCTTTTAAATTCATATAGATGGCTCGCTAGCCAGAGAAGGTTCCATGGACCACGTGGCAGATTCGGGCAACCGGGGGATGGGATTTTCTCTTTGAATTGGGAAGACAAAGCTGTTTCCCGGCTCGACTCCGGTTCGTCTAACCGGGACGGAAAGAGTGAGATCCCAGATCGATCCCGAGGCTCTCTCCGACAGTAGCCGATTTCCCCTCCGCCAGCCGCAGGGCCGCTCAGTTCTCAGAGAGACACGCACATTCATCCTCCGGATCGAGGACCTGCGCGGTTTCAATAGGGACTCAGGAGAAGCCCAGTACTGGGTGGGGCGTATACGGCTCTTCGAGAGCGGACACTTCGGCGGGCGTGAGTTGCAACGACAATGCTGCCGCGGCGTCCTGGAGATGATTCACCTTGGTGGCGCCGACAATCGGCGACGTAACTACGGGCTTGCCAAGCAGCCAGGCCAGTGCCATTTGCGCTCGTGGTACGCCGCGTTCTTCAGCAAGGTCACCCAGACGGTCGACCACGCGCCGATCCGCATCTTCGGTTTGGGAATACATGCTTCTTCCAAACTGATCTGTCTCAAAGCGCCTGGTGTGCTCGCTTTGCCAAGGACGGGTGAGCCGGCCACGCGCCAGTGGGCTCCAGGGGATCACACCAATGCCTTCTGACTGGCAAAGACCGAGCATCTCGCGCTCCTCTTCCCGGTACAGCAGGTTGTAATGATTCTGCATGGAAACAAAACGGGTCCAGCCATGCAGGTCAGCGAGATAAAGCGCCTTGGCAAACTGCCATGCATACATGGACGAAGCGCCGAGATAGCGCACCTTTCCCAATTTCACCAAGTCGTGCAAAGCCTCCAGAGTCTCTTCGATCGGTGTCTGGTAGTCCCAGCGGTGAATCTGGTAGAGATCCACAAAATCCGTCTGCAAACGGCGCAGGCTCTGATCGAGTTCGAAGAAGATGGCCTTACGCGAAAGCCCTTGCCCATTAGGCTCGTCGCGCATCACACCATGCACCTTGGTCGCAATGACCACAGATTCGCGGCGCACGTTGGCCTTGAGGAATTTCCCCAGCACCGCTTCGCTGGCGCCGCTGGAATACACATTCGCGGTGTCGAAGAAGTTAATTCCGAGGCCCAGGGCCTGACGCAGAAAGGGCTGGCTCTCTTCTTCGTCAAGAGCCCATGCCTGCCGGCCGGCCTTCAGTTCGCCGGTAGCCGGCGCGCCATAGGTCATGCAACCGAGGCATATGCGCGAGACTTGCAGTCCCGTCTTGCCCAGTCTGACGTACTCCATTACTTACTCCTCCTATATGGATGACGCGGATTTGAGTCCGTACGACGTACAGGATTCCGTGTTTGCACTCACAAACGAGCATAGCGCAGCTCCCTAAGCAACGGTCACCTCTGCTACGCTGCTCCGCGTCAAGACCAAGGTTGCTTTTTCCCACGGTCCTGCGTACCATTACCTCATGCAAGGAAGATCCTGTTGTCGCTTCTGTACGCAGCTTCGCGCGCACAGGTGACCTGGGTCTGAGAGCTAGAACGTACTCCGAGGTTTCTAAATGCCCGCGATGCAGCCATAGCTGCCGCGGGCATTCTATTTTCCGGCAAAGAGGAACTATGAGTGAAGCTGTACCAGTGAAAGAGACCAAGGCTCAGCGGGCTGAACGTCTGAAGCGCGAAAAGAACCCATGGCAAGCCTTCGACGAAGTGCGCGCCTTTGCTCGTGAGGGCCGCTCCAGCGTGCTGCCGGAGTGGGCGTCCACCTACTTCAAGTGGTGGGGCATCTACACCCAGGGAGACGGCGCAGGGGTTACCGGCGGCAAGGGCGGCGAGGGCCTGACGACCGAGTACTTCATGATGCGTATCGGCATGCCCAACGGCATCGTCTCGTCAAGCCAACTGCGTGCTATTGGCGGGATTTCGCGCAAATACGCCCGCAACCTGGCCGACATCACTGTCCGCCAGAACATCCAGCTTCACTGGCTCACCATTGAGTCGCTGCCCGAGGTGGTCGACGCGCTGAGCGCGATAGGCCTCTCGCCCAAGGGCGCCTGCGGGGACGTGGTCCGCAATGTGACCGGTTGTCCGCTGGCCGGGGTGGCGGCCGACGAGCTCATCGACTCGTCTGCGCTGGCCACCGAAATCTCACACCTGCTACAGGCAAATTCCGACTACTATAACCTGCCGCGCAAGTTCAAACTTTCCGTGACCGGCTGCCCTTCCTGGTGCACTTACCCTGAGATCAACGACGTCGGCCTCACCCCGGTCAAGCACAACGGCGAAGTGGGTTACTCGCTGCGTGTCGGTGGAGGCCTCTCCAACGAACCCCATCTCGCCGTTCGCCTGAACGCCTTTATCCTGCCTCACCAAGCAGTCCCCGTGGCGCGTGCGGTGACCGAGATTTTCCGCGACCAACAAGGGCTGCGCCAAAGCCGGGACAGCGCGCGCCTGAAGTATCTATTTATGAAGGAAGGCTGGACCGCCGAGAGCTTCCTTACCGAACTTCAGTCGCGGCTTGATTTTGCGCTGCTTCCCGGGGTACCCGAGCAAGTTCCCGATGACTCCCTTCGCGACCACGTTGGCGTTCATCCGCAGCGCCAGCAGGGTTTAAGCTACGTTGGCGCCTCGGTGCTGAATGGCCGGCTCACGGGAGAGCAACTGCAAACCGCTGCCGATCTGGCCGATCGCTATGGCAGCGGAGCACTCCGCGCCACGGTTTCGCAGAATCTCCTTTTCATCGACATCCCCAATGAGAAGACTGCGGAACTAACCCGCGAACTGGGGCAGATCGGCCTCCATGTCGAGGGGTCCCCGTTCTGGCGCGGCGCCATCGCCTGCACCGGCACCGAGTTCTGCAAGCTGGCCATTACCGAGACCAAGGGCTTCACGCGCTGGCTGGTCGACGAACTCGAAGAGCGTTTGCCCCAATTCGACCAGGATCTGAAGCTCCACGTAACCGGCTGCCCCAACGGCTGCGGCCAGCACTGGATCGCCGACATTGGACTGGAAGGCAAGAAGATCAAGCACGAAGGCAAGCTCGTCGATGCCTACTACTTTGCCCTCGGTGGTTCCGTAGGACTGAACGCGGCCATTGCAGAGCCGGCCGGATATCGTTGCCTCGCAACACAGGTGCCCGAAGCCATTGAGCGCCTGCTTCGCGAATACCTGGCCAGCCGCCAGCCCACGGAAAACCTCCGCGCCTGGTTTAGCCGCCATACCAATAGCGAACTTCGCGCCCATCTCGCCGGGGAAGTTCTAGCTCCGGTCGAGCGCGATTTGCCCACGGGCCGCGTGCCGCACGCCGTGACTAATTAAGGACTAAACCATGAGACTTCTGCCTATCTTCCTCAAGCTCGATGGACGCCCCGGCCTGCTGGTTGGCGCAGGCTCTGTGGCCCTGGACAAGCTCGGCAACCTGCTCAAAACCGGACTGCGCCTTCGCGTCGTTGCGCCAGAGGCAAAGGCGGAGGTCCGCCGATTGGCAGCGGAGGGAAGGCTCGAATGGGTACAGCGGCCGTTCCAACTCTCCGACCTCGACGGCAATTACCTGGTCATTGCCGCCACCAACTCCGCCGCCGTCAACTCCGCTGTGTATCAGGGCGCGGTCGAGCGCGGCATCCTGTGCAACAGCGTGGACGACATTCCCAATTGCGATTTCTTCTTCGGTTCAGTGGTCAGCCGCGGCGAACTTCAAATCGCCATATCCACCGCCGGTGAGAGCCCAGCGGTCGCTCAGCGTCTGCGCCGCGAAATCGACGAGCAGTTGCCCCAGGACCTCGGGCCGTGGCTTGAAAACCTTGGCCGGCTCCGCCGCGAAGTTCTTGCCGCGCACCCCCGCACCGAGGCACGCAGATTGTTGCTCCATCAACTGGCGCAACGTCCGGTCTGCGAATCCGTTTCCTGCCCTTCGCGTCAGATTGCCCTGGCCCCAATCGACAAGCGGAATGCAAACTGGCGAGGAAAGGTTTACCTCGTTGGGGCTGGTCCCGGAGACCCGGACCTGCTCACCGTCAAGGCGCTGCGGCTCATTCAGAGCGCCGATGTCCTTCTCCACGACGATCTTGTCCCGAATGCAATTCTCGACCTGGGCCGGTCCGGTTGTGAAGTCGTGAACGTAGGCAAGCGCTGCGGCGTTAAGCACGTTACGCAGGAAGAGATCAACGCGCTGATGGCCGAACACGCCCGCGCGCATCGTCGCGTGGTCCGGCTCAAGAGCGGCGATCCACTCATCTTTGGCCGCGCGGCCGAGGAGATCGCGGCTCTCACCGAGGCCGGCATTCCCTTTGAAGTCGTCCCTGGCATCACCGCTGCCATCGCCGCCGCTGCTGCCATTCCCTGCTCTCTCACCGATCGCAACACGGCGTCGAAGGTCATTTTCTCGACCGGCCACCACGCGCTGTCGCACAATCAATCGCCACTCCCGCACCGGGAGGACTCGACGCGCGTCGTCTACATGCCGGGACGGGATCTGCGCCTGCTGGCGCTTGAGTGGTTACAGGAAGGCCTCCCGCCCGATTTCCCCTGCGCCATCGTCTCCCGCGCCGCCCAGCCAGGCCAGCAGGTTCATCGCACCACGCTCGCCGCCCTCGGCGATGCAGCACCTGTCCACGCGCCCAGCCTGCTGATCGCCGGATGGGCTGTTCGGGAGCCGGCCGCCGCCGTGTGTCCGGAAGAAGAGAGCGTCGCCGTCTCAGCCTGAAGTTCAAGACTAGCCATGGAGATTATGGCTGCCTGAAGCCAACCGCGCCGGCTTCCCCGGCACATCTCATGACCGCGTTACGATACGCAGCCGATGAGTGCTTGCCCATGCGCACCTCTGTGCGCGCCCTGCCTTTATACTGAGGTGTTTGCAATTAACTGGCGTGCGGGTCGGAAAACGGCCCGTTGAAGGCGGCTCAGGCGCCCTCATTGGCGTCTCTTTGTCGCTGCAATGGAAGGAGCGGGGTTTGATTCAAGCGGAGATCGGCATTATCGGCGGCAGCGGACTGTACTCCATGCCCGGATTCACCAACGTGCGTGAGGAGCGCGTGGAGACGCCCTTTGGCTCGCCTTCCGACGCCTTTGTACTGGGCGAACTGGAGGGGCGCAAAGTGGCCTTTCTGGCGCGGCATGGGCGCGGGCACCGCATCCTGCCCTCGGAGCTCAACTTCCGCGCCAACATCTACGCCTTCAAGAAACTTGGCGTGGAGCGCATCCTGTCTGTCTCGGCCGTCGGCTCGCTCAAAGAAGAGCACAAGCCCACCGACTTCGTGCTGCCCGACCAGTTCATCGATCGCACCTTCCACCGCATCTCCACCTTTTTTGGCGATGGGATTGTGGGCCACGTAGCCTTTGGCGACCCGGTTTGCGCCACCGTGGCCAGCGCCGCAGCCCAGGCTTGCGCCACAGTGGGTGTGGTGGGCAAGCTGGGCGGCACCTACGTTTGCATGGAAGGCCCACAGTTTTCTACCAAGGCGGAGTCGAACCTCTACCGCAGTTGGGGCGCGGACGTGATCGGCATGACCAATCTGCAAGAGGCTAAGCTGGCCCGCGAAGCTGAAATCTGCTACGCCACAGTGGCCATGGTCACCGACTACGATTGCTGGCGCGAAGGCCATGACGCGGTCACCATCGAAGCGATTGTGGCCGTTCTGCATCAAAACGCAGAGAACGCCGCCAAAGTGGTGAAGGCTGCGGTGAAAGCTATGCCGGTGGAGCGAGCCTGCGCCTGCGCCACGGCAGCGCGCTTTGCGGTACTCACTCAACCCGATGCAATCCCCGCGGCAACGAGAGAACGGCTCAATCTGCTGTTTGGAAAGTATCTTGGCTGGTAACAAGAACGCTGGTGAGTTAGTTGATCCGATTTAGAGAGGAAGATGCATGGCAATTACCGTAGTGGGCAGCGTTGCCTTCGATTCGATTGAGACACCGGCGGGCCGGCGAGAGCGTTGCCTGGGCGGCGCAGCCACGTATTTTTCCCTTGCGGCCAGCTATTTTACCGATGTCCGCGTCATCGCCGTGGTCGGCGAGGACTTTGGCGCCGATGAAGAGGCTGTCTTCAAAGCTCGCGGCATCGATACGCGCGGCATCGAGCGGGCCGCCGGCAAGAGCTTCTTTTGGGAGGGATCGTATCTCGACAATCTCAACGAGGCCAAGACCCACGCTACCGAGCTAAACGTCTTTGGATCCTTTGCACCCAAGATTCCCGAGGCCTACGGCGACTCGCAGTTCCTGTTCCTGGCCAACATCGATCCGGTGCTGCAGCGCCGCGTGCGCGAAGCCATGCCCCAGGCACGCCTGGTGGCCGGCGACACCATGAACTACTGGATCAAGGATCATCGCGCCGCGCTGTTGGAGGTCTTGAAGGGACTCGACATTTTGCTCATCAACGACACAGAGGCCCGCATGCTGGCAGGCAACAACAACCTCTTGCAGGCCGCTCGCGCAGTGCTGACGATGGGGCCGCGCATGTTGGTGGTGAAGCACGGCGAGTATGGAGCGACCTTATTCCACGGCTCTGCTGCAAACGTTAAGAGTGGGGAACGCACATTCAGGGCTCCGGCACTGCCGCTCGAAGAAGTCGTAGACCCCACCGGCGCGGGTGATAGCTTTGCCGGTGGCTTCTTCGGCTATCTGGCCTCGCAGCCCGAGCTCACCCCGGATGCTTTCCGCCGCGCCATGTTCTACGGCAGCGTCATGGGCTCGTTCGCCGTGCAGCGTTTCGGCACTGAGCGCTTGCAGGAACTGTCGCGCGAAGAGATCGATCACCGGTTTACCCTTTTCCGCGAGTTGACCCACCTTGACTGATTCGCCCGTTCGCCGCGCTGAGTGGCTGGCTGTGCTGGCCTGTTGCACGGCAGGCTCGCTCGCGGCGGTCGAGTGGAGCTGGCGCAATGGCGCAATGCTCAACTATGGCGATGCGGTAGCCCACCTGCATATTGCGCGGCGCGTTCTTGATTCCCACCGGCCCGGACTCGCGCAATTAGGTTCGGTGTGGCTGCCGCTTCCGCACCTCTTGCTGTTGCCCTTTGTCGCCGTGTATCGCTGGTGGGCCAACGGCATTGCGGGCATGATCCCCTCGGCCCTTGCCTTTCTTATCAGCTGTGCTGGGGTCTACAGGTTGGCGCGCCACTGGCTCCGCCCGCCCGCTGCAGCCCTCACGCTGGCCTTCTTCGCCACCAATCCCAATCTGCTCTACCTGCAGACCACAGCCATGACTGAGCCGCTGTTTCTGTGCGAGCTGATCTGGACCGTGGTTTGGCTGGTCGAATGGCGGGCAAGCCTGGAAGCCTCTTCGCGCCATTCCTCGCGCCTGCTCTGGTACATCGCAGCTTCCCTGGTGGCTGCAATTTTTACGCGCTATGACGGCTGGATTCTGGCCCTACTGGCCTGGGTGTGCGTGGGCCTGGTGCTGCTTCGCCGGGGCGAATTGCGTTCTCGCGCCTTCTGGCTTGCGGGCGCTGTGGTCGTCGCCGCTCCTGTGGCCTGGTTCGTTTACAACGCTGCGGTCTTCGGCGACTGGCTCGAATTCGCACGAGGGCCTTATTCCGCCAAGGCTATCGAGTTGCGCACTGCCGCGCCCGGCTGGCCTCCGCACCCAGGCTGGCACAACCCCTGGGTTTCGATGCAGCTCTTCACCAAGGCCGCGGAGATGGACGCAGCCGCAGTTGCATGGGGCAACCTGGTGCTGACGATAAGTCTTCTCGGCACAGCCTGGGCCTGGATCACTGCGCGCCGCCGCGAATTCCTGTGGGCGCTGCTTCTGTGGCTGCCGGTCCCTTTCTATGCATATTCGGTGGCTTACAACTCGGTGCCCATCTTTCTTCCGGTCTGGTGGCCTCACTCCTGGTACAACACCCGCTATGGAATCGAGCTCTTGCCGGCCATCGCGCTGGGATTGGGCTTTGCCGCGCAATTTGCATTGGCCGCAGTGGGTGAGTTCAAGCCACGGTGGAAGGGCTATGCAGCGGGCCTGTTGTTTGCGTGGGTTGCCCTGAACGCCTGGCAAGTGGTGCGCGAACGGCCTCTGATTTACATCGAGGGCACAAAGAACATTGACGCCCGTCGACCCTTCGAAATCCAGATACCCCCCGTCCTGCGCGCCCTGCTCGCCACGCGCCCCGGCGGCGTGATCCTGATGGATACATCCACTTACCCGCAACTTGTCGCGCTTACCGGAATCCCCCTGCGCCAGACCATCAACGAGAGCGACAAGGAACTCTATCGCGCCGCGCTGGCGGAGCCTGCACAACACGCGGTCATTGTGCTCGCTTTCGACGGCGACGCGATCGACGACGCCGTAAAGGCGCACCCCGCTGGACTCACGGCTGCCGGCCGTTTCCTAGCCCCTGGCCAGGCTCCGGGCACGGTTTACGTCTCCGATACCCGGGCCCTCAACAAAGGACAGTAGCGGTGTTAGCATCGGGCAAGGTATCCGCATGAGCACGGCCCTCGCACAGTTCGCGCAACCCTTCGACTTCAGTTGGCTGCAACAGGTCGTAGTGGTGAACGGCGCCATCAGCCGCCTGCTGGTGGCATGCCTGCTGGGCAGTCTCGTTGGACTGGAGCGCGAGGCCAAGCGTAAGGCTGCGGGCGTGCGCACCAACCTACTGATTTGCATGGGCAGCGCGTTTTTCACCCTGCTTTCGGCAGTATTGGCCGGTGACGCCAACCCCGATAAGGGCCGCGTGGCCTCCAATATTGTGCAGGGAATCGGCTTTCTGGGCGCGGGCCTCATCCTCCACAACCGCAGCCGCATCAGCGGCCTCACTAGCGCCGCCAGCGTCTTCGTGGTGGCCTCTATCGGCATGGCCTGCGGTGCAGGACTTTTTGCAGCGGCTGCGGTCGCCGCGGTTATCGTCATTGTCGCTCTCGAGTTGGTTGGCTTCTTAGAGCGGCGCGCAAGCATCAAAATCTATCCGCTGATCTACGAGGCCCGCGGCCGTGACGAGGCGGCAATGCTGCAGTCGATTCTGGACGCAATGGACAAGGCGGGGGAACGGCTTGCGACCGTAGATCGCGACGCCATCGGCGAACTGCAACGCGTCAGTTTTACGCTCACCGCCACCAAAAAGCAGCACGAGCGGCTGCACTCGCAACTTTGCGCCGAACCCGCCATCAGCGCGCTGTTCACATTCCGCGATCCGGAGGAAGATTGATTCCCTTCACCAAGGCCCACGCCTGCGGCAACGACTTTCTCATCGTCACCGAGGACGCTGCGGCGGGCCACGACTGGGCAAGCCTGACGCGCCGCCTGTGCGCGCGCAACACCGGCATTGGCGCCGATGGCATTGAGTTTTTCGCATGGACCGGTCCCGCTTCGGGCCGCCTTCGCCTGCACAATGCCGACGGCTCCATTGCCGAGATCAGCGGCAACGGCACCCGATGTGTCGCCGCGTTTATGGCCGCTTCACTCGCTTCCCAGCCCGGCGACGAATTGCGCATTGAAACCGATGCCGGGCTGCGCGTGTGCCGCGTGAACGCGGTGAGTACCAGCAATGGCTACTCCATCGAAGTCACCACGGGAATGGGTGTTCCGACTATCATGCCGCGGACCGTGCGGCTCGCAGACGGTCTGGAAATTGCAGGCGCAGAGGTCTTCACCGGCAACCCGCACTTCGTTATCGTGGTCGATAATGCGGGGTTCTGCGTCGCCGGCCGGTCATGGCACGACCTCGGCGCCCAGATCTGTGTCCATCACGATTTTCCTCACCAGACCAACGTCGAGTTCGTGCGCATCCTCGGCCCGCAGGAGATTGAGATTCGCATCTTCGAACGCGGCGTCGGCCCTACCACTTCTTCCGGCACCGGCAGTTCCGCCTCGGCCACAGGCGCAATTTCATTGGGGTTGGCCGGGTCGCCCTTGCATGTCGTGGCTCCCGGTGGCACGCAGACAGTGGCCTGGAACGGCCCCGGCACGGAGCTCGATCTCACCGGTCCAGCTTCCCTGATTGCACGCGGCGAGGCGTGGTGACGATGAACCCT
>Ga0265316_10003291_pt1 | contig 16396 bp, 12 predicted proteins | sample 4522metaG_FD_202092 | JGI IMG/M metagenome (GOLD analysis project Ga0265316, IMG submission 202092) | Rhizosphere microbial communities from Carex aquatilis grown in University of Washington, Seatle, WA, United States - 4-5-22 metaG | ecosystem: Host-associated > Plants > Roots > Rhizosphere >...
TGGGTGATGTCGTTCGTGGTCCGGGTGACCAGGGAGGGGGTGCCGATGATGTCGAACTCGTGCAGGGAAAACCCTTCCACGCGGGTAAAGACTTCCCTCCGGAGGTCCCTGCCGAATCCCATGCTGGCCCGCGCGGAGAACAGCGTGGAGATGAGCGCGCATATCATTCCCCCCAGGGCGACGAGAAGCATCACCCCGCCCACCCTGAGGATGTAGGGTATGTCCGCTTTCACGATTCCGCTGTCCACGATGTCCGACATCAGCGTCGGGAGAAACAGCTCGGCGACGGTCTGGCCGGCCACGAGGACCGCCACGAGCACGATGGCCAAAGTATAAGGCTTGAGGTTTCTAAAAAGCTTCAGCATGCTGTCTCCTACCCCGCAGGGACGATCCACGGACGCTCATATTTCATTTGAAGCGATAAAAACAAAGGTGGTTATTTCCACGTCGACAGTCAACGCACGGGGCAGGATGAGAACCAGGCCCTACGAAAGCGGCTCCCAGGTGACAACGTAGTGCACGAGCGGATCCGTTGTTTCGATGTGCGGCGGGCGGACCGCCCAGGCTCCGTGAAGGCTGAGCTCCCGGGCAGCGAGCTCGAAGTGACACATCGCAATACCGATATCCACGCGCTGGATGTCTTCCACCTTGAGGAGCCTGCCGGCCAGACCTCCTGAATAGCCCGGGGTGCGCTGAAGGAAAAAGTGCCAGCCGCGGCCCTCCCGGACGATCCGCCACGGCTGCTTGTTCGATGCCGAAGGGGCAAGGCGCACCATTTCAAGTGCAGTGGCAAAAGGTCCTGCCGCCTCCGGCGTCATGGGAACCCCGAACTTCTCGTTTGAGAAAAGGCGCAGCGCCGGCAGCCGCTGATCTCCGCGCACGCGCATGCGAATGACGCCGTTTCGGGCAGTCTCCAGGTCCGGCATCACGCCGAGCGCGGCAACCGCGGGCACGCGCTCCCCGGCCTTTGCGCCGATGGCGCGGGAGAAAGAGCTCCTGGTGAAAGAGCCGCCCAGCCAGCATGTGCCCAGGCCGAGGTCGGTCGCCAGCAGTATGAGCTCTTCCATGGCGTAGCCGTAGTCCTCCAGCCAGCCTTCCCCCACGGTGGCCGCCCCCACGATGAATCCGCCCGCGCCCCTGACAAACCCGTAGGTTCCAAGTCCCCGGAGCGCCTCGGTATCGCCGCGCGTGGAGGCCACCAGTCTGAAACGCACCGCCGTGCCCAGTGGGCCCGCGCCCATGGAGTCGACCGCGCCGGAGAGAATCTGCCGCTGCGCCTCATCGATGGGAGACTCGAGAAACGTCCGGCAGGAAAAGCGCTGCGGGATGATACGGGTGACAGGCTTCGACAGGTTCATACAGTGTTCCACCAGCAGGCAGGAGGCCGGCTATATTTCGGCAATGACGTGGCCATGATAGTAGCTGTCGCGAAGGGCGGAGATCTTCTTGTCCTCCAGGTAGTCGTCGAAGCCCATGCGCCGATCGATGACGCCTCCCGGGCAGATCTCGATGATGCGGTTCGCGATGGAAGTGACGAACTGATGGTCGTGGCTGGTGAAAAGCATGACGCCGGTAAAGTCCACCAGGCCGTCGTTCAGCGCCTCGATTGCTTCCAGGTCGAGGTGGTTCGTCGGCTCGTCCAGGATCAGGCAGTTGGCTCCTGAAAGCATGAGCCGGGCCAGGACGCACCGCACGCGCTCGCCGCCGGAGAGAACGCGCACAGGCTTCAACGCCTCGTCACCGGAGAAAAGCATGCGGCCGAGGAACGAGCGGAGGAAGGTTGCATCATCGTTGTTGGTGTACTGCCCGAGCCAGTTCAGGAGAGACAGATCGGAGTCGAACAGGGCGGCGTTTTCCCGGGGGAAATACGACCACGCGATGGTCTGGCCCCAGGTAAAACTGCCCGCATCGGGCTTCTCCTCCCCGGTGATGATCCTGAAAAGGGCAGTCTTGGCGAGGTGCTCATGACCGACAAAAGCGATCTTGTCCCCCTTGTTGACGGTGAGGTCCAGGGCCGCCAGCACCGTCTTTGCCTCGAGGATCTTCGAAAGACCGGCAATCTCCAGGACATTGTTGCCCACGTCCCGGGCAGGCTTGAAGGCCACATAGGGAAAACGCCGGCTGGACGGCACGTAGTCGTCCACCTCGAGCTTTTCCAGGATCTTCTTGCGCGAGGTGGCCTGCCTGCTCTTGGAAACATTTGCCGCGAAACGCTGGATGAACTCCTTGAGATCCTTGACCTTTTCCTCCCGTCTCTTCCTCTCGTCCTTCTGCTGCATGGCGAGGATCTGGTTGATCCGGAACCAGAAGTCGTAGTTGCCGGCGTACATGCGGACCTGCCCGAAGTCTATGTCGCAGGTATGCGTGCACACCGCGTTGAGGAAATGCCGATCATGGGAGACCACGATGACGATGTTGGGGAACTCGATGAGGAACTCTTCCAGCCACGAGATGGAAGCGAGGTCCAGGCCGTTCGTGGGCTCATCCAGGAGCAGGATGTCGGGGTTTCCGAAGAGCGCCTGGGCCAGGAGCACGCGCACCTTCACCCCTTCGTCCACCTCCTGCATGAGCTTCTGATGAAAGGACTCCGGCACGCCCAGCCCTGCCATGAGGGTCGCGGCCTGGGCCTCCGCCTCCCACCCGCCCAGCTCGCCGAACTCCGCCTCCAGCTCGCTTGCCCGCATGCCGTCCGCGTCGGTGAAGTCCGCCTTTGCGTACAGCGCTTCCCGCTCCCGCCCGACCTCGTGCAGCCGCCGGGAGCCCATGATGACGGTGTCCAGCACCTTGTATTCCTCGAAGGCGAAATGGTCCTGGCTCAGAACGGACATCCGCTTGCCTGCTCCGACGCTGATCTCCCCCTTGTCCTGCTCCAGCTCGCCGGAGAGGATCTTGAGGAACGAGGACTTGCCGGACCCGTTCGCCCCGATGATCCCATAACAGTTGCCCGGGGTGAACTTGAGATTGACGTCCTTGAAAAGGAAACGGTTGCCGAAGGAGAGAACGAGATTGGCGACAGTAATCACGGTGCACACGTTCTGGCAGAATATCGCCTGATATGCAAGGGCCCGCGCCACCGTAGCCGGTGGATTTGCCGGCCTATTCTCGTGATGCCCGAGCTGATAGAGTCCCCCGGCAGGGAGGTGAGAGATGGTCACGGGCTCGTTCGAGTCCCTTTCCCCCGGCGCCGTGGTGCGCGCGGTGGAAGATACGTACGCCCTGCCCCTGGACGGCACGCTGGAGGCATACCCCAGCTATGTCAACCGCGTGTACGGAATACGCGGGGAGGACGGCGCGCGTTACGTGGCCAAGTTCTATCGCCCCGGGCGCTGGACCCGGGATGCGGTTCTGGACGAGCACAGGTTCCTGCTGGACTGCACCGCAGCGGAAGTCCCTGTCATCGCGCCCCTCCCGGCCGCGGACGGCGGCACCCTCCATGAGACGACGCCGGAGCAATCGGACGGCCAGTCATTCCAGTTCGCCCTCTTTCCGCGCACAGGCGGCCGCACCTACGAGCCTGAGTCTGACGAGGACCTGCGCAGGCTCGGCACGCTCCTGGGAAGGTGCCACGCCGTGGCCGCCGGCAGGGAGGCGCTGCATCGCGCGCTCTGCACGCCGCAGGACCTCACCGAAGGCTTCGTGGAAGAACTCCTCGCTGACGAGCTGGTGCATCCAGAATGCCGGGAGGAGTTCAAGGCAGTCTGCGACACCACCCTCCAGGCTGCCGCGCCCTTATTCGAGGGTCTTTCTCCACGCCGGATCCACGGGGACTGCCACCGCGGCAACATCATCGACCGGGCCGGGCAGGGCCTCGTGCTCATCGATTTCGACGATATGATGAGAGGGCCGCCGGTGCAGGACATCTGGCTCGTGCTCCCCGGCTATGCCTCGGAAAGCAGGAAGGAGCTCGCGGCGCTGCTGGAGGGCTACGAGCAGTTCGCCCTCTTTGATCGGGAGACGCTGAAGCTGATCGAGCCGCTTCGATTCATGCGCATGATTTACTTCCTTGCCTGGCGCGCGCGCCAGCGCGCGGACTACTGGTTCCGTGAAAGCTTCCCCGACTGGGGAAGCGAGGCGTTCTGGATGAAGGAAACGGAGGACCTCCGCACCCAGGCGCAGGTCATCCACGCCGCATTGAACGGCTGATTCCCGGCCCACGGCTGTCACACCACGTGCAGCGTGACGCCCAGCGTGCGAAAAATCTCCACGTATTCGAGCGTGATTCCCGTGTCCGTGATGACCGCGTCGAAGTCTTTCAAGTCGGCAAACCACGACGGGCTCACCCTTCCGAGCTTGCGGGAATCCGCCAGGAGGATGCGCGACTGTGAGGAAGCAATGGCGGCCTTTTTCAGCTCTGCCTCGGCTCCGTCCGCGCAGGTCACCCCCAGGGTGAGGTTCGCGCCGTCGGCAGAGAGAAACGCCTTGTGCGCCCGGTAACGGCGGACCAGGTCGAGCCCTTCAGGGCTTGAAAAGACGAGCCTGTCATGCTGCATGACGCCCCCTGCCAGTACGACTGTGCGCCCTCTGCCCCTGCCGGCGCCCAGGAGGATGTTCATCGCGAAGCAAAGGATCGTGACGGGCAGGTCGGGAGGAAGGCTCCGCGCCAGCCATTCGGTGGTGGAACCCGAGTCGATGATCACGATGTCGTTCTTTTCCACGAGGGAGGCGGCCTTCCGGCCGATGCGCATCTTCTCCGACGCCGCGGCAGAGCGGGGGTCGGACAGTGACCAACCCGCGTGGGACACGGGAATGGCGCCTGCCCGGACCAGGGTGGCCTTGTTGTCGCTGCTGAGCAGCTCGAGGTCGCGCCGTATCGTCATCTCGGACACGCCGAGCCTTTCGGAGAGGTCCCCTATGGTGGCGCCATGTGTCTGCTCGAGCAACCCGAGTATCTGGGAAAGCCGTTCCTTTCTTTTGCTCGTTGGCATCTGCAGTTTTGTCCTGAACCCGGGGAGGATATCTCAGTTTATGAGAAAAATCAACATTCCTAGATAGATATTGATAGTTTATGGCTATTATTCTCTTGACAAATGTAAAATTATAGTCAATTATTGTTAATTAGTGATAGATAAGTAACACCTCCTCGGCCCGCGATCTACTCCAGACTGGGAGGTCCGCCAGGCAGTGCTGCCTGACGTCACCGGAGGATCGCGGGCCATTTTTCTGCTACACTACACGGCATGCAGGAAGAGGAAGCCAGGCGACAGATCGTAGAGGCCGGCAGGCGGCTCACGGAAAGATTCTTCGTTGCCTCGAATGACGGCAACATCAGCGCAAGGCTCTCCCGGGACGAGCTCCTCATCACCCCTACCAGCATGAACAAGGGTGACGTCACCGTCGAGCAGATTCTCAAGGTGGACATGCAGGGCAGGGTCATCAGCGGGGACCGCAAGCCCAGCTCGGAGACCAGGATGCACCTCGCCGTGTACGCGGCCAGGCCTGACGTGCAGGCCATCGTGCACGCCCATCCTCCGGCAGCCACGGGATTTGCAGCGTGCCGCATCCGTCTCGATCAGGATGTGATCCTGCCCGAAATAGTGTTCGGACTTGGCAAAGTGGGATTGGCTGAATATGGCACTCCCAGCACACAGGAAATACCGGACGCTGTGGTAAAGGAGATTCCCGACTGCGAAGCGGTGCTCCTGTCGAATCACGGAGCCCTCACGGTCGGTGAGGACGTCATGCAGGCTTATTACCGCATGGAAGTGCTCGAGATGTACGCCCGGGTGCGCCTTGTCACCCGCATACTCGGGGAACCCAAGCCCCTGAGCACCAGCGAGGTATCCGAGCTGTACAAGGTCCGCGAGCGCCAGGGGTGGGGCAGGTCAAAGCCCGTCCTGCAGGACGTGGACCCGGCGCTCATCGATGTCATCGCGCAGGTGGTCGTGGAAATACTGAAAAAAAGAGATGCTCCTCCGGGCTGAGAGAGTCCCGACGAGGGCGCCCTTACTCCTTCTTCTCCACGATCCGGATATGCAGGTCTTCGAGTTGTTTCGAATCCACTGCCGAAGGCGAATCATCCATGGGGCATTGGCCGAGTGTGTTCTTCGGGAACGGAATGACTTCTCGGATCGTCGACTCCCCCGCCATCATGGCCACCAGCCGGTCGAAACCGGGAGCTATTCCCCCGTGCGGCGGCGGTCCGTAACGGAAGGCCTCAAGCAGGAAGCCGAATCGCTGCTCAGCCTGCTCGTCTGAAATACCCAGGAATCTGAAGATCCGCTTCTGGAGTTCAGGGTCATGAATCCTGATCGAGCCGGATGCCAGCTCGACGCCGTTGCACACGAGATCGTACAGATCGCCCTTCACCTCCCCGGGCCTCTTTTCGAAATCCGCCAGGAACCTCTCCTGGGGCATCGTGAACATGTGATGCGCCGGGTCCCACTTCTGCCCCTCCTCGTTCCACTCGAACAGGGGAAAGTCGATGATCCAACAGAACTTGAAGTCCCCGGACTCTGTCAGCTTCAGGTCCCTGCCCAGCTGCAGGCGCACCGCGCCGAGGGAGAGGCAGGCCTTGCGGAAGTCCGCCCCCACCATGAGGATCAGGTCTCCCGGCTTTGCTCCGAGTGCCGCGCGGATTACCGCGGCCTGTTCCAAGTAGAACTTGGAAATGCCGCCTTCAAGCCCCGCCTCCGTCACCTTCATCCATGCCAGGCCGGCCGCGCCGTAGACCTTCGCGATCGCCTCCAGGTCCGTGATCTGTTTGCGTGAATACTCCCCGCAACCGGTGGCAACGAGCGCCTTCACCACCCCGCCGCTTTCCACGACCTTCTTGAAGACCTCGAATGTGCCCTTCTGCGCGAAGGACTCGAAGTCCTGCAGCTTCAGGTCGAATCTCAGGTCGGGCTTGTCCGAGCCGTAGAGATTCATTGCATCGTCGTATGCGATACGGGGGAACGGGACGGTGATTTCCCGGCCGATGGATTTCGTGAAGATGTTCAGGAAGAGCCCTTCAACCAGCTCGAACACGTCTTCACGGGACACAAAGCTCATCTCAATGTCGATCTGGGTAAACTCCGGCTGCCGGTCCCCGCGCGCGTCCTCGTCCCGGAAACAGCGCGCGATCTGGAAATACCTGTCAAAACCCGAGACCATGAGGATCTGCTTGTAGAGCTGGGGAGACTGCGGCAGCGCGTAGAACTTTCCCGGGTTCAGGCGGGAAGGGACCAGGTAGTCCCGGGCGCCTTCGGGTGTGGACTTGATGAATATCGGTGTCTCGATTTCGAAAAATCCCCGGGCGGAAAGGAACTCACGCGTGGCAAGCGCCGCCCTGTGGCGAAGGGCAATGTTGCGCTGCATGGTGCCGGTGCGCAGGTCCAGGTAGCGGTACTTGAACCGGGTGTCCTCCCGCGCGTCCGCTTTTTCGTCGATCATGAAGGGAAGCACGTCGCAGCGGCTGAGGATGACGATCCGTGACGCGTGCACCTCGATCTCCCCGGTCGGCATATTGGGATTGGCCATGGTGGGCGGCCGGGTATGGACCGTGCCCTCCACCGCCACGCAGTACTCGAATTTCAGCTCGTCGCTGGCTGCGCGCAGCTCGGCGGGCGCGTCAGCGTTCACCACCACCTGCGTAAGGCCGTAGCGGTCGCGAATGTCGAAGAATCTGATGCCGCCATGGTCGCGGTGCCGGTGCACCCAGCCGTTGAGGGTGATTTTCCTGCCCTCGTCAGAGGCGCGCAGCGCGCCGCACGTGACGGATCTCTTCATGTTTTCCATGCGGTCGACTATAGCCGGGATGCGCGCGGGAGTGCAAGGAAGCACAAGAACCGCTGTGCGCGCGTGCACGAATCTCTTGTGCGTACTCGCACATATTCTCTTGTGCGTACTCGCACATATTCTCTTGTGCGTACTCGCACAATTCTTCTATCATGAAGAGTATGAAGAGATGCCTGCTTGGCCTGTGGCTCGGCTTCGCGGCAGCGTGCCTGCTGTCCGCGCAGGCCGCTGAAAGAGGTCCCGTTCTTGACAAGATCCTTTTTGATGCAAAGACGCAGGAAGACATCGGGCTCAAGGACGTGGCGGCCGGCAGGAGTGACCTGTGGAACTACGGCACGAGCGGCGCGGCGTTCAAGGCACTGCCGGATGACGTGAGGTCGAAGCTCGATGTGTACGGCGTCACCGGCGTGCAGACGTTGTCGATCCTGATGAACCCGTATCCGAACGCCGCTCCCTACACGGTGGCCACCCCGAGTGGCAAGACCCGGTTCAACCCGTTCGCCATTCGTGAGGTCCGATTCGCCATGAACTTCCTCATCAATCGCAAGCAGATCATCGACGAGATCATGGTCGGCGCCGGGCTTCCCATGTATACCGGCGTGACCCCGGGGCAGCCGAACAGCTCGCAGTACGGCCTCATCGCCAGCAGGCTGGGCTTCACGCCGGCGGGCAATGAGAAAAAGGCCCTCGCGGACATCGATGCCGCTCTCAAGGCAGCCGCTGCCCTGCCGGAGAACAAGGGCAGGCTGGCCAGGAACGGCCCGTGGTGGACCTTCGACGGGGAGCCGGTGAGCGTGAAGTTCCTCATTCGCGTGGACGATCCAACGCTCCGCCTGCCGGAAGGCCGCTCCATTGCCGACCAGATAGAGAAGGCGGGAATAAAGGTCGAGCGGCTCGAGTACGACAGGGTAAAAGCGCGTTCACTGTGGGGGCAGAGCGACCCCAAAGAGTACGGCTGGAACCTGTATACAGAGGGTTGGAACGGCGGCCAGACCTACGCGTACTGGGAGACGTCCATCTCACAGATGTACGCGCCCTGGTTTTCCAACATGCCCGGCGAAGGGAACGCGGCATTCTGGAACTACCAGAACGCCGAGCTCGACAAGCTCACCAGTGACGCCGCCAATGGCAGGGTCAGGGACACGGCGGACTATTATGCAAAGCTGTACAAGGCCGTGGACATCGGGCTGAAAGACGCGGTGCGCGTCTTCATCGCGGCGCAGACCACCTACCTGGCCGGGAACAAGGCCCGGTTCAACAACCGGATGGTGTACGGCCTCGGCGACGGGCTGGACAAATGGTCGATGTACACCGCGGACGTGAAGCCTGAAAAGGACGGCAGCAAGGTCCTGCGGATGTCTGCGTTCTCAGCCCGGGGATCGCTCTTCATGTCTTCATGGGACCCCATTGGCCCGAACGGCTTCGAAGACATCTACTCCAGCGTCATCATCAAGGAGCTGTCCGACCAGGAGGCCGAGGCAAACCCCGTGACCGGCGTCAGCATGCCCCTGCGCGCATCGTGGGCCGGCATTTCTTCGAGCGTCACTATCGCCGCTGACGGGCACGTGGCCGGCAAGATCCCAGTTCCGCCCGATGCCGTGCTCTGGAACGCGCAGGACCAGAAGTGGGAGTCGGGTTTCGTCTACGCGGACCTGAAAGGCAACGGCATCGCGTTCGGATATGTAAAGACTGATGCAATCACCGCCTTCTCCAGGGGCACATTCACCTTCAAGTTCGGAAAATGGCACCACGGCAGGCCGGTGGACATCAATGACTACCGCTACGCCATGGCCCTGCCGTATGACGTTTCCTTCAAGAAAGGCCCTGAGGACAGGGTCTACGAAGCGGAATACGCGGGTGCCGTCAACCCGAACCTGGTCCGGTCCAAGGGCATTATGTTCAACAAGGACGGCACAATCACGAGCTACGCGGACGTGAACTACCCGATGGATCAGAGCCAGCTCGCCGGCCTTCTCTGCCCGGCCTTGATGGTGGCAGGAGCCAATTACGGCGCCGTCGTTCCCTGGGAGATTCTGGAGGCGGTAAAGGGGATCGTGAGCGAGGGCAACGCGTCGCACACGGCGTATTCCTACAATTCCAACGCGGACTTCACCGAGGTGGATCTCCTGAGTCAGAAATGCGTGGCAGACCTGAAGGCCAAGCTGAAAGATTACATCGGTGCGCAACGGGTCCCGGCAGCCCTTCGGGGCTTCATGACCCCTGCGGAAGCGGTGAAAGACTACCAGCTCACCCTGGACTTCATGGAAAAGCATGGTCACGGGTACATTTCCAACGGCGGCTTTATCCTGGACAGCTATGACCCGGCCAACAATACCGCCGTGCTCGCGGCCAATCGTGATCCCTCGTATCCGTATACAAAGGGATACTTCGTGAAAGCCCTCGCCACCAGCTTTGCCCGCATCGACGCAATCAAGGTGCCCATGTACAAGAAGGGCGAAAGTCTCACGGTGGGCGTCACGGTAAGCCAGGTGGCTTTCCCCGAAAACGCTTCGCGGCCGGCCGCCCGGGGGAACGTGAAGGTGACCCTGGTCGGGGAAAAGCAGATTGCCGCGCAGGCGCGGCTGGTGAAACCGGGCAGCTTCGAGGCGGTCATTCCCCGCGCGTCGCTCTCCGGGCTCGCGCCCGGCAGCTATACCCTCATCGTGGAGGCATCCCTGGGCGGCGGCGGGGGTGCCATGGACACGGCCAGTCTCATCGTGTTCTGAGCGTGTACCGCGCCTTCGTACTCAAACGGGTCCTCTATGCGGCGCTGATGTACGTCGTGATGGTGTGCGTATATTCCGCGCTTTTCAACAATGTGGCGGACCAGACATTGCGCGCGCAGATCGAGGAACAGGTGCGGCAGGAGTCGACGCGCCTGAAGAGCGCGAGCGCGGAACAGCTGCACGCCCTCATCGAGGTGCAGAGGCAGATAAAGCTCAACCAGTACCACCTGAACGAGCCTCTTCCCTCCCGGATCTTCTGGCGCAGCGTGCGGACGCTGCTTTTCGACTTCGGCAACGCGACCATCATCAAGGCCTCCAACGGGGACAGGCTGGTACGCGGCATCATTCTGGAAGCGCTCCCCCGGACCATCCTCCTGTTCACCTCCGAGGTCATCCTCACGACCATCCTGGGGGTCGCCCTGGGCCTGTACATGGCAAGGAGGCCGGGCGGATTTCTGGATCGGTTCTCCTCTGCGGTCACCATGATCACCAATGGCCTGCCAAGCTGGTGGCTGGGCATGATCGCGATCATGGTCTTTTCCTACACACTGCCCCTTTTCCCTTCCGGCGGTCTGCACACCAATCCTGCCCCCACGGGCCTGGCCGGCGTCATCGATTATCTCTGGCACCTCTCCCTGCCCTTGCTCACACTCGTGGTGCTCGGTGTCTGGGGGACCGGCTATGTGACGCGGAACATCGTGCTCTCAACGCTGCAGGAGGACTACGTCATGGCCGCCCGGGCCCGCGGCATCCCGGAGCGCCGCGTGCTCTTCGGTCATACCCTGCGGACTGCGATGCCGGCCATCATGACCCTTGCCGTGCTGGGCCTCTTCGCCTCCATCGCCGGCAACATAATAGTGGAGGGAATCTTCGGCTGGCCGGGCATCGGCAATCTCTATTTCATCGCCGTCCAGCAGAACGACGTGCCGGTCCTCATGGCCACGCTGGCAATTGAGACCCTGGTCAACATGCTCGGGTTCGTTCTCCTGGATCTCATCTACGGGTTCCTCGATCCGCGGATCAAGATCGGCGGCAGGGCATGAGAGAGTTCTGGACGGAGTTTTCGAAAATAAGGACCGGCCTTGTCGGGCTGGGCATCCTCATGGCATTCGTCGTTCTGGCCGTCATCGGCCCGGCCATAGTGCCGTTCCCCGGCGCAATCGATCACTGGCGCGATATCAGCTTCTGGCAGGACAATCCCCAGGCTGCCCCGCCGGTATGGACGAATGCGCTGCCATGGACGGGGGGAAAAGGCGTCGTGTCCTCGGTGCTCACCCATCCGGAGTTCTCCGAGGAAAAAGAGGACAGCGGGGTCACGGTCCGGAAATATGTCTTTCCGTATGCCTACAGCGTGGATGAGCCGCCCCGGGACCTGGTGGTGCGTTTTCAGGGTCAGGGCCAGGTTCCGGTGGATATCAGCGTCCATCGGCCGGACGGCCTGGATGCCCCGCTGTACAGGGAGCAGCTCGACATCGCGCAGGGGGTTCTTCAACGCGTTTCGATCGGACGAAACTGCGCGCAGGAGGTCATCGAGTTCGTGCGGGCTCATAATGAGGACCTCGCCGCGGCGCTGGATCCGGACCTGATCAAGCCGGTGAGCATCCTTTTTTCAAAGCTCGATCCTTCGATGGCGGACCGGCCCGCGGCCCTCACGGGCGTGTATACGATCACCGTCACCGCCCTGCTTCTCAATGATCAGTTCGCGTTCCAGTCTCCGTCTGTCGTCGTGTCAGGGCACGTCTCCGGCATCCTCGGCACGGACCTTTCCAAGAGGGACGTCTTCACCGGCATCGTTGTCGGCATCAGGTGGGCGCTGATCATCGGCATCCTGACCTCGATCCTCACGGTCTTTGTCGGGGTCGTGCTGGGCGTGTGCGCGGCGTATTTCGGCGGGGCAGTGGACTGGCTGCTGAACCGGCTCTACGAGTTCGTCTATCTCCTTCCCGTGCTGCCGTTCCTCATCGTCATCTCCGCCGTCTTCAAGCCGACACTATGGACGCTGATCGTCATCATCTGCCTGTTCTTCTGGACCGGGCCCTACAAGCCGGTCTACAGCATGGCCCTCCAGATTCGCGAGGAGACCTACGTGGAGGCCTCGCGCGCGCTGGGGGCGCGGCCCGGGCGCGTGATCTTCCGCCATATCCTGCCGCTCCTCCTGCCCTACAGCTTTGCGGTCATGGCCCTCAGCGTGCCCGCGGTCATCGTGTACGAGGCCAGCGTGAGCCTGCTCGGGCTGGGAGACTCGAGCATCGTGACCTGGGGCCAGATCCTCCACGACGCGCTCGGGCAGGGTGCGGTCATCAACAACCTCTGGTGGTGGGTGGTTCCCCCGGGCGTCATGATCGCCCTCATGGGAATGAGCTTTGCATTCCTCGGCACGGCGCTGGACCGGATCCTCCACCCCCGGCTCAGGACCAGGTGACTGCAGTGCCTGCGCCTCTCCTCGTGGTCCGTGACCTCCAGCTCCACTACTTCACTACCAGGGGCGTCGTACATGCGGTAGACGGCGTGAGCTTCGAGATCGCGGCGGGGGAGACTCTCGGGCTTGTCGGTGAATCAGGCTGCGGGAAGACAAGCTGCGCGACGGCGCTGCTCAACATACCGGCACCCCCCGGCAGGATTGCAGGAGGCTCCATTCTCCTGGACGGCGTGGAAATCACCGGTATGAGCGATCGTGAGCTGCGCCGCAGCGTGAGGTGGTCCCGGATCTCGATGGTATTCCAGGGCGCCATGAACAGCCTCACGCCCGTCTACACGGTCCGCGCGCTCATGGCGGAGACCTACCGGGAGCACGCCGGCAAGGACCGTCTGGACAATGCCGGGATCGAGCAGCTCATGAGGCAGTACATAGGGCTGGTGGGACTTCCCGCGCACGTCCTGGACCGGTATCCGCACGAGCTCTCCGGCGGCATGAAACAGCGCGTGGTCATCGCCATTGCGCTCTTTCTCGAGCCCCGGCTGGTCATTATGGACGAGCCGACCACCGCGCTGGACGTGGTGGTCCAGGCCCAGATCCTCAACCTGATCAAGGAGCTCAAGCATCGCTTGAAGCTGTCATATCTTTTCATCACGCACGATCTTGCCACTGAAGCGGAAGTGGCGGACCGCATCATGGTGATGTACGCCGGGAAGGCGGCGGAAGTCGGCACCAACGAGCAGATCTTCGGTGAGAAGGGGCCTGTGCACCCCTATACCCGGATGCTTCTTGACGCCACGCCGCGGCTGCATGCGCCGACGGGATCGCGCGCGCCCGTTGAGCTTGCCTTCATCCCCGGCGCGCCTCCTGACCTGCTCGATCCTCCAGCGGGCTGCCGATTTGCCGCGCGCTGCCCCTTTGCAAAACAGAAGTGCAGGCGCCAGGAGCCGCTCATGGCAGCGATGGACAACGGCCACAGCGCGGCATGCTGGAAAGCCATGAAAGACGCAGAGTATGAACGCTCCTGAAGGCTCCGTTCCGGTCCTCGAGCTGGTCCACGTGAAGAAGGAGTTTCCCCTTCGACGCCGGCTGGAGGAGGTGATGCGGGGCAGCCATGGAAGCGTGCACGCAGTGGATGACGTGAGCTTCCAGCTGGAGCGCGGAGAGATACTCGGCCTGGTGGGAGAATCAGGGTGCGGAAAGACCACACTGGGCAGGATTGTCATGAGACTGATCGCTCCCACTTCGGGGCGCCTTCTGATGGACGGGCAGGAGGTCTCGGGGCCCGGGGAAGGGAGGGAGACCGCGTGGCGCAGAGGCGTGCAGATGATATTCCAGGATCCCTACGCGTCACTGAACCCGCGGTTCAGGATCAGGGACGTTCTGGAGGAGCCGCTCCTCATCCACCGTCTCGGCGCCTCTCGAGCTGAGCGCGCGCGCCTGGTCCAGGCGGTCATGGAAAAAGTGAAGATGGTCCCGGTCCGCGACTACCTGGACCGCTATCCCCACATGCTTTCCGGCGGCCAGAGGCAGAGGATCGCCACAGCACGGGCGCTCATCCTCTCCCCGCGCGTCATCGTTGCCGACGAGCCTGTTTCCATGATAGACCTCTCCACGCGGGCGGAGATCCTGCACATGATGAAGGCGGTCCAGCAGGAGATGGAGCTCTCCCTGCTGTACATCACGCACGACATCTCCACCGCCCGTTATTTCGCGCACAGGATCGCCGTCATGTACCTTGGCAGGATCGTGGAGATCGGGCCGGCGGACCGGGTGATCGAGTCCCCGCGCCATCCCTACACGCGGGCCCTCATCCAGGCTGTGTGCGAGCCTGTGCCGGGAAGAGTGCAGCGTCTCAAGGAGCTCCCGATCAGGGGGGAGATTCCCTCCGCGGCGGCAATCCCCCGCGGCTGCCGCTTTCACCCCCGGTGCGTGTTCGCGCGTCCTGAATGCGCGGACCTGGCGGAGCCCGAGCTCGAGGCAGTGGGGCCCGGCCACTATGCGGCCTGCCGCCGCCTGAAGGAGATTTGAAAATGCTCGATCCCGCAGCCGTACGCGCCCACTTTCCCGCGCTGGACCCGCTCAATCACGGCGGAACTGTGCCGATGTATTTCGACAATCCTGCCGGCACCCAGATCGCCGCGGAGGCGATGTCCCGCATGCAGGACTACTTCGTGCATCGCAACGCCAATCACGGCGGCGCCTCCCGTGCCAGCAGGGAATCAGATGCGATGGTGCACGACACGCGCGCGGCGCTCGCGGACTTCCTCGGCGCGGCGCGGCCGGAGGAGATCTCCTTCGGCCAGAACATGACTTCCCTCACGCTCCATGTCTCGCGCTGTCTCGCCGCGGAGCTCTCCGCGGGGGACGAGATCATTCTTACCCGGCTGGACCACGATGCCAATGTCTCCCCCTGGCTCCTGATGGCTAGAGACAGGGGATGCACGGTGCGATGGGTGGACTTCGACCCCCGGGACTGCACGTGGTGCGCGGACGAGCTGGCCCGGCAGGTCACGAAGCGCACAAAGCTCGTTGCCGTGGGCATGGCCTCCAACGCCACGGGCACCGTCAACCCGGTTGCCGCGGCAGCCCGGATCGCGCATGATGCCGGAGCGCTCGCCTTCGTGGATGCGGTGCACTATGCCCCGCATGGCGCAATCGATGTCACCGCCATCGGCTGTGATCTCCTGGCATGCTCCGCGTACAAGTTCTTCGGCCCCCACGCCGGCGTGCTCTGGGGACGCTACGCGCTCATGGATCGTCTTTCCGCCTACAAGGTGAGACCTGCCGGCGACTCTCCACCGGACAAGTGGGAAACAGGAACGCAGAGCTTCGAGTCGATTGCGGGCACGGCCGGCGCCATCGAATACCTGGAGTGGCTGGGCAGGCGCTTTGGCGCCGTGCCGTCCTCCGCGGGCAGGAAGACAGCCTTGAAGGCCGGCATGGACGCCGTACGGGACTACGAGGCCGGTCTCAGCAGGGCGATGCGTGACGGGCTCTCCTCGATAAAGGGTCTGCGAATTCACGGGATCACGGATTCGGCACGGATGGACAGCCGTGCACCGACATACTCCTTCACCCTGGAGGGCTGGAAGCCGCGCCGCATCTGCGAGGAGCTGGACAAGGCAGGGATCTACGCCTCGGACGGGAACTACTACGCGCTGGAAGTCACCACGCGCCTGGGCCTCGAGGCCGCGGGCGGCATGGTGCGCGTGGGCGCCGCGCATTACAACACGCTCGGGGAGATAGAGACGCTTGTGGAAACCCTGCGGGCGCTGGCGGGCAGGAGCGCATAGGCACGGCAATGGATGGCGAGCAAGGCTCAGACAGGGACGGCGTTCGCGCCGAACGGGTACTCCCGTATGCCAAAAGGCCGAGGAGTGCATAGGCAGTGATGGGAGGCGCGGACCGTGTTCGCTGGAACGCGGAGGAATATGCAAAAAACTCCGCCGCCCAGCTCGGCTGGGCCCGGGAGCTCATCGCCAGGCTCAATCTCGAAGGACATGAGCATGTGCTGGACATCGGGTGCGGGGATGGG
>Ga0265316_10003293_pt1 | contig 16390 bp, 14 predicted proteins | sample 4522metaG_FD_202092 | JGI IMG/M metagenome (GOLD analysis project Ga0265316, IMG submission 202092) | Rhizosphere microbial communities from Carex aquatilis grown in University of Washington, Seatle, WA, United States - 4-5-22 metaG | ecosystem: Host-associated > Plants > Roots > Rhizosphere >...
ATTCCATCACCGCCCAACCTCTCCCCGTCAAGCCAAATCTATCCCGGAAACCGCACCGCCGCGCCGGGGCGGAACGCATGGGCCCATAGCAAGAGCCGCTGGCGCCAAGAGCAGCCTCTGGCTACGCGCAGTCAATTATGCTTCACTTGCGCTGCCACCGGGGCGCCGCTCCGGGGCGCGACCGAGACCGGGGAAGCCTGATGTCGTTCAGAAAGAGACTGCTTGAGAGCAACCGGAAATGGGCGGCCGCCAAGCTGGCCGACGATCCCGAATTCTTCACCCGGCTGTCCCGCTCGCAGAAGCCGGAAATCCTGTGGATCGGCTGCGCCGACGCCCGGGTGCCGGCGACCGACGTGATCGGCCTGCAGCCGGGCGAGCTGTTCGTCCACCGCAACATCGCCAACGTGGTCTACCACACCGACATCAACTGCCAGTCGGTGCTCGAGTATGCGGTCGAGGCGCTGCAGGTCAAATACATCATCGTCTGCGGTCACTACAATTGCGGCGGCGTCCGCCACGCCATCGAGAACACCGAGTTCGGCATCATCGACAACTGGCTCAAGGAGGTGAAGGACGTCTACCAGCAGCACCGCGACGAGCTGATGGTGATCGCCGACAAGGACGCCCGCCTGAACCGGCTGGCCGAGCTGAACGTGCGCCATCAGGCGCTCAACATCTGCCGCACCAGCATCGTTCAGAAGGCCTGGGCGCGCGGCCAGGAGCTGTCGGTGCACGCCTGGATCTACGACGTGAAGGACGGCTTGGTCCACGACCTGAAATACTCGTTCCGGGATCCACACAGCGTCGAGCCGGTCTACCGCTACCACACCGCCGATTTCGACCCGAGTGCCCACTGATGGCGGCGGACCTGCAGGAGCTGCTGATCATCGGCGTCGGCAATGGCTTTCGTCGCGACGACGGCGTCGGCCCGTGGGTCGCCGCCCGCCTCGCCGCCCGCGGCCTGCCCGCCATCGAGCACAGCGGCGAGGGTGCCGGCCTGATCGAGGCCTGGAGCGCCGCCCGCCACGTCATCGTGGTCGATGCCACCTCGTCGGGCGCGGCGCCCGGCACCGTGGTCCGGCTCGATGCGGTGGCCGAGGAACTGCCCTCGCACTTCTTCCGCTATTCGAGCCACCTGTTCGGCCTGGCCGAGGCCATCGCCACCGCCCGCACCCTGGGCCGGCTGCCCGAGCGCCTGATCATCCACGGCATCGAAGGCGGCGACTTCGGCTTCGGCGAGGAGTTCACACCGGCGGTGGCTGCGGCGGCCGAAGCGGTGGTCGAGCGGATCGTGGAGGACGTGGCCGGCTAACGCCTTCAGGGAAAGGGTTTCGGGATGTGCGGCATCGCCGGTTTTCTCGACCCCGCCTTCCGCGACGCGCCCCTGGCCACGCTTGACCGGGAACTCCGGACCGCCGGCAGCACCCTCAGCATGACTCTGTTCGGGCTCTGATCATGGCCTGCGGCGCTCTCACCGCCGCCGCACCGGGCAAAGGTTGAGCGTCTCGCCCAGATTGTTGGGCACCGGCCGGCAGCCGCCCTGGTCCAACTCCAGGCCGAGCGGCTCGATGCTGCGGGCGGCGTGGGGCGTGTCGGGGATCGTGCACAGCAGATGGAGCGGGCCGCCGTGACCGGCGAGCCGGTGCCGGATCAGCTCCAGGGTGGCGTTGCCGGTGGAGGTCGGCTGGACGAAATTGCTCTCGACCCGGACGAAGGGAATCTGCGGCGGGAATGACGGCAGGACATGGGCAATCGCCCAGTAGCCGGCCATCAGCACCATGGTGCGGTCGGGATCGGCCAGGGCGGGCGGTGCCGCCGTGACCCAGCGCTCGCCCCACGGCACCCGGCCCCAGTCGGCCGGCCGCACCGTCGCCTGCAGCCCGGCCAGCACGAGCACCGCCAGCGCTAGGCGATACCGGCGTTGCAGCGGCAGCAGGGCCAGACAGAGCACGATGAGCAGCGGCGCCAGCATCTCGACCGGCACCAGATAGCGGTAGATGGCGAACATCTTCAGCCACAGGCCGTAGGCCAGCGCCATGGCCACCAGCAGATAGCGCGCCGCCGCCGGATCGACCAGATCGTGGGCCAAGCCACCGCCCGGCCGGCGCCGGCCCAGGCAGGCGGCCAGCGCCGTCAGCGGCAGCAGCACGGCCAGCACCGGCAGCCGGAAGTCCTGCCACGGCACCTCGCCGCTGCGCAGGGGATCGGCGGCGATCAGGAACGGAAAGGCCAGCGCCTCCCAGGCCGAGCCCGGCAGGTAGGTCTGCTGGCGATAGTCCGAGAGCGCGGCATAGGGCGACTGGAACAGCTGGTTCATGTAGGGGAACAGCGGATTGCCGAAGTCGCGCCAGAGATGCAGCATCCACCAGCCGGCCCAGGCCGCCACCGCCGCCAGCACGCCCAGCCCGAACCACCAGCAGAGCCCGAGCCGGCGCGGCCACGGCGCCGGCAGCACCAGCAGCGCGGCGCACAGGGCGACGCCGTAGAGCATGGTGGTCTGCTTGAGCCCCATCGCCGAGCCCATCAGCAGCCCGGCCAGCACCGCCCAGCGGGCGGCGACCGGCCAGGGCGCCGAGAGCAGCAGCGGCAGCCGGTTTGCGATCAGCGCCAGCGCCGCGAACAGCAGGACGCTGACCGTGTTGTCGTAGAAGGTGGTGCCGAGCAGGCCGAGTGTTCCACCACCAAGCAGGCCGAGCCCGGCCAGCAGCGCCGCGACGCCAACACGGGCCAGCGGCGGCTCCAGCCGCAGCACGGCATGGGCCAGCGCGAACAGGGCGACGAAGTTCAGCCCCTGCACCGTGCCCAGCGCAAATCCGGCCAGCCGCGCCGGCCAGACCGAGGCCGCCAGATAGAACGGCACGTCGATCAGCGGATTGTAGAAACTGGGCAGCTGGGCGGCCAGCAGATCCAGGCCGCCGCGGCCGGTGACGAAGGCGTAGCCGTTGTACCAGTGGTAATTGCGCAGGTCCCAGTTGGCGTCCTGACCCAGCAGCAGCGCCAGCCCGCCGTAGGCCGGCGGCACGGCGCCGCACAGGGCCAGCGCGAGAAGACGGAGCCGGCGGCCGGGCGCGGCCGGACTCATGCCGGCATTCCGCCGCGACTGCGGCGGCGCGCGCCCATGCGCGCGAAGCCCAGCGGCGTCTGAGCGGGCCGAAGGTGAAACCTTCGGCAAAAAGGACTCAGCACGGTCCCCAGTTGTCGGGATCGTCCCAGATGATGGTGTTCTTCTCGATCGGCAGGCCCTGGTAGGACTGGCCGATCAGGGTGCCGGGATCGACGATGCGGACCTGGACCCTTGTGTCGGAGACGTTCTCGATGAAGCCGATCATCTTGGTTTCGAGCACGCCGAGCACCGGGCTGCCGACCCGGCAGACCTTGGTGCCGATCCGGCGCACCGACAGCCGCTCCTCGGTGGTATAAAGACGGTTGCCCGGGCCGATGGTGCCGTCGGTGATCTCGGCCAGATAGCGGCTGCCGTCGGCCTTGATGTAGATGCCCGAAACCGGCTTGTCGTCCTGGTAGAGACCTTCGAAGCGGTCGCCGTTCGGCCAGATGTAGACCGCCTTGCCCTGCTTGCGGCCCTCGCGCCAGTCGCCCTGGTAGCCGCTGCCGTTGGCCCAGGTGTAGGTGCCCTTGCCGCTGGGCGCGTCGTCCTTCCAGTTGCCCTCGTAGCGGTCGCCCGAGAGCCAGGTGTTGATGCCGTGGCCCTGGGCCTTGCCGGCGACGCGCTCGCCGGCATAGCTGCCGTTGGGCTTGCCGGCCTTGAACCACTGCAGGGTGCCGGTGCCGTTGGCCAGGCCGTTCTCGCACGGGCCGTCCCAGGTGATCGATTCTCCCGGCTCGGGCACGCCGTCCCAGACCTTGCAGCCGGTCTTGGCGTCGGCCAGCCATTCCCCGGCATGGGCCGGCGGCACCGCGCCGGGGCCGGCGATCAGGAAACCGGCCAGCAGGCCGAGCACGAAGGGGGCAGTCCGGGTCATCAGTCTCTCCGGGGCGGGACGGCGGCGTGGAGCGGGAGTATTGTCGATCGGGGCAGCGGGTTCAATGGGGGAGCGGCGATGACGGAACCGGAGCGGCGCGAGGTCGACGAGCATTGCCGGTCGGGCGACCGGCTGGCGCGGGCAGGGCGACTGGACGAGGCGGCAGCCTGCTATTGGGCGGCGCTGGCGCTGGCCCCGGATGACGCCGGCATCCGCGCCGGCCTGGGCAACGTCCTGCTCGGCCTGGGCGAGGCGGATCAGGCGCTGGCCGCCTACCGGGCGGCGCTGGCCGGCGGCTTCGACCATCCGCTGCTGCATTACAACATGGGTACGGCGCTGCGGGCGCTCGGCCGGCCCGGGGAGGCGCGGCTGGCCTTTCAGGAGGCGCTGGCGCGCAATCCCGGCTTCGCCCCGGCCCACAACAATCTGGGCAATGCGCTGCGCGACCTGGGCCGGCTGGGCGAGGCGGCGGCGGCCTATCTCGAGGCGCTGGCGCTGCGGCCGGGCGACGGCGGCACCCGGGTCAATCTGGCGGGCGCCCTCCGCCTGCTCCACGAAGAGGACGCGGCGGCGGCCGCCGCCCTGGCCCGGCGCTGGCTGGCCCAGGCCGTCGCCGACCCGATGGCCCGCCATGTCGCGGCGGCGCTGGCCGGCGGCCCGGCGCCGGAACGGGCCGAGGACGGCTATGTCCGCCAGCTGTTCGACGGCTTTGCCGCCGATTTCGAGCGGCGGCTGGCGGAACTGGATTACCGGGTGCCCGGCCTGATGGCGGCGGCACTGGACTCCGAGCCGGCCGGGAGCCTGGCGGTGCTCGACGCCGGCTGCGGCACCGGCCTGTGCGCGCCGCTGCTGCGTCCCTATGCCCGGACCTTGGCCGGCGTCGACCTGTCGCCGGAGATGCTGGAGCGGGCGCGGGCGCGCGGCCTGTACGACAGCCTGGAGGCGGCCGAGTTGACCGCCTTCCTGGCGGCGCATCCGGGGGCCTTCGACCTGATCGTGGCCGCCGACGTGCTGTGCTATTTCGGTGCCCTCGAGGCCGTGCTGGCGGCGGCGGCGGCGGCCCTGCGGCCGGGCGGCCGGCTGCTGTTCACGGTCGAGCGCGATCCGGCGGCCGACGCCCCGCCCTTCACCCTGCAGGCCAGCGGCCGCTACCGCCACGCACCGGATGCCGTGGCCGAAGCGCTGGCGGCGGCCCGACTCGGCATCATCGAGTCGCGTCCGGAGGGGCTGCGCCACGAGAACGGTCGCGATGTGCCCGGCCTGCTGGTGGTTACGGAGATCAGATGATCGGCGGCGGCGCGGTCGGCGGCCCCGGCGGTACCGGCGTCGGGCCGGGCGGGGTGTAGGCCGGATAGCGCTTCACGGTGACCTTGCGGTAGCTCTTGATGTGCCAGAACTGCAGCTGCCAGTGGGCGAAGCCCAGGCCGACCGCCGTGACGAAGGCGATGCCGCACATCACGCCATAGGGATAGAACGACGGCCGCACCCCCTCGAGCATGCCGTAATCCCACATGACCAGGCTGCCGGTGATGACGAAAGCCGAGGTCATGAAGATGCCGATCGGCCCGATCGAAGTGTAGATGATCGGCCAGACCGCGCCGTAGGCGGTCAATAAAAAGATGCCGCAGGCGATCTTGAGCGACAGGTAGTCGTCGTTCTTGCTGGTCACCCAGTGATAGTAGGAATAGCCCGACGGATTGTAGGTACAGGTCAGCACGAAGAACGCCGTCAGCCAGCGCACGGTGAAGCGGCCTATCGTCAATGGGGGAAAATGCGCCATCGGCTGCTCCCTGGAAAGGACCGGCCGCCGCGGCTGGTCCGGCGGCCACGGCAAGGGTCCCGGCGCTCTGCTTAGCAAAAATTCGCGAAGGAACCAAGCCGTCCGACTCCCCAGTCCATGGCCGCGGCCCAAACAGGGGAAAAAGCACGGGGAAAACAAGGAGGCGCTGGAAAAAATCTTTACCTATTCACTCGCCATCCCTATAATGCCAGGAGGGTTGGGGTCCAGGGTGTGAATGGACGCTTTTTAGCTAAGTTTGCCTGGATTTTCCCCGGACGGCAGAATGCCGGAATGCAGACCACCGGAAACCGGACGGCCATCACGAGCGGGCCAGACGGCAGACCCCGGCGGGGGGCAGTGCCTCTGCAGGCAGAAAAGCAAGGTGGCAGCCATGTTGGTAACGGCGGCCGTGAACGCGACACAGGGGCCGGTCGCAACCGAATTTCCCCAGACCCGTACCGCAGCGGCGGCGGCGGGACATGGTGATTCCCCCAAGAGCGAGCCGGTCAAAGGCGAGCCGGCCGGAACGAGCGACGGCAAGGCCGACAAGACGGTGCCCGGCGCCGTCATCAATCCGACTTTCCGCTACGACTCCCAGGCGCAGCGCATGGTCATGCTGATGCGCGACGAGAAGAGCGGCGCGGTGATCGTCCAGGTTCCCTCGGAAGTGGCGCTGCGCCAGTACGAACAGGCGGTCAAGCGCGCCCAGGAAGACGTGGCGGCAACTCAGAAAGCCACGGCCGGCCAGGCTCCGGCGCTGCCCCAGACCACCTCGATCGAGGCGGCCGCCCTGGGCGTGCTGGTGCCCTTCGGCTCGGCGGCGCTCACCGACGGCAGCGCCGCCAAGCCGGTCCAGACCGAGACCAAGGCGCCGACTGCCGGGGCCGCCGGCAGCGTCACCGCCGGCAGCGGCGCGCGCTTCAACATCGTGGTGTGAGCCTCGTATCTTATACGACCGGTCCGTCGAACCAGTGGCGGCCCCGGCGGTCTTCGATCTCGATCACCCACAGGTCGGGATCGTAACGGGCCTGTCGTTCGATATAACGGTCGGCCTCGGCCTCGGGCACCGGATCGGGGCCGGTCCCGCGTGTCCAGGCCAACCGGCCCAGATGGCGCACCTGGGTCAGCACCCAGCAGAAACCGTCGAGACGGTTGATTTTGAGCAGGACGGTGCCGCGCGAGCGGTCTCCCTTGCGCACCACCATCATGGGCACGCCTTCGGCATTGCCCCGGCGCAGATGAGCCGAAACCCACAGCTCGGTGGTCAGCCGTGCCTCGTCGTCCTCCACGGCGTCGCCCTTGCGGCCATCGTCAGGTGCTGGCTCTGATTCCGTTTCGTACCCTAGTGCGCGGCGCCCGCGGCTTCGCGCCAGCGGTTGACCAGGGCAAAGTCGCGGTTCTCGACGTCCTGGACCAGGGCGTTGAACAGCCGGTAATCCCGGGTCAGGATCTGGTGATAGGTCTTGCTGTACTGGATGAAGTCCTTCTTGCGGCCGTCGATGGCGGCGATCTGCTCGGGCGTCGGCGTCGCCGCCTGTTCGCTGCCGGCCTTGCCGACCTGGGGGAACTGCCGGGAGAAGCTGCGGTAGCCGACCAGCACCGAGGCCAGATCGGCCAGATCGGCGGCGGTCTTCAGGGTATCCTGGTCGCCGCCCGCCGGCTGGGGCGGCAGCTGGTGGGCGATCCGGTCCAGGGTCGAGCGCAGCTTGACCGCCTGGCGGCTGGCCTGCTTGAGGAAGTCGCCGGTGGGATCGGGGCGGTTGAACAGGGCGGCGAATTCTCGTTCGAACACCAGGAACTGGCCGCGGGCGTAGAGGTTGGCCAGCTCCCGGCTTTCCGGGTTGTCGCCGAGCGCGGCCCCCGCTTCGGTGACCACCGGCTGCAGAACCTTGATGTCCTCCAACCCGACGCCGTCGGTGGGGGCGGTGCCGGAAAGGTCGCGCGCCCGGGTGATGACGCGCTCGATGGTCTTGCTGCCGGTCTCGATCACGGCGGCAATCCGTTGGTTCTTCTGGAAGATCGGGTAGTAGATGACGCCGCCGGCGACCAGGGCGAGCACCAGCACGGCGGCGCCGCCAATCATGACCATGCGGTTGGAGCCGGTCTTCTTGGCCGGCGCCGCGCCGGCCGGCGCGGCCTTGCACGGCGTGGTCGGCACGATGGTCGGCGGCGGCTCCTTTTCCGCTTCGCGCACCGCCTTGATCATGACCTCGGCCGCCTTGGCGCCGCCCGAGCCCGAGAACATCATGGTGTGTTCGCCGTCGCCGCTGTCGGCGGCGGCGGGCCGGCGGGCGGCGGCGGCGGCGACCGCCGCCATGTCGGGCCGCTCGACCTCGAACTGGAAGGGAATCGGACCGAAGCGCACGATGTCGCCGTGCTTGAGCCAGGCGGTCTGGACCTTCTCTTCGTTGACGCGGACACCGTTGGTGCTGTTCAGGTCCTCGATACCCCAGGCGCCGACGCCGGGGAAGACGCGGGCGTGCTGGCGCGACAGCTTGCGCGAATTGATCGGGTAGGTGCAGGTGTCGCCCCGTCCGACCGTCTGCTCGCCGCCCGGCGCCAGATGAATGATGCCTTCACCGGGCAGGGCGCCGTCGACCTGGGACGGGTCGGTGCAGGTCAGGCGTGCCTTGGGCACGTCAACCAGGCCGGCCTTGGCGCCGAGTCCCTTGTCCGCGCCATGGATGTCGAAAGCGACGGTCCGGTCTTCATTCGTGTCGCTCATGGCCATGCTACCGATCTGTTCCGTGATCCGATTCGCCCGGGTTGCGGACGGGGTTGCCGACGGGGATCCTTCGGGATCGCCGGCCTCGCCGCCGTTGAATCCCGCCGCCGCATCCCGGTGCCGGACTCCGGCGGGGATGCACTGTCCCCGTCCTGGCGCACTATGCCGGATGAACGGTGAGCCGGCAACAGTTAGCCGCAAGTTGCAGTCGGGTCACATGACGCGGAGAAACTGTCGCCTGCCCGCCCAAAAAGCGGGACGATCGATACTAAATGGTTGTTTTTCCATACGGCCGGTGGCAGTCAGGGAATCGGCTCGGGATTTGCGGCTGGAGGCACGAGGGGTGGCGAAGCGCGCGATGATGCATCTGGACATCTTTCGAACAGCCTCCTCACCGGCTGCGGGCCGGCGGCGGGGGCGGTTCCGGCTGATTGCCGCATCGGCGGTCTGCAGCGGAACTCTCCTGGCGTTCGGCACGATTGCCGTCGCCGCGGATTCCTCGGTGCCGGCCCAGCCGGCGGCGGTGCCGGCCAAGGCCGCCCCGGCCAAGGCGACACCGGCCAAGGCAACGCCGGCGGTGGCGGTCGGTCCGGAGGCCTCGTGCCCCGCCGCGGCCGATTCCCGGCCGATGTCGCACCGGGCCTTCAACCTGCTGGAGCGGCTGCGCACCGGCGGCGACGGCGCCCGGGCGCGCTTGCGCGAACTCAGCGTTCGCGAAGTGTCCCGCAACGCGCTGGCCGATCAGGTGCTGCGCCAGAATCTGACCGTCCAGTCCTCGGCCGAGAGCATCGCCGTCGCCAAGGCCCTGGTCACCCAGAGCGACGCGGTATTCGATCCGACGCTGTTCTCGACGCTCAGCTACACCAACCGCTACGGCAATCCCCGGCGCGACATCATCGGCCGCTTCTACGACCAGGATCCGTCGGGCCAGCTCCAGGCGGACAACGACCTGCTCAAGCAGCAGGCCATCCAGCAGGGCACGGATCCCAACGCCAGCGAAGGCTCGCCCCAGTGTCTGCCGTCGGTCAGCGTCGACGGCGAAGTGACGTCGCCGGCCTCCGCGGGCTGCCAGCTGCCGCCGGTCTATATGGTGCAGCCGGAATTCGCCTCCACCGCCTACAATTCCGACCACAAGGTCACCGGCTCGCTGGGTCTCGCCATCAACTTCATAATCGGCGGTTCCGCCAATCTCGCCGTGTCCTCGACCTGGCACAAGCCGCCGGCGATGTCGACCTCGGGCGTGCCGTCGCTGACCACGCCGGCCTATCCGGACGACGCCAGCAACCCCTACGACCCCTACGGCTGGAACCAGAAGCTGTTCTGGACCAGTTCGGCCTCGATGTCGGTGACGATGCCGCTGCCCTGGACCAAGAATTTCGGCTTCGAGGGCAATCCCAACTACTACAACTACCAGGTGGCGCAATCGAGCGAGCGCAAGTCGGGCTGGTCCGACAAGGCGTCGCGCAACGGCACGCTGGAGCAGGCGCTGCAGGGCTACTGGGACGTGGTCCAGTCGGTGCAGACCCTGCGGGCGCTGGCCGAACTGCGCGAGGTGCTGGCCGACCGCGGTGCCAGCCAGAAGCGGCTGTTCGACAACGGTCTGGCCACCCGCTACGAGCTGTCCCAGATCGAGGTCCAGCAGTCGAGCCTCGACAGCCAGGAAGAGACCGCCTGGGGCCAGCTGCTGACCAGCTCCAACCGGCTGGGCACCCTGGTGGCGGGCGATCAGCGGGCGCTGATGCTGCCCGCCGACGCCGAGACGCTGCTCCGGCTGCCGGTCGCCCTCGATCAGGTGGCCGGCGCCTACGGCCGCGCCCTCGATCTCCATCCGTCGATCAAGGCCCAGGAGGAGGACTATAACGCCAGCAAGCTGTCGCTGGCCTTCCGCGAGAACCAGGACCTGCCCGATCTCAGCGTCTCGGCCAGCTTCTCGGTCGGCCAGAGCGACTCGGCCTGGGGCTACGAGAGCCTGCCGGCCTCGATGGCCCATCTGGTCGCGCCCGACACCAGCAACTTCTTCGTCGGCATCAAGTACCATGTGCCGATCGGCATGAACGCCACCGGCGCCGCCCTCGACCGGGCGCGCATCACCGAGCGCCAGGCCTTCGACCGGACCCGGCTGGTGCGCCAGCAGGTGGTCAACGCCGTCGATCAGGCGACCGGCGCCGCCCGCTCGGCCCAGTCGGTGGTGCGCCAGAGCGAGGACGACCTCAAGCTCGCCCAGTGCTCCTACGACCGGGCGCGCGATCAGCGCGATCTCGGTCTGGTTGCCGAGTTCGAAGTGCTGAACAAGTACCAGGATCTGGTGACCGCCCGGCTGGGCCTGATCACCGCCCAGGTCAATTTCCGCAAGGCGTACGTCCATCTGCTGGCGGCGCAAGGCACCCTGGAGCAGGATTATGTCCGCTGACTTCGATCGGCGCACGGCCGGCTCCGTGCAGGCGTCCAGCGAGGGACGGGCGATGAAGCAAACCACGGTTCACCCCAGGGCGGCCTCTCTGTGTGCGCTGCTGCTGGCCGGGGCGGCGCTGCTGCCCGGCAGCACGCCCGGCTGGGCCGGCGAGGCGGCGGGCACGGCCCAACCACTTCAGGCGGCACCGGTTCAGACGGCGGCGGTCCCCGGCACCCAGGCCGGCCCGAAAACCGGCGTCGAGGTGCCGGCGCAGATCTTCGTGCTCGACGCCCAGAGCCTGAGCCAGGAGCGGGCGCGCAACAAGGTGGTCGGCGCCACCCGCGAGGCGCTGACCCGCTCGGGCGCGGCACCGCTCTACGCTCCGGCGGCGACCGCCGAGCTGGCGCTGCGCGAGGCGGCGGTCGAGGCGCTGCACAAGAACCTGGACATCAAGCGCAGCGGCATCGCCAAGGCGATCTCCGAGCGGGCGCTGACCGAGGCCGACGCGGTGTTCGATCCGGTGTTCGTGGCCTCTCTCAACGCCGCGCTGACCGCCAATTTCCGGCGCATCGAGCATGTCAGCAAGTGGAAGCCGGCGACCGAGAAGGTGCCGCTGGGCGCCGTCGACAGCAAGGGCGTGTTCCGCTGCACCCAGGCGGCGGCGGCGCTGACCCAGGGCAGCGACAACGGCAGCGCCTGCTACGTCACCACCTTCAACCTGCGGACGCCGGTCACCGCGCTCCAGTTCGCCAACAACCGGCCGGAAGGCTATTACAACTCGACGGTGACCGCCAACGACCTGTCGACCTCCAAGGCGCCGGCCGACGAGACCTATACCGGCTCGGTCGCGATCCTGCAGCAGCTGCCCTGGGGGCCGAGCCTCAACCTCAGCATGACCACCAAGCGCCAGCAGACCTACTACACCACCGACACCCTGAACGGCCTGGGGCCGATCTTCCACAGCTATTACCGGCCCTACTTCACCACCCTCTCGGTCGGCGCCACGCTGCCGCTGCCCTACACCAAGAATTTCGGACCGACCGCGGCCGGCGACCTGCAGACCGACATCGCCCGCCACAACATCGACGCCGCCGAGTTGGACGTGCGCAGCGTGATCAACACCACGCTGCTTTCGGTGGACCTGCTCTACTGGCAGCTGGTCGGCGCCATCGGCAACATGGAGGCGGCCGACCAGTCGCTCAAGCTGGCCGAGCAGCAGCGGGCCAGCGTCAAGCGGTTGCTCGACCAGGGCTTCGTCACCGAGAGCGACCGCGGCCAGGTCGACGCCCAGGTCTCCGGCATCCGCGCCCAGCAGCAGCAGCTGTTCGGCGCCTATGTCTCGGCTTCGGAGGCGATGCGCCGGCTGCTCGACAGCAAGGACGACGCCCTGCTGCTGCCGGTGGGCTATCAGGCGCTGATGAAGCGGCCGGCCGGCGACATCGTCGAAGCCGACCGCATCCTCGGCAACCCGGCCTATCAGCGTCAGGCGGTGGCGGTGCGCATCGCCACCCTGGTGCGCATCGCCCGCGATGCCCAGACCCGGCCCGACCTGACCGGCTCGGCCCAGGTCAGCATGGCCGAGTGCTGCACCTTCGGCTACCGCGACATCACCGGCTCGATCAGCCGCGCCTTCACCAGCCGGGACCAGCTGACCGCCACCTTCTCGCTGCTCTATCAGTATCCGATCGGCAACCGGGCGGCCTGGGCGGCGTTCGATGCCGCCGACCACAGCCTCAACCAGCAGGCGATGGCGCTGCATCAGGTCGAGCTGCAGACCCGCGAGAGCTTCGAGACGGCGCGCGGCGCGCTGGCCTCGGCGCGCGAGCGCGTCCGCATCAGCGAGCGCAACGTCAAGCTGGCCCAGGAGGTCTACGACTCGGCGGTGGCCCAGCAGGAGCTGGGTCTGGTCGCGGCCTATGAATCCATCGCCCGGCTGTCGTCGCTGCTCTCGGCCCGGACCCAGCTGGTGCAGGCCCAGGTCGATCTGCGCACCGCGGAATCGACCCTGCTGGCCTCGGTCGGCGGCTTGGCCGAGCGCTACGGCGACCTGACCGCCCAGACCGGCCTGGACCGGGAACGGCTGGCCCTGCTGCGTGAGTCGGGCGCTCTCAAACACTTCGGAGGTCCGCTGTGATGACTGCCGACCGGAATGCCCTGATGCGGACGACTATCCTGGCAGGCGGCCTGTTGCTGGCGGCGCTGGCACCGGCGGCCGCCGCCGAGCCGCCCGCTGCCCCGGCCGCCCCCGCGACCCTGGAGCCGGCGCTGATCGACCAGCACGTCCAGGTGGTGGCGGCGGTGGTCAAGTCCCAGCTCTCGCCGGTGGTCACGCCCGAGGACCAGCGGCGGACGCTGGCACTGATCAAGAGCCTGCTCGATCAGCGCAAGGCCACGCGCAGCGATCAGGCCGGCCGGCCGCTGCTGCCGCTGACCCGCCGCGAGGCGGTGGTCCGGGGCCTGGAGACCAATCTCTCGCTGGCCATCGGCCGGCCCGAGCCCGACCGGGCGCAGACCGTGCTGCGCGAGGCCCAGGCGGTGTTCGATCCGGTGCTCGACCTCCAGCTCGGCTACAACCGGAAGGACAGCTATACGCGGACCCGCGTCGGTCTGGTCCGACCCAAGTCCTTCGTGCCGGTGATCGGTCCCGCCGCCGGCGGCGAGACCATCAGCAGCACCAATCCGCCGACCGCCAACGACCTGGACCCGCTCAATCCGGTGGGCGGGCCGCCGCTGCCCGGCTTCCGCCGGCTCAATTTCTGCACGGCGACCCAGGGGCTCGGCTGCCAGCCGACCACCCAGCCGGTGATCCGGGCGCTGGAATTCTACCAGAACACCAACAAGACTCCGGTGTTCGACACCATCACGGCCAACGGCGGCCGCGCGACCCTGAACAAGGGCCATCCGCTGCAGCAGGTCAACGTCTCGGTCGGCCTGTCCCAGGAGCTGCCCTGGGGCGGCACGGTGCAGCTGACCGACAATACGATCCAGCAGAAGATCTACTATGAGTCGCGGCACTACTGGGAAGACGGCCAGTACACCACCAACCTGAGCGGCACCTTCACCTCGCCGGTGCCCTACGGCAAGGGCTTCGGGCCGGACAACCCGCACAACGCGGCGATCCAGTCGGCCCGGATCTCCCGCGAGCAGGCCGACTGGACGCTCAAGGATCTGGTCAATTCAACGCTGCGCGACGTCGACCTCGCCTATTTCGAGGTGGTGCGCCAGCTCGAAGCCCTCGAGAGCACGGTCAAGAACCGCGAGTCCATCATCCAGCTCCAGGAGCGCCAGAACCGGATGATCAAGCAGGATCCGGGCCTGGTCACCCGCTACCAGGAAGCCCAGATCAACAACGAGGTCAGCAAGGCCGGCATCCAGGTCGAGCAGGCGCTGCAGAACTACCTGTCGGCTTCGGTGTCGCTGGCGTCGCTGATCGGCGATCCCGACGCCCGCAGCGGCTCGGCGATTTACCTGCCCTATGCCTACGGCCGCGATCTCAACACGCCGCTGGCGGTCAATCTCGACGGCGCGCTGGCCACGGCGCGGGTCAACCGTCCCGACTTCCACGTCGTCGCGCTCGGCCGCGACAGCGCCGAGGTCAACCGCCGGCTGGCCGAGAATCAGGCCCGGCCGGACATCCAGGTCAGCGCCTCGGTCAATGCCAACGAGAACGGCTCGACCTACGGCTATTCCAACCCGTACCAGAGCACCATGGCCCTGGGCCAGCCGGACAGCGTCAACCAGAACTACGGCGTGACCTACACCCGGCCCTGGGGCAACCGGGCGGCCATCGCCGCGGTCGACATCGCCCGCCTGTCGGTCGAGGATCAGGAGATCGTGATCCGCGACACCGACTCCCGGGTCAAGCGCGAGATCACCACGGATCTGGCCACGGTGCAGTCGGCCCGGGCCCGGCTGACCCACTCGGAAGCCCAGGCCAAGTCGCTGCGCTCCGCCTATGAGAGCCTGGGGCGCCAGCTCGAAGCCGGTCTGGTCGGCGAGGACCAGATCATCAGCGCCTCGCGTAATCTGCTCTCCGCCGAGCTCGCCCGGATCAGCGCCAAGATCGACAACCGCGAGGCCGAGACGGTGCTGCTCTACGCCCAGGGCACCATCGCCAACGTGCTGCCCGGCCAGACCGCCCAGTCCCCGCTCGACGAGCGCCGGGTTGCCCTGCTCGCCGACAGCGGCACTCTCAAATACTTCGGTCCGGCCAAAAAGTAGCAACGGGACCCGGGGCCGCAAGGCCCCGGCCTGTGATTAAAGGGGGGCGGCGCCGCCCCCGGCGCTGCGCGGGGTGGTGATGACGATCGGTCTCTATGGGATGTCCCTGCCCATCCCGGGCGCGGTGCTGCTCGACCCGGGCCAGCCGGTGGCCCTCGACGCCGACGGCGTCAGCTGGAACGGCGTCCGCCTGGAGCGGCTGGAAGCGATCCTGGTCCACGGCTTCCGCTACGAGGACCCGGTGCTGCCGCCGGCCGATCCGGCCTGCGACTGGTCGCTGTGGCAGATCGGCGCCGTGGTCCGCCAGCAGTCCTGGAGCTTCCTCTACAGCGTCTGGTCGCGGCTGGAGCAGATCGGCGGGCCGCGGCTCTACAATCCGGTGTCGACGGAACTCGCTGCGTTCGACCGGCCGGGCCAGCTCGACCGGCTGGACCGGGCCGGCTTTGCCGTGCCGGCGCGGCTGCTCAGCAACGACGACGGCGCCGTGGCGGCATTCCAGCGGCGTCACGACGGCGCCGGCGTGGTCTGGCGGCCGGTCACCGGCCGTGCCTCCTGGCAGCTGTTCCGCGACCGCCAGCGCCGCTTCCTGGTGGCGCTGGACAAGCCGCCGGTGCTGCTGGCGGCGGTGGTGCCGGGGCCGCTGCTGCGCGTCTACGTGCTCGACGGCCGGGTCGTGCTGGTGCTGTCGGCGGCGGCGCCCAGCCGCGACGGCCTGGAGCGGCTGGAGGCGATGGCCGCGGTACCCGGTCTGGCACCGGACCGGCTGGCCGCGCTCGGGGCCGCCGCGTCGGCGCTGGGCCTGCGCTGGGCCTGCGCCCTGGTGGTGGATGGCACCGACGGCCCGGTCTTCTACGACATCGACCCGGATCCCGAGCTGGACGACCTGCCGGCGCCCTTTGCCGCCTTCCTGAGGAGCAGTCTGGCCGCGGCGCTGACCGGTGCGCCGCTGCCGGCGGCAAGCTTCGGCCCCGAGCCGGTGGAGCGGCCGGCGCTGCTGCTGCGCCGGATGCTGGCCATCCAGTTCGACATGGAGCAGACCAAGTACGCCGAGTGATACCATCAAGCATCGACGCTCCACCGACTCCGACGCTCAAAACCCGTCATGACATGGACTTGGCCCATCGCACCGTCTCTTGCACCAGTGCAAACACCGGTGTTTGCGCTGGTGCTCGATTATCCCGGCGCCAGACATCGCGGTAGGCGCAGGGCTGTTCAGTTCTGATCACGTCGCCCTGTAGGCCATTGCGTGAAGCGGGTTGAGGGCATTGAGGTAAAGTTCCCTGGCGATGTTG
>Ga0265316_10003296_pt1 | contig 16387 bp, 14 predicted proteins | sample 4522metaG_FD_202092 | JGI IMG/M metagenome (GOLD analysis project Ga0265316, IMG submission 202092) | Rhizosphere microbial communities from Carex aquatilis grown in University of Washington, Seatle, WA, United States - 4-5-22 metaG | ecosystem: Host-associated > Plants > Roots > Rhizosphere >...
GCCCGGCAACCTTTAATCTTTCTTAGAGGTGCCAAAGCCATCCCGCAAGGGAAACGATAGGCGCGGAGATACCGTGAAAAGGAAGGTTCATAACCTCCTCCGGGAGGTTTTTTTATATACTTTGCATTCCGCGATAGCGGCTGAACTCGGTTGGGTAAATGAATCCCTCTGTATCTCTCCCGTTCGTGCCTCCGGGACTATAGCCTTTCGCGAAAGGGAGAGAAACTACCATGAAAGAGGATAATGAAGTGAAATCTAAATTAAAACTGTCGCCGTTTTTATTGTTATGCATCATGGGCGGGCTGGCGATCTTCAGTTCCACCATGTCCAAGAGCCCGGTTTTGCCGCTGTTTGCCGGTTCCCTCGGCATTCCGGACAAGACACTGGGCTTTGTGGCCGCAGCCTCGACGATCGTGGGTATTTTAGTCAGTTTTCCGGCTGCAGCTTTATCCGATATCATCGGACGGCGGCGTTTATTGATGATCGCGGCTTTTGTTTTTGCCACCGCGCCGTTCGGTTACCTGTTTGTGCATGCGGTGTGGTCGCTGGTGCTGGTGCGCGTCTACCACGGCCTGGCTACTGCCATCCTGGGCCCGATCGCGATGGCGGCAGTGGCGGATACTTACAGCACCGGCCGCGGCGAAAAAATGGCCTGGTATTCTTCAGCAACTATGGTCGGACGTTTCCTGGCGCCGTTACTGGGCGGGGCTTTGATCTTCGGCAATGACTTCCATTGGGTCTACCTGGTGGACGGCCTGCTGGGCATCCTGGCATTCTTCGCGGCGGTATTTATCCGGTTTCCCCAAAAACCTGTCTCGGCCCCGACTGTTAAAAGGGAGAAGCGTGATTACGGCAAGGAAGTTATTGCCATCGTTACCCACCGGGGAATTTTATCGACCAGCCTGGTGGAAGCGGTGCAGTACTTTGCCTACGGCGCGGTCGAGACGTTTTTGCCCCGTTATCTGACCGAAAATACCAAATTTTCCACACTGGCTATCGGCGGATTGTTCACCGGCCAGATACTGGTAGTGGCCCTGACCAAGCCTATCATGGGGCGTCTCTCCGACCGGCACGGCCGCGTGCCGATCATTATCTCCGGTCTGGCGCTGGGGGGAATCGTCACCGCTATGCTGGCCTTCACTGTGAACTGGTTCGTGCTGATCGTGCTGGTGGGGTTATTCGGGCTAGGTTTGGCGACCGTGACAGCCTCGACATCAGCGCTGGTGGCGGACCTGTCAAAAGCTGTTGCCCGCGGCAGCGCGATGGGCTTACTTTCAACCATCATGGATATCGGACAATCTTTAGGCCCGATCCTGACCGGCGTATTTATCGGCATCTTTGCCGGCGCTGCGCAGTACAAGATCGCCTTTGGCATTGTCGGCGCGTTTATGATCGCGGCCAGTTTATTGTATGGAGTATTTATGCGCGGCATTTCGGTAAAGCCGGTGGAAGCGACCTGAGACGAAGCTCTAAATCCGAAATAATATCAAAATACAAAATGGTATTACAATGCAAATCCCCGGACTGCTGAAAAAAGAATTATCGCTCGACCGGACATGATTCCACCTGTTTTAAAGCAAATCGGAATGGACGGTATATTAGCCTAATGCCCGGTGTCTATCTTGACCAGGTTGGCATACAATTTGTCGCTGTGTTTGGACAAGCCTTCGACCCGGACATCGTGTCCCAGGTAGTGTTTAAGGTCTGAAAGTTGATATGTCCGGTGACTGTCGCTGGCGTTCTCGATGCGCGCTTTTAAGACAAAGACGACGACCTGGCTGCCGGTGACTTTAACCGTAATCGTGCCTTTTTCGGTGTCTACCGCGGTCAATGTCCCGCTGACGGTCGTGCTCTGAGCGGCGGCGTTATTGCGGCTGGTCACGTCGAGTTTGCCGTCGTTCGTCCCGCTCTGTAATTGCACTTTCTCGCCCGGGGTAAGCGGTGGGGCGTTGTTGCTGCTGATTTTAACTTCGATGCCGCTGATGTTCGCGGTTCCGTTCTGATTGGTGCCGCTGAACCGGCCTTCCACTTTAGTGGGCTCCGGTGTACCGGCACTGACCTGTATCTTGCTGATATAGGTGTTGTTATCTTTGACCAGGCCCTGTAATTCTACCCGGCTGCCGACATCGGGCGTTTTGCCGTTCAGGTGGACATTCTCGATGACCGTACCGCCGATATTCCAGGTGTGGCCCTGCACGCTGAGCAATGTCCCTTCGATATTAAACTGTCCGGCGTCCAGCTTTTTATCAGTCACCGACGGCCGGTTTTTCAGGAAATCGTTATTGGCGTAGGCAACCTGGGCGATGGTGTTGCTGCGGCGCGTTTCGTCGATGATCTGCTGCAATACCGGCTGGCTGGCCTGGGGAGCTGCGGCCAGCGCCTGCTCCAGTTCGACCTGTTCGGTCAACGTGGATACGGACAGTTTGCTTAAGGTATTATTGCTAGCCTGGGTATTATCAGAACTGCTGAGCGCTTTCAGTCCGTTGTCGAACTGCTGCTGGGCAGTTACCAGCGCCTGCGCATTGACATCACGGTTTAATTTAACCTGCTGCTGCATTTCGTCAACGCGGCGTTGCGCAAATTTCAGATAAAGATCGGCTTTAACGGCCGGACTTGCGGTCACAGCTAACTGCAGGTTTTCTACGCCTGTTTTTACCGTGTATAGCGTATCACCGGGCAGGCTGTTCTGCGCGGCGTAGACCGTGCTGCCGCCGGCTGCGGCGAAAATCACAAAGGCGATGCCGATGGATGCAAACACTCTGGCGGGTGTCGTGACGGGCCAGGCCCAGAAACGAGGCGATAATTTTGCCGTCGCCGGTGCGGGCGCATCTTCATCAAATAAATGCATCCTGGCGCGCTCTTTGAATTGCGCCGACGGCTTTGTCTCATCCGGTTGCAGAGAGACCGCAATTTCCAGCAGGGAACGCAACTCGTTCTCCAGCTGCGGGAAGCGTCTGGCGCAATCTTCGATCGTGCTCTTGCCGCTGCGGATTTCTTCTATGCAATTAGCCAGTATTTGTTCTTTCTTCATGTCAGTCACGTTTCAAAAATCTTTTTAATTCGTTGAGTGCCCGGTATTGGATCACCCTGATCGCGCCTTCATTCTTGTTCAACGCCCCGGCGATTTCTTCATAAGTCAGGCCGTCGATGAAGTGCATCATGATTACCTTTTGTTTGTCTCCTTTTAGTTTCAGAACAGCTTCTTTAATGATTGCCTTGCTGTAGTTTATTTCGGCTTCCTGCGCCGGGTCCGGGATCTGATTATTCGGGTCGACTTCGTAGACTTCGTCTGTGATCACCACTTTTTTCTCTTTCCGGTAATGGTCGATCACCAGGTTGCCGGCGATGGTGATAACCCAGGTAACAAAGGGAGCGCCGGTGCTTTTGTATTTATCGATGGATTTCCAGGCTTTGACGAATGCTTCCTGGGTAATATCCTCGGCGTCAGCGTGACTGGAAACCTTGTAGTAAACATGGCGGTAGACCCGGTCAACGCAACTCTCATACAGGGCAGTAAATGCCGCGCGGTCGCGTTTAATTGCTTGCTGGACCAGATAGTCCTCCGACTTGTGAGCGGGTGTTGATGATTCCATATTGTATATATTTTACCTGATAACAGTATGTGCCGCATTTGGCCCTCTCCAAGTCGTCGGGACTACCTGGTCCTATTTAAATCAGACTTGATTCTCTTATTCCGGGAGTGTATTAATCAAGTCCGGATTACCAATTGGGCTGTTCAGTTGTTAATTTTCTTGTTTTCTTTGCGAATCAAAACTATTGCCGGCGTTATTTGTTCCGGCCGTTCTTGTTACCATGTAACGAGCCCTGATTGTTATTATTCCCCTGGTTTTTATCGGTCGGTTTGGTGGTGGTGGGCGTTGGTTTAGGCGCCGGAGGGACAATTTTCACCACTCTTGTGACCTGGTCGTTGACGGTCATGACCAGTACTTTATCTTGAGCTGCCAGGGTGGTATTCTTCGGTTCGATCACGGTGCTGGCGGTCAGCGCGTAAGTAGTGGCTGTAGTCTGTCCGTTCAGCATAACGACCAGCGATGTGGTGGAGGCAGTCTGGACGACGCCGGAGGTCAGTTTATAAGTATCGACGGCGGTGCCGTTTTTAACCTGCCACTGGCCGCCCAGGAAATTATCTGAGCCGATGGTCTTCCAATAGCCCTTAAAAGCGTTAATGAATCTACCTAATCCATGGTTACCATTGCCGACCGGATTTGTGCCGACTGTGACAGTCGCGGTGCCGGTAACGGTGACGGAACCCTGAACCGTACTTACGGTCACGATATATGAACCTGCTGTTGTCCCGGCGGTAAATAATCCGGTTGCGTTAACGGAACCGACTGTGCTGCCGGTTGGGCCGGAGAAGGTATAGATTAATCCTGAGATAGCAACATTGGCGGCGTCATAACCCTGCGCAGTAAATTGTTTGGTGGCGCCGGGTTTAACATCGGCGGTGGCCGGGGTGATCTTGACGGTGGTCAGAGGGCCGATGCTGGCAACGACGGTAACTGTCGCGGTGGCGACTTTGGTGGTGGTGCCCTGCACGGCGATTACTTCAACTGTGTTCTGGTAGGCGCCTACAGTGCCAGCGGTAAAGAGACCGGTGGGGCTGAGGGTGCCGCCGCCGTTGGTTAATAACCAGAAATAGGTGGCGTTGGCCAGGGGCTGATTATTGTCGTCATAGGCCTGGGCGGTGAATTGCTGGGTGCTTGCCGGTACCATTGTAATAGCGCCGGGGGTCAGCTGGACATGGTTCAGATGCGGGGTCGCCGCAGCCGCCATGATCGGGATCGCGGTCAGCCCAACGGTCAGCAGGGCTACCACGATGAGAATGGCGATAATTTTCTTTTTCATCCTGTTTTTTCCTCCTTCAGGTTTTGTATTATCGGGGCTTATATAAAGTAAACGGAGGCGGCTCAAGGTTTGTTACAAATATTTTTTTCAAGCAGGGAAAGTGAAGGGAAAAGGAATCGACCAGCATTACCTTGACTTCTACGGGAACGATAACTAAAATCAAGTCATTAATAGATAAGGTTTAGCGGTGTTTCTTTTTGAACCAAAGGTTAAAAAGGATGGCTAAAATGAATGAAACTACCAAATGCATACAGTTACTGGATTATTCCAAGGGCTGGTCTGATTGGCGCGGCGGACTGAAAAAAGTGATCGAAAGCAGTCATGCCTATTATAAGGATGAAACGGTGCAAGTGCTGTTAAAGCAGCTGGACGAATTTTTAACAAAAAAAGTCTGCACGGCTTCGGGTGAAGAACTGATCATTGAGTCGCTGTGGGAAGAGGCCGCGCCGGAAGAACGCAAGACGATCGCGACTTTATTGCTGAAAGTTGCCGGTAATATCTAAAAACCTAAGCAGCTTTCCGGCTTGCCTGAAAAATAGCCCTTATATCTGCAGTGAAACGGTTTACCGCCGCATCGTCAGCGAAGGCTCGTTTGGGGATGATCAGGGCTTTTTTCGGATTAACCAGTATGAAAACATGCTTATCGGTCTGTGCGATGCCTTCGACAGCGGTCCATTTTACAATGTTTTCATCGTTATCGCGGATCCCTTCGGCGGAAACGATATATTTATGATTCCCGATAAAGTTATTTTGGCGGCTGTATACCTTCTGCGCGGCTTTTCTGATCCTGCGCCTCAGTATAGCGGGATAATATGAATAATACAGGAAGCCGCCCAGGCCGACGATAATACCGATCCCGCCCGCGATCATGGAGCTGATGGTGAGACCTTTGTTAGCGGAGATCACCAGATAACCGACGCTGACAGCGAAACACAAAACCATCACCGGCATGAAAACAAAACGGATAAGTTTCCAGTTCCTTTTCCATTGCGGGCTGTTTTCCAGGTAGTAATTATTCCAGGCTACCGCGTCTTCGACACTTAATTCACAATTTTTGGTGATCGCATTATCCATCGTTTCAACCTTCGTTTTCCAATCACATCCTACAATAAAGCCTGATAAACCAGCCGTTCGAACACGTCCAGGAAAGTGTGGTCGGGGGCGGTCGGGGCAGCGAATTCACGGACCAGGCCCATGGATATCATTTTCTGTGTAAAAAAGACCGCCAGCAATTTTTCTTTGGGGTCGGCGAAGAAAATCGTGCCGCAAGCGCCACCCTTACCGAAAGTGCCCGGCGTACGCAGTACGGGGTATCTATCGCCGCTGTGGTAGACTTCTACCCCGATGCCGAAGCCGATCCCCGGCCCCAGATCGGTGCCCGCTTCGCCTGTTTGGTCGGCGGTCATTATCTCAATCGATTTGCGGCTTAAGATCCGCACGCCGTCAATTTCCCCGTTATTCAGTAGCATTTGCGCAAAGCGGGTATAATCGGAGACTGTCGATAGCGCGCCGCCAAGGTCGCCGCCGGCGCCAAAATGAATCTTCGGCCCCTTCACTTTTTCACTGGTTTCTGCACGGTCGAAGACCTCCAGACCCCACTGCCCATGCGCGTACTTTGGCCCGTAACTGTTCGTGAACCGAGTCAAGTTTGCCTGATCCAGATAAAAAGAACTGTCTTTCATCCCCAGCGGCTGAAAGATCCGTTCCTGAAAAAATTCTTCCAGTGTGTTACCGGTAATTGTCTCGATGATGACGCCCATCACCGGGTAGCCGACGTGGTATTCATATTCCGTCCCCGGTTCGGCACATAGGGGAATGTGGGAATGCGCTTCCACCCGCTCGCGGTAACTTTTACGCGGCGGGGCATCGATACTGACCGAAATGTCCCACCCGGATTCATCGATGTATTTCTTGAATTTCGAAATCATCCAATGCGGGGCTTTTCTAAACGTGGCCAGTCCTGTGGTATTAGCCAGGCAATCGCGGATAGTTATTTCGCGCCGGGCAGGCATAGTATTTGATATCTCCGGCGGCCCGGGACGGTTCCGGGTGGGTGTAACAACCAGCGGGTTTTTGAATGAAGGAAGATATTTGGAAACAGGGTCATTCAGATTCAGCAAACCTTCTTCAGCCAGTATCATTGCCGCGACGCCGGTCAGCGGTTTGGTATCTGAATATAGCCGGAAAATGGCATCCTGTGTTAACGGTTTTTTAGCCTCGCAATCAGCGTATCCCCGCGCTTCGAAGTGGACAATTTTACCTTCCCGCGCCACCAGCGTGACAGCGCCGGGAATCTGGTTCTTATCGATGAACTGCTGCATCGCCGGACCAATCCGCGCCAGCCGTCCGGAAGACATTCCGACTGATTCCGGTTTCGCTACAGGTAAAGGCAATTTAGTGTCCATGGAGCATGTCCTCCTTTAAAGCTAATAGATGTAGCTTTGAGCCTTCGAGGCTCGGGCTGTCGGGTTCGTACGTCATGCGTTTAAGTTGTAAAGTGTGAGATCTTCGAAAACCCGACCCTACAGGTCTAAATACTACAGGTATTGCAGTAGTTCTCCCGGATGCTTTAACACTGCTTTGGCGCCGGCGCCCAAAAGTTCCGGCGTTGAGCGGAATCCCCACCCTGCTCCCAGTGCGTACATTCCCGCTCCATTGGCGGTTTGCATATCGATGTCCGAGTCACCCAGATAGATAAATTCCGCAGCCTGAATTTCCAGCTCTTTTGCGATGAGTAAAGCCGATGTCGGGTCGGGTTTATTAGGGACAGTCGGTTTAGATCCGGCGACCAGCGAAAAACGCCAGCGGGAAAGTAATTTGGTGACACATATATTGGTCAGATCATCGGCCTTATTGGATAATACCGCAATTTTTATCCCCTTTGCGGTCAGGGTGTTCAGCAACTCAGGAATTCCCGCATAAGGCGCGGTGTTATCTGCCCAGTGAATTGCGTAGTAGGCATTCACTCGTTCCAGCACTTTTTGTATTGTCACATCGTCACGGTTTTCAGCCGGCAGTGCGCGGCGTACCAGCACATCGCGCCCTTCCCCGATAAATGTTTTGTAAGCTGCGATGGGGTGCAGCGGGAAGTGCAAAGATGCCAACCCATAATTAACGGCATCGGCCACATCCTGTAGCGTATTCAATAATGTCCCATCGAGGTCAAACAAAACTGCGCGGTATTTCAATTCCCCTCTCTCTGCCTCTCTCCCACTGGGGGCGAGAGGACTAACCGGTCGGTGGATTATGTCTCGCTTATACTCGAATAACCACCATCAACATGTCGTACGTATGTATCTTAGTCTATTTTTTATCCTAATCTTTTGCTTAACTGTTCGAACTGATTTTGTAACCGCTTCGGCAGCCGGTCGCCGAATTGCGCGAAGAATTTCTCCATCTTCGGGATTTCCTGCTTCCAGGCGGCGGTATCCACCCGCAGTAATTCTTTGACATTTTCCCGGGTGACGTTCAGCCCCTGCAGGTCGAGGTCGGTGTAATCAGGGACATAACCGATGGGCGTTTTCTGTGCTTTAGCTTCACCGTCTACCCGTTCGCACATCCACTTCAGCGCGCGGCTGTTCTCGCCGAATCCGGGCCACAGGAATTTGCCGTCGCTGTTCTTGCGGAACCAGTTAACATAAAAAACCTTCGGGGCTTTGTCCTTCAATTTGTCGCCCATTTCAAACCAGTGCTGGAAATAGTCGCCCATGTTATAGCCGCAGAAAGGCAGCATGGCGAACGGGTCATAACGGATACCTACATTATCCAGTACGGCCGCGGTGGGTTCTGAGGCCGCTGTGGCGCCCATGAAAACGCCGTGATCCCAGTCGAATGCCTCGGTCACCAGCGGCACGACACCGGAGCGGCGTCCGCCGAAAATGAAAATGTCGATGGGCAAGCCTTCCGGTTTTTCCCAGTCCGGAGAAACGATCGGGCATTGCGCGGCCGGAGTGGTAAAGCGGGAATTGGCGTGCGCGGCAACTTCTTTACTGGCGGGAGTCCAATCTTTTCCTTTCCAGTCGATTAAATGGGTGGGTTGGCCTTCCATGCCTTCCCACCAGATATCGCCGTCGTCGGTTAACGCGCAGTTAGTAAAAATTGTGTTCTTTTTAATCGTATCCATCGCCATCGGGTTGGATTTATATGAAGTGCCGGGCGCGACGCCGAAGAAACCGGCTTCGGCGTTAATTGCCCGCAAGTGCCCGTCCGGGGCGATTTTCATCCAGGCAATATCGTCACCGATGCACTCGGCTTTCCAGCCGGGGATGGTCGGTTGGATCATGGCCAGGTTTGTTTTGCCGCAGGCCGATGGGAAGGCGGCGGTAATGTGATACTGGCGGCCTTCCGGATTGGTCAGCCGCAGGATGATCATGTGCTCGGCCATCCAGCCTTCGCGCCGGGCAATCGCCGAACCGAGGCGCAGCGCCAGGCATTTTTTCCCCAGTAAAGCATTGCCGCCGTAGCCGGAGCCGTAAGACCAGATGGTGTTCTCATCCGGGAAATGGCTGATATATTTCTTTTCCATTGGCGCGCAGGGCCAGGCGACGTCTTTTTGCCCCTCCGCCAGCGGCGCGCCGAGGGAGTGCAGGCATTTTATAAATTCTTCACCTTTATTCAGCAGGTCGATCACCTTGCCGCCGACCCGCGTCATGATGTGCATATTGCAGACGACATACGGACTGTCAGTAATTTCGACCGCCACCTTTGACCACGGCGATCCGACCGGGCCCATTGAGAAGGGAATGACGTACATGGTGCGGCCTTTCATGCAGCCTTTATACAGCGCCAGCATGGCCGGTTTCAGTTCGTCGATGTTGACCCAGTTATTTGTAGGCCCGGCTTCATCTTTATTTTTCGTGCTGATAAAAGTGCGTGCTTCCACCCTTGCGACATCACTGGGGTCGGAACGGAATAAAAAGCTGTTTTCGCGTTTTTTCAGCGGTGTGGCCCGGCCCTCCTCCACCATTTGCCCCATCAGGGAGTCGTATTCTTGTTTCGTGCCGTCGCACCAGTAAGTTTTATCCGGCTGACAAAGGGCGGTAATTTCCTGTACCCATTTGTTCAATTTGGCGTTCTTCATTTTGTAGGCCATTTATCTAATCTCCTGCTAAAAGTCAAGCATATAAAAAACCGTTTTTTTACTCAGGGGGAAACGGATTTTCAGGTGGATTTTCTCAAATGTTAACGGGTTTTCGGTGGTTGAAACCTTGCGTTTATTATATCACAGGCTGAGAGTGCAGCACTAAACTCCAGAAGGTAACGAAATACGATGTCTTCCAAATAGAAAGAAAGAATGACATTGGATATTGGATTCCATCGAAGGCTGGAACGGAATACGGTTGGCTGAACCGCCGAATATAAAAAAGGGTAGAATCGCCGCGATTCTACCCTTTTTTAACTCATAACTTTTTACTAATGACTGACAACTACTTACTCAGTTTCTTAAATAATCCGGACGGCCACCAGCTCCAGCGCCCGGCCAGCGTCGCCAGCGCAGGTACCAGCAGCGCCCTGACTACGAATGTATCCATTATTACACCGATGGAAATTGCGGCGCCGATCTGCAAAACCACCTGCAACGGCGATATCAGCAGTGTCGCAAATGTGCCGGCCAGGATGATGCCGCAAGCCGTGATCACGCCGCCGGTGTTGGCCACAGCGTGACTGACCGCGTCTTTTATCGGTTTGTTCTGGGCCTCTTCCCGGATGCGCGACATCAGGAAAATGTTATAATCGGCGCCTAATGCCACCAGGATCACGAAGATGAACAACGGTATCATGTAGATCAGGCTGCCTTCTTTCATCAGATCCAGGAAAATCCACGTGGTCAGACCCAGCGTGGTGCCGTAGTTCAGGAGAACGGTGCCGACCATATAGAGCGGCGCGAGTAAACTGCGTAGCAGGATCGCGATCACGATCAGTATTCCGAGGATGGCGAGCCCTACGACCTTGAGGAAATCAGAATCATTGACGGACATAATATCGGTTTGCACGGCGCTTTGTCCCCCGACATAAGCAGCGCTTGACTTCAGACTGGTGGCGGTGAGGCTGACAGCAACCTCTTTTCTGATCCGGGTAACAGTATCCAATGCCGTCGCTGAGTACGGGTCGTCGCTCAAAACGATATTGATCTTCGCGATTGTTTTATCCGTGGAAAAATAGGTAGTCTGCAGATAAGTGGAAAATGGCGTTGCGCTTTCCAGATTGAATTCACCGACCAGCCCGGTAAAATTATCGGACACTTTATAGAGCGCTTTTTGCAGCTGGCTTAAAATACCCGGTATATCCGCCGGTTGCGCCGTCGGCAGTTGGGCGGCAATGGTTGAAACCTGTGGCAGGTTGACTTGCGCCTGCAGAAAATTGGGGCTCTGCAGCATACCGGGGTATTGTAATACCAGACCTGTTAACAGCTGACCGGTTGTTTGCAATGAGGCAATTTTGTCCAGCCCTGTGCCTTGACCGACCGCATCGCCCATACTGCGGATTTGCGCTGCCAGCGCGGTCAGCTGGGCAGAGGGAGCCGCAAAGTAATCTACCCTCGCCACACCTTTAACATTTTGTAAAGACTGGGCGATTTTTATAATGGCCTGCCGTGAATCGCTGCCGGTCATATTTCCCTGGGGTGATTCCAGCAGCAGATAAAGTGGCGATAATTCTCCTGCCGGGAAGTGGGCGGTCATGATTTTAAAACCTTGTACCGATTGTGCCTTTTGGGGCAATTGATTTATCATGTCCGCGGAGCGCGTCAGATGCGGTAATGCCGCGTAAGGAATCACCAGAATCACGATAATGGGTACGGTCACCCAGACCGGGTGTTGACTGACCCAATTGCCGATGGCATGCCAACCGAAACGACCTGGTTTTTTGGGGGCGAAGGTTTTCGCCGGCCAGAAAAGATACTTGCCGAAGAGCGACATCAGCGCCGGCACCAGCGTCAGACCGGCCAGCAGTGTCACACCCACACCGATTGCCAGAGCATAGCCGGTGGTTTTGTTCATGCCAAAACGGGAAATTCCCAGCGACATGAAGGCAACTATTACCGTCAATGCGCTGGCGGCAATAACCGGGGTGATATGCGTTATGGCAGTGTTTTGCGCATCGAGGCGTTCTTTATGCTGCAGCTCTTCCCGGAAACGGGAGACGAGGAAAAGGCAATAGTCCGTGCCGACGCCGAAGATGATCACTACCAGGTAAGCCTGGGTCAGCGTGGAAAATTTAGCGCCGGCCTGTGCTAGAAAGCCGATTATCCCGGAGGCCGCGCCAAAACTGCAGCCGATGGCGATCAACGGCAGCAATATCGCGATCGGGGAACGGTAGATGATCAGCAGTAAAATGGCGACCAAAATGATGGTTACGATTGTCGTCCGGTCGATGGTTTGCTGCACCGAACCGGCCATATCCTGGTAGATACTGGAATCTCCGGTTACGTAAGCGGCAAGATGCGGGTGGTTTTGGGTTATATTGTCACGGATTTGCTGGACAGCGGTCTTGGCGGCCTCATCCAGGCCGGTAACGTTGAAATCTACTTCCATCATCATTGTCGTCTTGTCGGCGCTTATCAATGAAGCCTTTAACGCATCATTTTCAAAGATCGAGACTACTTTTTCTATTACTTTCGGCGCTGAAGCGGAAACCAGCCAGTCGTGGAGATCTTTAGCTTCCTGAGTATCGGCGGCAGTCAGTCCTTTTGCATCGTAAATAATGATGATGGCATTGCTGGCGGCAGCCGGGGTCGCTGAAGCAAATTTATTTTTGAGCAGGTTACTGGCCGTGGTCGATTCGGTATTTTGCGGCAAGAACTGTGTTTCGTCCGTGACGCCGACTTTGGATAATTTTGGCGACGCGAGAAACAGGATTGCCGCTGCTGCCAGCCAGACAGCAGTGATAATGATCCGGTATTTACGTGTGAATTCAGCAAGTTTGGTGAACATGTTGTGGTAGACCTCTTATTTTGGTTTTATTTGACGATGGGATTGCGCATTGAGGAGTAAAATTTCGGCAACTTCTCTGGCTTTTTCTAATTGCTCCGTAGTTAAGCCATGCAGCAGTTTTTCCATCTGAAATTGCCCTTGTGCCCAGATACGGTTGATCGTTTCCTGTCCTTGCCTGGTTAAGGCGCATATCACCACGCGGCGGTCTTCACTATCCGGAACGCGGGTGACCAGTTCCTTTTTTACCAGATTTTCGATAATACCGGTGGCAGTGGACACGGCGATGCCGAGCGTCCCCGCGATGGCACTCATCCGTGTTTCTCCTTCGGTATGCAATAATAAAAGGACCCGCAGCTGCGCCACGGTCATGTCGGTCATCAGCCATTCGGGGGGAATGCTGAGTTTAATTGCCCTGAAGATCTCCTCTGATAATCTCAGGATTTGCGGTACCAGTTCTTTTTCATCCCGGGGTTGACTATTGTTTGGTGCTGACATAATATTTGCTCCAACAATATATTTCGGTTACACCTAACTAATTTTAGAATACAGCTTGAAAGGATTTTTTGTCAACGGTACTTTCGGATATGGAGCTGTATTGCGTGAAAATCCGCGCGGTTTGCTCATTCCCAATCTGACACGGACTAGAATCCACACTTATTTATTGACAATCCGTTTCAATCAGTGTATTAATTTATCTGGCAAAATCGCTTTGTGACAGAAAAGGGGGACCAGGTGGCGCTTATTGAATGTCGGTTTTATTCTGAGGTATTGGGCGAAGATACCTCCATTTTTGCGGTGGTACCAACAACAACTTTCGAAGATGTGATGAAAAAGAAAAAAATGAACTTTAAACCGGGCGCGAAATTCCAAACGCTTTATTTGCTTAACGGTATCGGCGGCGATCACTCCGGTTGGGTCCGCAATACGTCCATCGAAAGGTACGCGCAGAGAAAATGCCTGGCGGTAGTCATGCCCGCAGCCGGCAGGAGCTTTTATACCGATGCGCAAACCGGCAGCCGGTTCTGGACATTTATCAGCGAAGAATTACCCGCAGTGGCGCGTTCGTTGTTCCCGCTTTCGGATAAAAAGGAGGATAACTTTGCTGCCGGCGCTTCGATGGGCGCTTACGGCGCTTTTAAGCTGGCCCTGCGCAAGCCGGAAAGCTTCGCCGCTGCGGCCGGCATTTCCGGCACCGCCGATGTCAGCCAATTGATTGCCATCGGCAGGCACCAGCCGGTATTGAAGAAAACTTTGGAAGGTGTTTTTGGAAACCTGGACAGCGTAGCGGGCAGCGAAAACGATCTGTTTTTCTTAATGAAAAAGATGAAGAATGAAAACACGGAAATTCCGTTGTTATATCAGTGCTGGGGAAAAGACGACATAAGCTATCCGATGCAATTGAAGTCAAAAGAATTCGCGCAGGCGTACGGGATCGAAATGACTTTTGAAGACGGGCCGGGTGATCATTCCTGGACGTATTGGGATGCCAGTATTAAAAGAGTGCTGGATTGGCTGCCGCTGAAAAATGCCATGGTTTGAAGGGAAGAACTTACCGCTTCTCGTTTTTCCGCACGATCAGCACTACGACTCCGAGCGCAACAGTCAGCAGGCAGAAAAACGCTTCCGCGATAATCAGTTGTTTTTTATCAGATACGGACAATGAATTCCTGTAAATTGTCAGCATTACGGCATATAAAATTTCCAGCGCGATAAAGATAAAAAAGGAGACGGATATGGCCTTGATCGTGCGGCGGGTTCGATCTGCTTTACTATCTTTATCGCTGAAAGCCTCCGGCCGTTTGTCAGTATATTCCATGCGCCAGAAATGCGCGCTCGCCATCCTCCCCAGATATTCCCAGCCGAACTGCTCGTACGTACTAATATAATCCTTACGCGGTGAAACCTGCGGGTCGTAAACAAAACGGTATTTCCTGGGCTCGCCGCGTGTAAAGGTCATGTACATCGAACTCCACTGCCGGAAACGGCCGGTCTGCCAGCCCTCCGCGGCCATCTTTTCCAGCCAGTTTTCATAATCGGCCGGTACCACATGTCGAAAAGCAGAAAACCACACAACTTTCTCGTCTTTCATAGCAGCCCCTCCGAATTCCGGTGCAGCTCCGCGATGCGCAACGCTTCCTCACGCAGGATGCCGCGCCCCATCGGCGTGATAACATAGATCTTCCGCCGGTCTTCTTCTTTCACCGATTCTATCAGGCCGTCGCTTTCCAATTTACCCAGACTGGAATAGACAGTCCCGGCACCCAGTTCGATACGGGCATCCGTCAATTCTTTAACATGCTGCATGATGGCGTAGCCGTGCCGCTCCTGTTTTAGTGAAAGTAAAATGTAAAACATCGTTTCGCTCATCGGCAGATAACGCTTGCGGGCTTGTTCCAGGTTCATCATGATTCTGCGCAGCACTCCTTTATATCACAATGCACTATACCACAACGTGATATATCTGTCAAGCTGGGAAAAGCGATGCCTGTGTTATGATTAAAAGTAATGGGATGCAGGAAGGGGATATTATGAATAAATCCAGGGTAGCCGTGATCAGATGCGTTAGTTACAACGATGACGAGGTGCTGAAAAGCATCAAACAGGGAATCGACTTGCTGGGCGGGATTTCCCAATTCGTCAAACCCGGCGAGAAAATTGTCCTGAAACCGAATATCCTGCTGGGTATGGATCCTGAAAAGTGCGTCACGACGCATCCTGCCGTATTCAGAGCGGTGGGGCAACTATTCAAAGCAGCGGGCGCCGTGGTCTATTACGGCGATTCTCCCAGCTTTGGAAATGCCGAGCCGAATTTAAAAAAGGCCGGTCTGAAACAGATCGGTGATGAACAGGGATTCATTTTAGCCGATTTTGATTTCGGGCGGTCGGTCAGTCACAAAGACGCCTTGCTTGTGAAGAATTTCGTCATCGCCAACGGCGCGCTCGATTGCGACGGGCTGGTCAGTTTGCCCAAGTTAAAAACACACGGTTTCCTGCGTTATACCGGCGCGGTCAAAAACCAGTTCGGGTGCATTCCCGGTTTACTCAAAAGCCAGTATCACGTCAAGGTCCCCGACCCCTATGATTTTGCGGCTATGCTGGTGGACATTAATACCCTGATCAAACCCCGTCTGTATATTATGGACGGCATCACTGCCATGGAAGGAAACGGCCCGCGCAGCGGCAAACCCAAACAGCTGAACGTATTATTACTCTCCGCCGACCCGATCGCGCTGGATGCCACGGCTTGCCGGATTATCGACCTTGATCCTGAAGTCGTGCCGACATCCAAACTGGGAGAAAAAGCAGGGCTGGGAACATACCACACTGAAAATATCGAAATTGACGGCGAACAGCTGGCGTCTTTCGTCGATACGAGTTTTAATGTCAACCGCACTGCGCCGGCGCCCGCGGGTAAAAGCGGCGCCGTCATGGCTTTCATCAAAAACCAGATCACGCAGCGGCCACTGATCGATAAAACAAAATGCACCCGCTGCGGCACCTGCGTCCGCATGTGTCCCGTCGAACCGAAAGCGGTTGATTGGCATAAAGGCGACAAGACCAAACCGCCCAGGCATAATTACGACCGCTGT
>Ga0265316_10003300_pt1 | contig 16368 bp, 17 predicted proteins | sample 4522metaG_FD_202092 | JGI IMG/M metagenome (GOLD analysis project Ga0265316, IMG submission 202092) | Rhizosphere microbial communities from Carex aquatilis grown in University of Washington, Seatle, WA, United States - 4-5-22 metaG | ecosystem: Host-associated > Plants > Roots > Rhizosphere >...
CGAGCTCCCGCTGCGCCAGCAGGAACACATCGTTCCACAGGCGCGCTTCCAGATGGCTTTCCATTTTGGGCAGGTAGAAGTACGGGCCGGTGCCGTTCGCGATCAGGGCCCTGACATTGTGGAAGAAGAACAGGCCGAAATCGAAGAGCGAGGCCGAGATGGGTTGGCCATCGACGAGGAAGTGCTTCTCCACCAGGTGCCAGCCGCGCGGCCGGACCATCAGCACTGCCGGCGTCTCGCACACCTGGTAGCGCTTTCCTTCGGGACTGGTGTAAGCGATGGTGCCGCGAACGGCATCGCGCAGGTTGACCTGCCCCTCGATCACGTTGCTCCACGTGGGCGAATTGGAATCTTCGAAATCGGCCATGAAGACGCTGGCGCCGGAGTTGAGCGCATTGATGATCATTTTGCGGTCGACGGGGCCGGTGATTTCGACGCGCCGGTCAACCAGGTCCGCCGGGATAGGCGCGACCCGCCACTGGCTGTTGCGGATGTGCTCCGTGGACGGCAGGAAGTCCGGCATGGCTCCGGCATCGATTTCCTGTTGGCGGACGCGTCTCGCGGCCAGCAGTTCGCGTCGGCGGGGCTCGAATTCCCGTGCCAGCGTTCGCAGAAAGCTTACGGCTGCTTCGCTGAGGATGGGTTGCTGCGCATCCGAAAGGGGGGCGGCGATCTGTATGGTTTTCTCTTGAGTGGCAAACATTGAAACTGGTTCCTTCTGCATACGATGCTAGCGCGGACCGAAAGAATGCGCGCGCCGGGTTGTCCGAACCGGACCACCGGTCCAATTCGTCCCACTGCGTTTGCCAGTTGGCGCGATCGGGCATCTACTACAAAGTGGCGGGCGGCTCCCACAGAGCCGCGACCATGAGGGAGCGGGTTCCCGCACCAGAAAATCAGGAGAAAAAGCAATGTCGAACTACGCCGAGGAACTTTTGCGGACTTGGGAGACCGATCCGCGCTGGACAGGAATCGCGCGGCCCTACCGGGCGGACGATGTGGTCCGCCTGCGCGGTTCCGTCCGCATTGAGCACACGCTGGCGCGCATGGGCGCGGAGCGGCTGTGGCATTTGCTGCACACCGAGCCGTACGTGGCGGCGCTCGGTGCGTTGACCGGCAACCAGGCGGTCCAGCAGGTGCAGGCCGGTCTGAAGGCCATCTATCTGAGCGGCTGGCAGGTGGCGGGCGACGCCAACCTGGGCGGGCAGATGTATCCGGATCAGAGCCTGTATCCGGCCAACAGCGTGCCCGCGGTGGTGCGCGCCATCAACAACGCCCTGCAGCGCGCCGACCAGATTCACCGCGCGGAAGGCGAGGAATCCCGGTATTGGTTCGCCCCCATCGTGGCAGACGCCGAGGCGGGCTTTGGCGGCCCTCTGAATGCGTTCGAATTGATGAAGGGCATGATCGAAGCGGGCGCCGCTGCCGTGCACTTCGAAGACCAGCTCTCTTCGGCCAAGAAGTGCGGGCACATGGGCGGCAAGGTAGTGGTATCGATTGCCGAGTTCGTGCAGAAGCTGATCGCCGCCCGCCTGGCCGCCGACGTGATGGGAGTTCCCACGCTGCTGGTGGCCCGTACCGACGCCAATAGCGCCGGCCTCCTATTGAGCGATATCGACCCGCGCGACCACCCGTTCCTGACCGGCGGACGGACCACCGAAGGGTTCTACCACTTCCGCGGAGGCATTCAGGCGGCCATCGCGCGAGGTTTGGCCTATGCTCCCTATGCGGACCTGCTCTGGTGTGAAACTTCGGAACCGAATATCGAGGAGGCCCGGGCGTTCGCTGAAGCCGTCCACGCCAAGTTCCCGGGCAAACTGTTGGCCTATAATTGCTCGCCATCCTTCCACTGGAAGAAGAAGCTGGACGACGCCACCATCGCGCGCTTCCAGCGCGAACTAGGCGCCATGGGGTACAAGTTCCAATTCGTCACTCTGGCGGGCTTCCACGCGCTCAACCTCAGCATGTTCTCGCTGGCGCACGAGTATGCCGGCAGCGGGATGTCCGCCTACGCGAGCCTGCAGGAGCGGGAATTCGAAGTCTCGCGCGACCACGGATACTCGGCCGTGCGGCACCAGCGGTTTGTGGGCACCGGCTACTTCGACGAAGTGCAGCAAGCGATCTCCGGCGGCCACAGTTCCACCGCCGCGCTGGCCGGTTCCACCGAAACCGCGCAGTTCTCAAGCGGGTTGGGGAATGGCCCGGTGCAGGATGGGGCAAGGGCGTGAGGGGTGTGCCGCGGCGGGGAGGCGCCGCGGGTCAAACGCGCGATGGAGCGCCGGTCGTGGTTTTGAGTCGCGGGCAGGCGACTGGTGGACGCTGGTTACTCGCGGTTGACTGCGTGAACGGTGCTTCACGGGGGATCCGTCCGGTCAGCGGAACGAGGTCTTCTGCCTCCGGGGTCGGTAAACCTCACCCTGTCGTTACGCTTGCCCAGCTTCGCAGAAACCTTGTGGAACAGTGCCTCAAGGGCGGCCGCGTTCGTTTGATTGCTTGGAATTGTTCGTGACTGCGGGTGAAAATGGCGTGAACGCGAAACGTCCAGACCCCAAACGGACCCGAAACGGCCCGAAATGACCTGAGAAAAATGACCAAAAAAAATGACGGAAAGATTATACTGGACACTTTGCGCGGAGGTGGTATAATCAGCCGCGAGAAGAGAGGATAACAGAGCCGAATCTATTTATTGAGCCAAAATTAGTACCCTGCGAGGTGCTTTTCCGTGACGGACGGATACATTTCGAAGTCGATGTTCAAGATCCTTGATCGAAAGGACCACGATCTTGCATCTCGTCTGCTAGATATGCAAGCGAGGGCGTTAAAGGACTGGATGCCTTTACTGATACCCGATAGGGGCTCTCACGCTGGGCTACTTCACCTGATCAATGTTGGCCGCAATGTCGACAAAATGATTCCCGCCGCCAAGGCGGAGGAACTGAGCGCAGGCGAGATGTTCCTCTTGCTGGCAGCAGTTCTCCTGCACGACATTGGAAGGATCTTGCCCGGATCCGGGAAACCGATGTGCGCGCTGCAGCCCTGCAAGCAGCTTTCTAAGCCGTTTCCTTGCATCGATTCAGACTGGGACCACCACCAAAAGAGCGACAACATCATTCAGCAATCCGGGCTGGAGCTAGGCTTGCCCGATGATATGACCGTCAGATATTGTGCGCTACTGGCATACTGCCATCGTCTGGCAATGCCGCCTCGGAAAGACCAACTAACCGAATTCGGGGAGGCGTGCACATTGAGGGAAGGCAAGAGACCGGAGTTCCGGAACACGTCGATCGAGCCGCTCGGCTCGGTAAGGATTCCACTGCTGGCTGCTGTTCTTCGCATTGCGGACGAGGCGGAGAACCACTGGACCCGGGCGCTAAACGAGCGATGGTTCAGGCTCTTTGAGGCAAATCAGGGAAATCTCGGCAAGGCCTTTAGGCGCCGTGTGGAGGATGTGGAGTTCTGTCACGCGGGGGAGTGCATAGTCATGCACCTCGCGGACCTTCCAGAGTCCGACGAGCTGGAGAGGTTTGCGATGTTGGCCGCCCAGATTAAGTCTGTGCTCGGAGGCTGGAACAAGGACCTACGGCCGTTGGACATCCAGTTCAGCGACGTGTTCTACGAGGTTCGGGGACGGCTTCATCGGTTCGAGACGAAAGCCGGGAAGACAAAAGCGTCCGTGGTCGATGGGCCGATGGTTGATGTACTGGCAGCCGACCGCGACCAGATTCGCATCCTCGTCGATGCCCTGGCGCGTCTATCCAACGCCACCATGGGACACCCCGATTTTCCGTGGGCGTCGGTAGAGGCGGAGGTAGGCAGGCCCCTCAAAGATCGGGACAAGTGGCTGATCGAAAAAATGGGCGATTGGGCGCCCGACCAGAACGAAGGAGAACGCGAAAGAAGTCGGTGCGCCGCAGAGGACCGGTCTGGTGGTGTACCCGTCCGTGCACTTCATCATTTCACAGGCGCGGCGCAATCGGGACAAGAGCATTCGGGACGCCTTCTCGATCGCTCCGGAATTAATTGAACTCTTGCTGGAACCGAAAATCAAGCCGCCCGCCTGCTTTGCGGTGCAAGGTCCCGCAGGCACACACAAACTGGCGTTGGGGCTGAATCTTGGTATCAGCTACGTGGGAGCCAAGGCGAAACTGCTCGTGGTGACTTTCGGGGGCCAGGGCGAGATCAATTTCCCGGGAGTGGCGTGGGTGAAGAGCCAAGGGTATCTACGCGGTCTCGCGCGCGACCCCAGTCGTGAGAGCGGCTCGGCGCAGAGCGCGTACGAAGGCGCAAAATCACAGGTCACCATCTTCCGCGCCTCTTGCCCCGATCTCGGAAAGGAAGCCGATGTTACGGTGCTGACATTTCAGATTGGGGTGTTGACACCGGAGGAGTGCATATATCGCGTCCGGCAGGTGCTGGAAGACATGGAAGAGAAGAAAGACCCGTTCCAGTCCGTTCTGCTTTGTGACACGGCGGAACTTTGTACTGGTTTTCCGCTACTCAGCAAGGACCCGATGTTCTTCGCGGCCCTGCTGGATCTGTTCGAGGCAAAGGGGTTGCTCACAGTGGGCATCGGCGTCCATGCCCCAGACAACGCCACTCTGCGGGATATCAACCTCGCGTTGATGGCCAAGGCCAGTCACCGCATGGTACTCTGGCACTTCCCTAAGGTGGAAGACTTGATGAAAGGAATGGTCGAGCGGGACTGTCCCGAGCTAGGAGGGGTGGAGTCTCCCGAACCACTCTTGACCGAACAGTTGGTAAGCGTGGTGATCGATAATGTCACCGGCAAGCATTACAAACGGCAGCCGAAGTGGATCTGGGTAGAGGAAGACTCCAGCACCAGAGCGGATCTAGACAATAAGCCCAAGGTGCTCCATTGCGTACCGTTCGACAAGCCCCAGATCGAGTGGAGTATAGTCACTTCAAACTAGTTAATTCGACAGAATTCGAAAACGCGCGAGGAACGGGGCTGCGCCGACGCTTATTTTCTCCAAATCGCTGAAATCCAGGACGCCATCCGCGCATCCGCCCGCATCAGAGCACCGACGTAGACCCGCCGGCCGCTCTGGCGGCGTCGGCTCGCCACCCCGAATTCGGGCTGCAAGATCCAGCCCAGGCGTGCTACACATATCCCGTGTTACCCTTAAACCGTGGAGAAGGCCAAGCAAAATGTGACTCTGGTCGTCGAGGAAGATTTGCTCCTGGCAGCCCGAAAAATCGCGCTCGACCAGCGGACCAGCGTCAATCAACTGGTGCGGGAGTACCTGACCGCCCTCGTGGAGGAGCCTGGCCGGAGACGCCTCGCCCGCGCGCGGCTGAAGCAGGCGTCTGAGACGGGCCTGGTCGAGGTCGGCGACAAAACGTGGAGCCGCGGCGACCTTTATGAGCGATAGCTTGGTATGAGTCAGAGCCTGGCTCCGAGTTTCGTCGACACCAACGTGCTGGTGTACGCCTTCGACAAAGGCGATTCGCCCAAGAAGCGGATCGCCCAACGGCTGCTCGACGAACTGATGGAGGAAGACCGGCTGCGTGTGAGCACCCAAATCCTGCAGGAGCTGTTTGTCACGCTGACCAGGAAAGCGGCGCGGTGCTGCTCGATCGAGGAAGCATTGGCCATCCTGGAAGACCTGGCGGCTTGGCCCCTGATCACGATAGATTATGCAGCGATTCGCGCGGCTGCCGGATTGGCCGGTCAGGCGAAGCTTTCATTCTGGGATGCGCTGGTGGTCGTAGCTGCGGCGCGAGCCGGCGCCGCGGTGCTCTACACCGAGGATTTGAACCACGGCCAGGAGATTCTCGGCGTGCGCATCAGCAATCCGTTCGCGGCTGAGGGGCGTAATCGGCCGTGACATTATTTCCCTTGCCCCACGGCCCATTTCGTTGGAAACTAAAGGTTTCAGCCCGCCCAAAGGAGAGACACAAACATTGGCAACAAATGGCCGCAAAGGCTCCCTGGTCATGGAGCCCACGGAACGGTGGACCCCGCAGTTCGCCAGTGACCTCTATGACGTCGCCAGTTGGGGCAAGGGCTACTTCTCGGTCGGGGACAACGGCCATGTGCGCGTCCACCCCGAAAAGGATCCCGCCCGCTCGATCGACCTCAAGGAACTGGTCGATACGCTGGTCCTGCGCGGGATCAACCTGCCCATCCTCATCCGCTTTGCCGATATTCTGAAACACCGGCTCGGCGAGTTGCACAGCGCCTTCGAAACCGCCATCGCCGAGCATCACTACCAGGCCGGCTACTGCTGCGTCTACCCCATCAAGGTCAACCAGCAGCGCCAGGTGGTGGAAGAGGTCCTGGAGTTCGGTAAACCGTTCAAGTTCGGCCTCGAAGCCGGGTCCAAGCCCGAGCTGATGGCCGTCATGGCCCTGGCCGACAACGAAACCCCCATCATCTGCAACGGCTTCAAGGACGATGAATATATCGAGATGGCCATGCTGGCGCAAAAGGTGGGACGCCAGATCATCCCGGTGGTGGAAAAGTACACCGAGCTGGGCCTCATTCTGAAGTACAGCCAGCGAGTGGGCGTCCGGCCGCGCATCGGCCTGCGCGTGAAGTTGGCCAGCCGCGGTTCCGGAAAGTGGAAATCATCGGGCGGTTACCGCTCCAAATTCGGGCTCTCGGTCACCGAGGCCATGCGCGCGCTGCAAGAGTTGAAGGACGCCGGCATGGCCGATTGCTGCAACCTGCTGCACTTCCATCTCGGCAGCCAGATCACCAACATCCGGCAGATTAAGGGCGCGGTGAACGAAGCCGTGCGCGTGTATGTCGACCTGGCGCGCGCCGGCGCCGGTCTCAAGTACCTGGACGTCGGAGGCGGGCTGGGCATCGACTACGATGGCTCGCAGACCGATTTCGAATCCAGCGTCAATTACACCCTGCAGGAATACGCCAACGACATCATCTACCACGTGCAGAATGTCTGCGACGAGGTCGGCGTGGCCCACCCCACCATCATCACGGAGAGCGGCCGCGCCATCGCCGCTTACCACAGCGTGCTGGTATTCAATGTTCTGGGCGTGGCCGGCATGGGCGAGACCGATGTGCTGCCCGAGCCGCCGCCCGACGCCGAGCAGCCGCTCATCGATCTGCAGGAAACCTATCGCGGCCTCACGGCCAAGAACCTGCTCGAGAGCTACCACGACGCCCAGCAGGCGCTCGACCAGGCGCTCAACCTTTTCAGCCTGGGCTATCTCTCGCTCGAACAGCGTTCCATCGCCGAGAACCTCTATTGGTCCATCTCCCGCAGGATTCAGAGCCAGGCGCGCCAACTCGACTACTTCCCCGAAGAACTGGAGGGCATTGACGCCATGCTCTCCGACACTTACTTCTGCAATTTCTCGCTCTTCCAGAGCATGCCCGATAGCTGGGCCATCAAGCAGCTTTTCCCCATCATGCCGATTCACCGGCTGGAGGAAGAGCCGCTGCGTCCCGCCGTGCTGGGCGATATCACCTGCGATTCCGACGGCAAGGTGGACGCCTTTATCGACCGCCGCGACGTGAAGCGCACGCTGCTGCTGCACAACTTCTCCGGCGGCGACTACTACCTGGGCGCCTTCCTGCTGGGCGCCTACCAGGAAATCCTGGGCGACCTGCACAATCTGTTCGGCGACACCAACGCCGTACACGTGCGCCTGGGCGCGACCGGGGAAGTGATCCTGGATTCGGTGATCAAGGGCGACACCGTGCGCGAGGTTCTGAACTACGTGCAGTTTTCCTCCGACAGCCTGGTGCAGACGCTGCGCAAGGACGTGGAATCCGCTCTACGCGAAGGCCGTCTGACGTACGAAGAAAGCGGCGCTCTGCTGAGGTTCTACGAAGAGGGCCTGCACGGGTATACCTACCTGGAAGACGTGCACGACCGCTAAGAAAGGCTGTTGGCCGCGGGTCAAACTGGAGACACGGTCCGCGCCAGTTTCCTTGTCTGTTTGACTTATAGCCGGACACTAGTTCTGCCGAGTTTAGGCGCAGGCCGCTTAGCTCTTGTTGCGGATCGTCAGCGTGGTTCGCGGGGATTGCTCTAGCTCGGCGATCCGAACGGCGTAACGCCCGGAGAAGGCTCTCGACTTGCGAGGTCCGATAGTCGCAGTTCTCAAGGTGGACAATCTTGGGCGGCGCGCCCTGTGACTTGGCGAGATGGAGAAAATCGGAATCCGCCGTTACGATCGTAAACCCCTCGACCAATGCGTACTCCCATATCTTGTCGTCAGGCGTGGAGCGAGCCAAACTGGTGTCGAAGACGTGTGCTGACCCGGGGAAGAGATCCCTAAGACGGCCCACAAGCTTGGGCGAGAGATTCGCGTCAAATAGGAGTTTCAACGCGACTTGCGCTCCCGCCCAATCTGGGAAGCGTAGGCATAGACGGCAGGGAAGTCGCCCTTTTCCAGGTACGGGTAATCGCCCAGGATTTCGTCCTCGGTCATCCCGGAGGCGAGCATATCAAGTACATCCCATACCGTTACACGAAGTTCGCGGATGCAAGGCTGTCCGGAACGCTGGCCTGGCACAACGGTGATCCGGGATAGATCGGCCTTCTCTGTGGTGGCCACAATCGTATTATCGCCGATTTCGCAAGTTGGTCGGCACCCGGCGCCGCCCGGCGATCAGGTCGTTCGCCGGCCACGAGGCCGGCAAGCCTTCCCACAACCGCCCGCCGATGCGCTATATTGGGCAAAGAAAAAGCGAATGGAGGACATCCAGCAACAGCTCGCTGCCCTGCGCCGGCGCGTGGCCCGCATCGACCGCAAATACTCCGATGCGGCCCCTGTGCCCCCTCCCTTGCCGGCCCGCGAGCGCCAACTTGCCGAGTCGCGCGCCTTCATCCAGGACCTGATGAGCGGCCAGGTGGTAGCCACTCCGCACGGCGAGCATTTCGAAACCGAGAAGCTGTGGGAGCGCCATCGCCGCCACGGCAGCGTCGATATCTCCGACCTGGCCGAGTTGCCCGAGGATCTTCTCGCGCAGCTTTCGGGTGGCGCCATCGCGCGCGCGCATCCCACCAAATGGGCCTTCCTCGACACCGAAACCACCGGCCTCGCCGGCGGCACCGGCACCTACGCGTTCCTCGTCGGGGTAGGCGCCATCGAGCCGGAGGGTTTCCGCCTGCGCCAGTTCTTCATGCGCGACTACGGCGAAGAAGCCTCGCTGCTCCACCGCCTGGCCGAACATTTGTCGCAATTCGACGTGCTGGTTACCTACAATGGCAAGGCATACGACCAGCCGCTGCTCGAGACGCGCTTCCGCATGGCGCGCGCCCGCCATCCTTTCGACCGCATGGAGCATCTGGACCTGCTCTTCGGCGCCCGCCGCTTGTGGAAGCTGCGCCTCGAAAGCTGCCGCCTGGTGGACCTGGAGAACCAGATCCTGGGGGTGGAGCGCCAGGGCGATCTGCCCGGCGAAATGATCCCCTACTGCTATTTCGGGTACCTGCGGACGCAGCGGGCGTTCGACCTGGTCCCCATCTTCCACCACAACGCTATCGACATCCTGTCGCTGGCCTGTCTCACGGCCATCGTGCCGTTCGCCTTCCGGTCGCCGGAATCCGCAGCCTTGCGGCACGGCGCCGATTTCGTGGGCCTGGCCCGCTGGCTCGACCGCGCCGGCCGCCGGGAAGAAGCGGTGAGCCTGCTGCGCCGCGCGGTCGCGATGGGCCTGCCCGACGCGCTGTTGTTCAAGACGCTGTGGGATATCGCCGTACTGGAAAAACGGCTCGGCCGCGAGGATGCCGCGCTGGCCGCCATCACGGAGCTCGCGGCATCGCGCAATCCCTACCGCGTGCGCGCCCTGGAAGCGCTGGCCAAGCACTACGAGCACCGCGAACGCAACTACGCCATGGCGTTGGAGATGACCCGCGCCGCGCGGGAGTTCGCCGACACCCCGGCCATCCGCCGCCGCGAACTCCGCCTGCAGGTACGCACCGAGCGGCCACTGCCGCTCGAACTCCGATAGGGCGGCATCGCTCCGGAAGGCTCGCCGGGGAGTCTACTTCGCCGGACCCACGTCGGTGCCCAACCCCGCGTAGTCGTCTTTCACCTTGATGACCTTCTCGCCCTGGAAGGTCACGAACGTGATCTTACCCGGAGGTTTCCCGAAGACCCAGTCTTCCTGGTCCATCCCCTCGACGGTCTCGCGGGATTTGTACACCGGCTGGCCTAACGCCATCTTCACCTGGTCCCGGTCCATCCCCACCAGGGCGCGCTTCTGCTTGATGGCGTCCCGCACCTCCGGCGGCAGGGTTTCGGAGTAGATCTCAGTCACGCTGCGCCGGTCGAAATCGAGCACCGGCGCCAGAAGTTTCTTGACCTCCGCGGCCTTCACGCCTTCCAGCGACTTATGGAACAACACCACCATGGATGTGCCGGCCGGCGCGTTGCTCTCGCCGTTGCTGACGGGGACCGGCGCGCCGCCCATGGGGCCCTGCAAGTGGACGCCATCGTACCAGCGAACGCCGCCCTTGAAGCCGCCGTTGAGCTGCAGCACGATGCGGTCCTCGCCGATTTCGACCTTGGTGACCTGGACCGTGTCTCCCAGGCGCGCCGCCGGACCGCTCACCTTGGCGATGGCCGCCCACTCCTGTTTGTCGTAAGTGCCCGCCTTGGCGTCGAATTCGAGCGCCTTCCTGGAACGCGGCACCAGCACTTTGGCATTGGCGTATTCCGCCGTCAGCCCGCGAGTCAACTCCACGCGGTCTTCGAAGGGCAACTTATCCGCCGCCGGCGCCAGCGGCGCCAGCGCACTTACCGCGGCGATTACGGCAAGGGCTCGCATGGCTCCCCTTTCCGCCCGACATCCTGCTGGCCATTCTGCTCCACAACCGGCACATCCGCCAACGGGCTGGTCAATGGCGAAACTTGCCGGCGAATGGGCGCCTTCCACAGATAGACGGCCAGCACGGCCATGACAACGGAAGTCAGCACGCTGGCCTCCGGACCGTACTCGCCGCCGCTCCAAAGGCTGCCCGCGCTCCAAACCATCTCGTGACCCGTGACTTTCATTGTAAGCCCGCTGACGTTGACCCCGAACAGCGGCAATGCAACGTTCCAGCCGAAATGCAGCCCGGCGGGCAGCCACAGATCCCGGCTGCGCACGTAGGCGTAGCCGAAGAGGATGCCGAAGCCCGCGGTGTTGGCAATCCCCAGCCACGTGGCGTTGGGATTCCCGGTATGCAGCCACGCGAAAATCACGCCCACCGGGAGGATGGTGGCCCAGGTTCCGCAGGTCGCGAGCAGAATCTGAAACCCGTAGCCGCGCATCATGAGCTCTTCGCCCATGGCGGCGAACCCCAGCAGGGCGGCGACGAAAATCAGGCGCCCGAAGGACGGCTGGTCGTTCGGCGTGCCCGCGAAGTGCGCCGCCCCCGCCGCGAGCGCCGGGCCCAGCACCAGGCACGCCGCGCCGCCGCCGCCCAGGATACCGAACGCCAAATTCTCCATGGAGGCGCGGTTCCACCACATCCCCAGATCCACCAGCTTGCGGGTGGTGAAGATGCGCAGCACCAGCAGGTTGGCCGCCAGGGCGATGGCCAGATTGCCCAGCAAGCTGCCCGCGAAGTAGCCGGCCACCCAGACGGTCATGGGACCCAGGATCTCGCGCGCGAGCCACATAATCACCACGTACATGGCCACCTGGATCGCCAGCCTCGCTGGGTCCAGCCTGCCTGCCGGTTTGGCTGGTATCGTCATAGGTAGCATGCCTAAGCGCCGGATTCTACAACTCGGCAACCCGCTCCTGCGGGCCGTTTCCGCCCCCGTGGCCACCCCCGCGGAAGCCGGCGGCGTGTTTCAGGATCTCCGCGACACGCTCCATGAGTTCCAGCGCCATCACGGGTTCGGACGCGGTATCAGCGCCGTACAAATCGGGGAACCGAAGCGACTAATATACATCGAACTGGACGGCCGCGCCTACCTTCTGCGCAATCCCGACTTCGAGTGGCGGAGCGAAGAGAAGTTCCAGCTCTGGGACGATTGCTTCTCGTTCCCCGATCTGCTGGTGCGTGTGGAGCGCTCGGCCGCCGTGCGCATCCGCTTCCACAACGAAGCTGGCGAAATCGAACGCCTGGAAGCCGCCGGCGCCTTCTCCGAACTCCTGCAGCACGAGATCGACCACCTGGACGGCATCCTGGCGATTGACCGCGCCCTCGGCCGCAACAGCCTGTGCACGCGGGAAGAGTACCTGCGGCGATATGAGAGCCCGGCCACCGGTTCACGCGAAAATCGCATCGACCGCGATGCCCGCGCCGCCGAATAAGGGTAACGGGATCTCCTGGCCGGACTGCCACGTGACGGTGCGTCCGTCCGGCGTCGAAACCTTCACCTGCCGGCGGTCCGGGTCCGCGACCCAGAACTCCTTTGCCCCGTTACTCAGGCAGAGCTTTTCCTTGTCATAAATCTCGGCAGCGGTGTTCGAAGGCGAAAGAACTTCAATCACCAGATCCGGAGCGCCTTGGATGTAGTTCTCCGGGTCCACCTTGGCGCGGCGCTCCGCTGCCAAATACGCCACATCGGCAACGCGAAGCTCGTATTCCGGCAAAGCCCGGAAGGCAACCTCGATTTCCACGAGGGATGCGGGCGGAGCCAGCGGCCCCAAGAGACTCCGGAGCCGGGATTGGATCATTTGATGTTTGAACTTGGCGCGGGTCACTGGTACGATCTCTCCGTGGCGGAGTTCATGGTACACGGGGCCGTCGTCTTCGGGGAGGTTGGAAAATTCCTCAACGGTCATGAGCCTGGTGGTAACCGCCATAATGGTCAATTCTAGTGGAATAGAGCGGCTCTGTCCAACAAACGCCGGCGGCGATCGCCTGCCCATCTCCGGCAATCGCGCGGAAACCGGACGCGGTGCGGCGTGCGCCGGCTGCCAAAAACCCGGCTTTTGCCGCCAGGCTTACGGGAGGTTTCGGGCGGCGTCCGAGATTGGGGCTGCCGTTTACGCTTCCCAAGGATTGAGGATCGTGATTCCAAGGCCGGCAGAGTTTTTCACATTTCGCGTGACCAGCGTCAGATCATGCGCAATGGCAGTAGCTGCAATCAGGCCATCGATGTTCGGAAGCGGTGTTCCATTGTCCAGAGCCCGGGCGGAGAGCACTCCCCACCGCTGAGCGATTGCTTTCGTGACCTGGAGAACGCGCTCTTCAAACCATTCCTCCAGGTCGTTGTCCAGCCAAGCTTCCAGCGCGGTGCGGCGCCTACCAGGGGCAAGGCGTTCAATCCCCCTGCGAATTTCCCCGAAACTCAAAACGCTCGCCCACAGCAAGTTGGGATCGGCAGCCCGCAACCAATCTTTAACGTGGGGATCGGGTTCCCCCCGCCGCCTGAACTCGGAGAGGACGTTCGTGTCCAGCAGGAACCCGTTCACAAGTCAACCGGACGACCGTAGTCCTGCTGTCTTTCCAAGTCGAGTTCAGAACCGGCAAATGGGGACCCCAACAGGAAGTCCGCCAGATTCTTGCGGGGTTTGCGCGGCGGTACTGGCGCGACCTTGGATCTCTCGCGCAAGGCATAGACCGCTTGCTCGATCACTTCGTCCACCGAATGATAGCGGCCGCGCCTGATTTCCTCCCGCACCAGCCGCTCGGTTTCTGGCTTGAGGTCTACTGTCACACCTCTAACGTAGCCTCATCCCGGACGCGGCGCAAGCGCGGTTTTTGCGGCGGGCAAGCGGCGCCACGCTGCCTACCGCGCCGGCACGGCCAGATAATTCCCGTAGCCCACCACCACGGTGGAAGCTATCAGCACCAGGATGCTGAGCGCCAGCAGGCTCTTCGTGCGCACGCTCGCTCCGCGCCATTCGTGCAGCCCGATGCCCCACAGGCTGCTGAAGATGATGATGCTGGCCATGTGGAGCGTCCAGCTCGAGAACTTGTAAATTCCCATCTGCGTCTCGCCCATGGTGTAGAAGAAGAACTGGAAATACCAGGTGGTGCCGGCCAGCGCGCTGAAAAGATAGTTGGGCAGCATGGGCGCTTTGCTCTTGCTGGCGCTGAAATACTCGTGCCCGCTGTGGTTGCGGAAGTTCAGCAGCACGCACCAGACAAAGTTGGTGGTGAAGCCGCCCAGTAGCAGCGGCACCAGCACCGGCAAGCCCTGCCACAGGGTGGTGGTGCCGTGTTCCAGAGCCAGCGCCTTGATGGGGTCGCCGGCGCGCAGGCCGTACGAGAAGCAGGCGCTCATCACGCCAGAGAAGGTGGCCACCAGGACGCCCTTCTTCAGGTTGAACTCCTTGATGACCTCCTGCTTCTGCGCCTTGGACATCTCCCGTTCCTTGGACATGCCGGCCCTCCCCGCGATGGCGATGCCGGCCATGCAGACGCCCACGCCCAGCAGAATCACCCGCCCCGAAACGGTGCCCAGCACCATGGTCGCGAACTTCCCGTCGAAGATGGGCGGCATGAGCGTGCCGAAGGCCGCGCAGTAACCCAACACCATCGCCATGCCCAGCGACATGCCCAGGTAGCGCATGGTCAATCCGAAGGTGAGCCCTCCGAACCCCCACAGCACGCCCCAGAAATAGCACCAGAGGAGCGTCGAGAGGTGCGCCTGGTGGAGGACGCCGGTCAGGTCGTTGGTCATCAGCAGACCCATCACCCAGGGGGCGATGATCCAACTGAAAAAGCCGCCCACCAGCCAATAGGTCTCCCACGACCATCGTTTCACCCCGCGGTACGGCACATAAAAGCTGCCGGATGCCAGGCCGCCGAGCCAATGGAAAACTACTCCGAGTCCGGGATTTGGGTTCATAGTTTTGCCGCCGAATGCAAAACCTGTATTCTACTCGCTTGCGGAGCGCCATAACCAGGAGCTTCCCGGCCCGCGGCCTGGTTTTTGTAGTGCGGAACGCCGCGCGCCCCCGGAACACGCGGCGTAATACACCGGAAACAATGCGTTTAGCCCCGCAAATCCGGCCGTTCTAGGAGATTCGCGGGGATTGTGACCGGGCTGTTGCGTTTTGGATGCCAAAACTGTTACAACAAGGGAAGTTTCGGACCTTATCCCGAAGGAGTCCACGTGAAGACTTCGAATCACAGCCGCTACACCGTGAAATCTCTCGTGCACGCTTCCAGGGTCCTGGAGGCCTTCGCCTCGCCTGGCGATGTGCTGCGTCTGCGGGACGTGGTGGAACGGACCAGCTTCAACAAGGGAATGTGCTTCCGGTTGCTGTACACGCTGCACCAGTGCGGGTTCCTGGACAAGGTGGGTGAGAACCATTATCGCCTGGCCGCCGAAGTGCGCCGGCGCCGGCTCTTCCGGCTGGGCTATGCGGCACAGGGCCAGGAGGGCTCGTTCGACCGCGAAGTCCGCAACGGGTTGATGCGAGCCGCCGAGCGGGCCGATGTCGAGCTCATCGTCGTCGACAATCGCTATCAGCCGAAGATCGCCCTGCGCAGCGCCGACTACCTGATCCGCGAACAGGTGGACCTGGTGATTGAGTTTCAAACCGACGAGATGATCGCGCCGGCCATCGCCGCCAAGTACATGGAGGCGCACATTCCCTTCATTGCCATCGATATCCCGCATCCGGGCGCCACTTACTTCGGCGCCAACAACTACCAGGCGGGGTTGATCGCCGGCCACTACCTGGGCCGCTGGGCCAAGCGGCACTGGAACGGCGAATTGGACGAGATTCTGTTGATCGAACTGCAGCGGGCCGGCTCCCTGCCGAAAACGCGCATGCGCGGAATCTCGGTGGGTATCGGCGAGGCCATTCGCGTGCCGGAGCATTCGAAGACGACCTCCATCGATGGCGACGGGCAATTTCAGACTACTCACGAGCGGGTGCGCAAGTACCTGCGGGAATCGAAAGCCAGGCACATCCTGGTGGGCGCGGTGAACGACCCCAGCGCCCTGGGGGCGTTACGCGCCTTTCAGGAAGCCGGCCGCGCCTCCGACTGCGCCATTGTCGGCCAGAACGCCGAATCGGAAGCGCGCGCCGAACTGCGCGTCCCCGGCACTCGTCTGATTGCCTCGGTGGCCTATTTCCCGGAGAAGTACGGCGACGGGCTGATCCGCCTGGCTCTCGACATCCTGGGAGGGAAACCGGCTCCCCCGGCCATTTTCACGGGTCATCAAATCATCACTCCGGAAAACGTGGACCACTTCTACCCCAACGACGGTCTGCTGGCCACACCGGCGTAAGCGGCGGTGTGCCCGGCGGCTACTTCGAAAAATAGATCACCAGGCCGCCGCTGACAATCAATAACCCGCCGGCCAGCAGCGGACCGCGTACCGTTTCCTTGAGCACGAAGTAAGATATTGCCTGGGCGGAGAGAAAGAAGAAAACCACGTACAATCCGAGCAGTTCCCCGAAGCTCCAGGGCGGCCGGTTCACCGTCCACCCGTAGGCGAAAAGGACCGCGGCCCCCATCGCGA
>Ga0265316_10003305_pt1 | contig 16354 bp, 13 predicted proteins | sample 4522metaG_FD_202092 | JGI IMG/M metagenome (GOLD analysis project Ga0265316, IMG submission 202092) | Rhizosphere microbial communities from Carex aquatilis grown in University of Washington, Seatle, WA, United States - 4-5-22 metaG | ecosystem: Host-associated > Plants > Roots > Rhizosphere >...
GCTCCGGGCGCGCGCCACCCTCGCTCGCGCCGGCGAGCGCCGCCAGAAGCTCCGCGTCTACGCCGCGCGGCGGATCCTCGGCGGCCAGCGCGCCATCCAGCCATTGCTCGAAGCGGCGGAGGATCTCCTCGCGGCCCATGCCCTCGATCACTTTCCTTTCAGGACCTCCAGCCACGGCTGCGGCCCGGCAAACCGGCGCTGCCGCGCCTTAATCTCGATCACCGACGGGAACGGCGCCAGGGGATCGGCCGAAAGCAGCCTGTCCCGCATGCGCCGGCGCGGATCGCGCAGGCTGTCATAGGCGTCGCGAATGCGCTCGAACTCCTCGGGCGACCGATCCGGCGGATGCTCCTTCACCTTGCGTACGTAGGCCGCGCGGATCTCCTCTTCGCCGGCATCGTGGCCGACGCCGAGCACTTCTCCGGGGTCCATTATCTTCGCCTGCCTTTCCGGCGGCCAGGGCGGAATCCCGGCTCCGGTCCGAAGATGCGGTCCAGCATGGAATCGATGGACTCGCCGTTGTCCAGGGCTTTCCTGGTTTGCTCGAACAGCATCTTCCCGATCTCCGGCGGCAGGTCCGGGGGGAGCCCCATTTCGCTGAAGATCTCGTCCAGCTCGGGGTCGTCGTCCTCATCGAAATCGTCGTACGGATTGACGTCTTCTCCGCGCTTGCGGCGGCACTTGGGACAGTTGCACGGGGACAAGCCTAAGATATCGCCATAGTTGGGGCCGGGGCGGTACGCGGTGGGGAAAGCCTTTTCCGCCTTCTCCTTTTGGAGCACGCTGGCGGCCTGTTCGGGGGTAATGGTGAGAGTGTCGAAAGGGGTATCGGCAAGCAGTTCCACGGCCTTCTCCACCACATCCATCTGGCGGTGCTGGCGCGCAAGTTGCGCCGCGGCCACGGCGCACGCGGCCCGCCGCCCGTTCTCCGGCAAGGACAGTGCGCGCAAGAGCAGAAAGTTGGCTTCCGTGGGACCGCCGCGCTGGAGGCCGGCCGCGGAGACCGCATAGGTGAGCTCGAAACGCTTGGCGAAAAGGCCCGCCTCCGCCAGGGTCTGAAGCTGGCCCACGCCGAACGACTGGCTGCTGCGCGGGAATTGTTTCTCCGTCTCCGACAGCCAGCCCCCCGGAATCCCCTGGTCCATTTGCATGTCCTTGGCCAGTTCGGTGACGCGAATCACCGCCTCGGGCAGCGCCGCGCGTTCGCGCTTGTCGAGCGTTTCGAGGAGCGGCATTTCGCCTGGGTGCTTCGCGGCACTGGCCACGCCGAAGATCAGCAGGGCCGCGGCCGCTTTGCTTTCCAGCAGACGCTCCACTTCCGCGCGTTGCCCGGCGGCCCCTTCCCCGGCGCCGCGAACCGCCGTAATCATGTAGCGCAAGGCCGCCAGGTATGCCGGCCGGTCACCCTGCTGCGCCTGCGGGAGCGCCGCCATCTCGGCCAGTTTCTCTTCCGCCAGCTTGGGCTTTTTCTGCTGCAGGTGCCGCAGGACGCTGGCCGCCAGCAGGCGCAGCCGCGCTCTGCGCACGGCGGGATGAACGCTGTCGATGCGCTCGGCCTTGGCCAGAAAATCGAGCGACGTTTTGAACGCGCTGCGCTTCTCCTTCTCTTCCATCAGGAGAAGAATCGGCTCGATATCCATCGGGCGGATCTTGTGCCAGGCTTCGGCCACTTTCTCGGCCTGCCCGGCCCGCTTGCGTTTGGCCCAGTCCATCCATTGCGAAAACGATTCGAAGCTCGGATCGAGGGCGCAGGCGCGTCCGTACAGCGTTTCGGGGAAAAGGAAATACAGCTCCTCGGCGGACTGTTTCGCTTGCCGGCGGGCGTTCCGCTGCAAATCCTCCAGCACGTCGTCAGGCAGCTTGCGCAGCATCTCCGCCATGTGGAGATAGAGCGTGGCGGCTTCCGGACCGTTGGCTTTGAACCACCCTTCGCGCACCGCCTCCTGCCGGAACTGGTCCCAGGTGCCGCAGGCCAGCGCGATGTTCTCGGTGTCCCCGGATTCCTCCAGCCCGCGAGCCAGCAGCCTGAGGAAAGAGGCGCCGGCCCGGGCAGCACCGCCCATGGCGCTGTGGACCTTATTCGGGTCCATGTCCTCCAGCACCGCGCGGACCGAAATGTACTGCTTCAGTTTCTCGACCTGATCGGACGCAAGCTGGCGGCACGCCTGCGTGGCTTCCCGGACGGCCTTGAGAATAGCGCCGTCTTTGTGCGAGTCGAAAGCCCGATCCAATGCCGCCAGGGCGTTCCGCAGAAGCGCGGGGTCGGAGGTTGTGGACGATACCAGCGCGGCCGCCACGGGCGTCAGCCCCTCCGGGGTGCCGCCCAGCATCGCCTGCATGGCCGGGACCAGACGCGCCGGCGCGGATTCCGGTTTGATGGCTTCCAGGTATCGCCGGCAGGTTTCTTCTTCCCCGCGATAGAAGCAGGCGATGGCGCGCACCAGCAATTTCCAGGGCGCCAGGGGGCTGCGGTGCGAAACCTCCGGCAGTTCCAGCGCCTCCGCGCCGACGGGCCCCGCCGTCACGGCCAGGAGCGCGCGGTGCAATACGGCCGCGGCCTGGCGCAGAGGATGTTCGGCGGGCAATGCGGCGCACTCCGCCAGGGCCGCGAGGTCGCGAACCTCGCGGGCGACCCGCGCTTCGATGGCGGCGCGGCGTTCCGCAGCGAGCTGCGGATCGTTCAGCGGGCGCACCAGATCTTCGATGCGCCTCGAGGAAGTTGCGGCGGGTCCGCTGGCCGCGTTCAGCCGCTCGCGCGCGGACGGGTAGCGCTCCAGCACCAGCTCCGCCAGAGCCTTGGCCTCCGCGGCCATGTTCTGATCGTTGAGCGAACGAATCCGCGCGGCGTAGGCATCCACCAGCAGCGCTTCGGAGGCGGCCGTGCCCTGCGCTTTGTGAATCTCCTTGGCAGCTTCGACCGCGGCCTTAAGCTTGCCGTTCGAGATCAGTTGCCGGACGCTGGTTTCCGCCGCACCGAAAGTGAGTGCGCCGGCCGCGCCGGGGGATGGCTGGTTCTTCTTAAATCTGTCCCACACCTGTTCCGGTTCTTTCTTCTCGGGGCTGTTACACAATTATGCTAGATCGAGGAAGAAATGTCATCATCGGGTACGTGGGGCGGTTACGCGGGCCGGACCCCAGGCGCCGCTGCCGGGCGATTCGCCGTGGTCATCGGCGGCGCAACGGGAATTGGGCGGGGTTGGGGGGAGACTGGAGGGTGGGTGGGGGGAAAGCTGGGGTTGTTAACTGGAGAAACACCTGGCGTCCTTGGTGGGGCGGACCCCCGGTCCGCAGCCGGCCCCCTGGCCGGCTTCTCGCGCCAGAGGAGGGCTTGTCAACTCGTGGCGAGAAGGGCCGACGAGGGCGTCGGCCGCGGACCAGGGGGTCCGCCCCACAAGGGCTTCAACAATCTGTACAGTTATTTCGTGGGCGACACACTAGCGGCAAATGCCTATGGCGGGCCTGGGGGAAGCGGCTGGCGGGTCGGTGGGGAGCCTGGGACAACTTCCACTCGCTCGATGGCCTGTTCGACGACAACGCCTTCCTCCAGATCAAAAACGGCCCCATCGATTTTCAGGTGCGCGAGCCGGCCTCGCCGCTCTTCGGCGCACTGGAGAGGACCAACCAGGCGGTGGAGTTGCAGATCACCCAGGAGTATTTCGGGCAGGCCCGGCACAACGTTTTCCTGGTTCCCTACTGGAAGGAAACGCTGGACTTCGACATGCACGCCCGCGGCGCAGCCCCCACGCCCGTCAAGGCCCTGGCGGCCGGCAAGATCTTCGGGCGGGCCGGCGGTTTCGTGGGCGTGTCCAACGTGGGGCTGGACGACAACTGGTCCGGCAGCCAGCTTTCGCAAGCCAACCTCTACGGCTTCGGCCGCCTGGCCTGGAATCCCGATTTGAGCTCCCAGCGCATCGTCGAGGAATGGACCAAACTCACCTTCGGGCTCGACCCCAAAGTGGTGGACACCATTTCGCAAATCGAGATCGGCACCTGGCGCACCTACGAAAACTACACCGGGCCGCTGGGCTTGCAGACCCTCACCGATATTGTGGGCGACCACTACGGCGTGAACGTGGAGGCATCTGAGCGCAACGGCTGGGGCCAGTGGCATCGCGCCGATGAGAGGGGTGTGGGGATGGATCGCACGGTGGCCACCGGCACGGGTTTCATCGGACAGTACCGGCCGCCGGTGGCGGGGGGATACGAGACGCTGGACTGCGGCCGGGCGACGAGATCCGCATCGAAGGCACACCCGGCGGTGGGGAACCGGCGCCGCTCGATTACGTGGAGATAGGTATGTAGGAAAGGCCTCCCGGCCTGTCGCCGCGCCGAAGGCGCGCTCCGCGGGCATGACAGGCCGGGAGGCCTGTCCTACTCAACGCCACAGAATGCGCGGCGGTAGGATGAACGGAGCCAACCGGAGCCGATGACGGCAACCGTAAGCGAAACGCCGCGAGGGGAGAAGGCAGCATGTGCGCGGCTGGTGGGGGTATTACCGGCTGGCCGAAAACCGCCGACCGATCCTCTGGCACGAACCGGAAGGGAGGGAGCGACAGTTGCGGGCCCTCGGCTTGCGAGGGAGGCATCTGAAGGCGGCGCAGAACGGCGGGGGAGCGCAGAAGTAGGCGTACGACTCCGGAGCCGGACCGCTTGCTTACGCGCGCGGCTCAGACGGCGTCCGAGCCACGGCCGGCAGGAAGGGGTCTATGCGCCGGACGCACTTCGGTCCGTGCCGATCCTGGTATTGTGAAGACATGGCCGCCGTTGAATCCACCATGCTTGAGCTGGGGACCGCCGCTCCGGATTTTTCGCTCCCGGACGCCGTCTCCGGCAATACCATTTCCCTGGCATCTTTCGCCGGCAGCAAGGGACTGCTGGTGATGTTCCTGTGCCCCCATTGTCCCTATGTGAAACACGTGCAATCCACGCTGGCCGCGCTATTGAAGGAATACGCCGGGGCGCCGCTGGGCATCGTGGCCATCTGTTCCAACGATGCGGTCCAGTACCCCGATGACGGCCCCGGCGGCATGCGCGTCCAAGCCGCGGAACTGGGTTTCGCCTTCCCCTACTGCCATGACGAATCCCAGGCGACCGCCCTGGCCTACCGCGCTGCCTGCACTCCCGATTTCTTCGTATTCGACGAAGCCCGCAAGCTGGCTTATCGCGGGCAGATGGACGGCGCTCGGCCCAAGAACGACACCCCCGTCACCGGCAGCGAACTGCGTGCGGCGCTCGACGCTGTGCTGGCCGGACGCCCCGTGAATCCGGTGCAGCGGCCCAGCATCGGCTGCAACATCAAGTGGAAGCCGGGGAATGAGCCCGCGTATTGAGCAAGGCCTGGGCCACGGACGTCTCACCCGATTCGTCTTCGACGTCCAGTTCCACGGCGCAGGCCGCGATTTCGTCGTCGCCGGCCCCCTGGAAGCATAGCTCGCAGACGCCCACGGCATCGCCGCCCCACACCACCGGGGGCCCGAAGACGCGGCACGTCAGGGGCCGCGAGGAATAAAGGTCGCACGTGCCGGTTTCCGGGTCGAGCACCGGGCAGGGCTCTTCGTCCAGCCCTTGGGCAGTGTGAGATCGCGCAAGCACCCTGGCTGCGCGCGCCGGATCGCTGGTTTCGAGTTCCGCGAGCCCTTGGCGCAGCCGCGCGGCGTCGCGTTCGGTGATGGGAAACGGCCCCACGCAGCATTCCCAGCAGCCCGGCCGGCACGCCAGCCAGCGCCCGCTTTTGCGCACGGCCTCAGCCATGGCGGCATCCACGATCCGGATCAATTCACGGTCCCCGCCCACCCGACCTCCAGAACCCATGATAATGGCACGTGAACATGCGCCGCCAAGGTGCACGGGAAGAGGGACTGGACGCGGCGTGACCGCGACCGATCCGCGAAATCCCGAAAACGTGTAGGCCCCGGGCCGGGCACAGCGGACGCGGCGATAGCGCCGGCCGGAGTACAATCGAATCGGCGCATGTTTCGTTTCTTGCTGGCCACGATATTCTTCATGACGCTGGCGGCGCCTGCGTTCGCCGGCGGCGAGTTCTACGATCTTTCCGGGCAGGTGGCGCCGGAGGGGAAAGCCGCGGTGTCTCTCTTCGGGACCAACAGCCCGTTTGAGGCGCAAACCGAGTGCGACGATAGCGGCCGGTTTCAATTCCGGAAATTGCGGGCGGGAGCTTATACCATCGTGGTGAGCATCGCGGGCCGCGGGGAAGCCCGCCAGACCGCCGAAATCGGCCCGAGCACGGCGGATTCGCGCCGCCGCGTGTTTCTGCACCTGCGTTTCACCGATGCCGACTTCGCCTTCGACGACATGGTGCGCCGCCAGTACTCCATCCCAGCCACACAACTGGCGATTCCCGATAGGGCGCTGAACGAGTACCGGGAAGCGTTCCACGACCTGGAAAAACGCGACACGGCGCGGGCCGCGAAAAGGCTGGAGCAGGCGGTGGAGCTGGCGCCGCAGTTCGTCAGCGCGTGGAACGAATTGGGCACCATTGCGTACCAGACCGGGCAATACGAACGCGCCGAGAAATGTTTCCGCACGGCATTGCAGCAGGACCCTTCGGCCTACGAGCCGCTGGTCAACCTGGGCGGCGTGCTGATCAGCAATCACAACCCGGATGAGGCCCTGGTGTACAACGAGGACGCGGTGCTGATGCGCCCCAACGACGCGCTGGCGAATTCCCAACTGGGCATGACGTACTTCATGGTGGACAATTTCGACCTGGCCGTGAAGTACCTGGAGATCGCACGGCGGCTCGACCCGGCACATTTCTCGCATTCGCAACTGGTGCTGGCGGAGATTCACTTGCGCCGCGGAGAAAACGGCGCCGCGGCGGACGCGATGGAGGATTTCCTGCGCTACCACCCGGACTATCCGACGGCGGCGAAGATGCGCGAGGCCATCGGCAAGCTGCGGCAGGAGCCGGGCCAGGATGGCGGGACGGAGCGGCCGATCAGCCCATCACCCTCAGCAAGGCGTCCTTGAAGCGATCCATCTCATCCTGCGTTCCTACCGTGACGCGCACGTGGGTGGGCCAGATGGGCCACACGCGGCCGATGTAGATTTTGTACTGGGTCAGGGCGGAGATGATCTGCCGGCCGGGCTGCTTCACATCGACCATGAAGCAGTTGGAGACCGAGGGTACGCACTTGATGTCGTGGTGGTCGAGGAAGTCGAGCACGTCCTCGCGCACGTCCTCGCGCACGTCGGCGATGGCCTTGCGGCGCTCGGGCACCAGGCGCTGGACGCCCAGGCTGGCGCTGGCGGCGGCCATGCCGGTGATGGGCATCATGGTGGAACTGTAGGCGCCGATCTTGTGCAGCAAATCCGGCCTGGCCAGTGCGGCGCCGGCGCGCAGTCCAGCCATGCCGTAGATCTTGGAGAACGTGCGCAGGACGACGACATCTTTCCCCGCCGCCACCAGGTCGCTCGAAAAAGGCGCGCCGGCGATGTGGGTGTAGGCTTCGTCGATCATGACGATGGAGCCTTTCGGCTTGTTGGCCACGAGCCATTCGATATCGGACCGCGGGGTCAGGGTTCCGGTGGGATTGTTGGGATTGCAGATGTAAATCAGGCCGGCGTTGGGGCTGGCCGCGGCCATGGCTTTGACGTCGTGGGCATAGTTCCTGGTGAGCGGCACGGCGACGGCGCCGGAGCCGAGGAACCGGGCGGCGTTGGCGCCGGCTTCGTAGCCGGGATCGGCGCCGACATACGGCCTGGTGGGCGAAGTGAAAGCTACCACGGCCTGATGCAGAGCGCCGCTGGAACCGGGAAAGATCGCGACGTGGTCCTGCGGCAGGCCTTCCTGTTCGGCGAGGAGCGCTTGCAGGCGGTCGGCCTCGCTATAGCGATAGCGGCCGCCGTACTGGATCATGCGCGCGACCGCTTCGCGGGCTTCCGGGCAGGGCCCCATGGGATTCTCGTTGGCATTGATCAGGACGGCATCGGGCGGCGCATCCACTTTGGAAAGCTGCGCGAGGGCCGGCTCATTGTAAAACGGCAAGGCCGCTCCGGCGGTCAACATAGTGGCAATCCGCCCAAAGGCGCGGCGGGAAAAGCCGCGGCTCAGAAATTCATCTTGCTGCTTTTCCGTCAAAAGGTTCTTCATGACGCGCCCCCTTCGCAGATTCGCCTATTGGGAGCAGCGTAGCAATTTCCGGGGCGGAAGTCATCTCGGCCGGCGCGCTCGGCCGGCGCAGCAGGGCGCAGCGAACCGCGGTTTACGGAGACGGTGCGAAGGGGTGGTGAGACCCTGGCGGCAGTATGTGCGCGGCTGGTGGGGGTACTACCGACTGGCCGAACCGTAATTCGGAACAGGAGTACTAAGTGGCGCCGGGGGCCTGGGGCAGGATCGCGAAACCCAAGCCGGCTTGCTCGAAGTGGGCGTCGCCGGTCAACACGTGCTTCAGGCCGAGTTCCCGCATGACCGCAAAACTGGTGAGATCGGTAAAGGAAATACGCAGTTTGTCCCGATAGCGCAGCCGCATGTGCCACGCGCGGCTGAACCGCTCCGGGGTCACGTGTTCGATATCCAGGAGTCCCTGACCGGACGCGTCGAAGACCCCTTGCAGAAACCGGCGCGCTGCCGCGAACGGCGCCGTCGAAAAGAGCCGGGTGATGGTCTCGTCGAGCACGTAGTCGGTGGTCACCCAAGCGCCCGGCTGGCGGCCGGCAGCCGCGCGGATTCGAGTGACGCTGGCAAATGCGGGGTCGCGATCGTTCGCCAGAACCAGCCAGCCCCAGGTGTCGACGAACAGCCGCTCAGCCGCCATAAAGCGCTTCGTCGATTTCGCCCGATAGCACCGGGCCGCGGCAGACCCCGGCCACTTTCAGCAGCGGGTCCGGCGAAGACTTGCGATTTCGCTGCCGCCCGGCGGGCTGCCGCAGTTTGCGGCGAACGATCTCCGCCATGCTGGTCTTCGAGCGGAAGGCCTCCTGCCGCAGTTGTTCGTGCAGCTCGTCGGTCAGGAAAATGGTAGTGCGTACCATGGCGACAGCATAACATATATATGGCATGGCACGAACGCCGGGGTGCTTATTCACCGAACTGGGGAAGCCGGCTTCCGGCGACCGCTCCCTAAGGGTCGCGGCTCAGTACAGACTCTCGCGCGCGAAGGCTTGGCCGGCCTCCTGGCCTGTCCCACTCAACGCCCGCGCCCGGTAGCGCGCGGCACCCAGGCTAGAATCGTAATAGTGCTCGCCGGTTTCGACCCTCTCGTTGCCGAATGGTTCGCCACGCGTTTCGGCCAGGCCACCGAACCGCAACTGCGCGGCTGGCCCGCCATCGCTCAGGGCCACGACGTGCTCATCTCCGCGCCCACGGGCTCGGGCAAGACGCTGGCCGCTTTCCTCACCGCCATCGACAGCCTGGTGCGCCGCGCGCGGTTGGGACCGCTGCCCGGCCAGACCGAGATCGTCTACGTCTCGCCCCTCAAGGCGCTCAGCAACGACGTCCACAAGAACCTGGAGATTCCGCTGGCCGAGATCTCCGCGCTGGCCCGCGAACGCGGCGTCGCGCTCGAACCCATCCGCGCGGCACTGCGCACCGGCGACACGCCGCAGTGGGAGCGCCAGCGCATGACGCGCGAGCGGCCCCACATCCTGGTCACCACGCCGGAATCGCTGTTCATCCTGCTCACTGCGACGCGGCCGCGCGAGATGCTGGCGCACGTCCGCACCGTGATCGTGGATGAAATTCACGCCGTGGCCGACGACAAACGCGGCGCGCACCTGGCCCTGACCCTGGCGCGCCTGGACCGCCTGGTGGAACAGCACGGCGGGCGCGCGCCGCAGCGCATCGGCCTCTCCGCTACCGTGAAACCGCTGGAGGATGTGGCGGCCTTCTTGAGCGACCGCGTGCACACGATCGACGTGGGCCATCGGCGCGCTATGGAGCTGGCCGTCGAGGTGCCGCGCGACGAGCTCGGCGCCGTGGCCACCAACGAGATGTGGGGCGAGATCTACGACCGCGCCGCCGAGCTGATCCGCGCCAACCGCACCACCCTGGTCTTCGTCAACACGCGCCGGCTGTCGGAGCGCGTGGCCCACCACCTGGCTGAGCGCCTGGGCGAAAACGTCGTCCTGCCGCACCACGGCAGCCTCTCCCGCGCGCTGCGCCTGGAAGCCGAGCGGCGCCTCAAAGATGGCGAGCTGCGCGCCGTGGTGGCTACGGCTTCGCTCGAATTGGGAATCGACATCGGCACCGTGGACCTGGTCTGCCAGATCGGCTCGCCGCGCTCCATCGCGGTCGGGCTGCAGCGCATCGGCCGCGCCGGCCACTGGGTGGGCGCGCTGCCCAAGGGCCGGCTGTTCGCCACCACGCGCGACGAGCTGATTGAGTGCGCCGCGCTGGCCGGCGCCATCCATCGCGGCGCGCTCGACCGCATCGAGCTGCCGCGCAATTCGCTCGACATCCTGGCGCAGCAAATGGTGGCCGCCTGCGCCTGCGAGGATTTCGCCGAGGACGATTTATTCCAGCTCATGCGCCGCGCCTGGAGCTACCGCACGCTGGAGCGCGCCGATTTCGACCAGGTGCTCGAAATGCTCTCCGAGGGTATCGCCACGGCTCGCGGACGCAGCGGAGCTTACCTGCACCGCGACGCCGTCAACCGCATGGTGCGCGGCCGGCGCGGCGCACGCCTCACGGCCATCACTTCCGGCGGCGCCATCCCCGACACCGCGCAATACCTGGTGGTGGCGGAGCCCGAAGGCGTCACCGTCGGCACCGTGGACGAGGATTTCGCCGTGGAGAGCATGGCCGGCGACATCTTCCTTCTGGGCACCACATCGTGGCGCATCCGCCGCGTGGAATCGGGCCGCCTGCGCGTGGAAGATGCCCATGGCGCCGCGCCCGGCATCCCCTTCTGGCGCGGCGAAGCGCCGGGACGGACGCGCGAGCTCTCCGACGAAGTGGCTACGCTGCGCGAGGAGATCGCGCAATCGGGCGCCTGCCCCGCGGATTGCGGCCTGGACCGCGCCGGCGCCGCGCAAGCCATTGCCTACGCGCAGGCCGGCCGCGCCGCGCTGGGAGCCATGCCCACGGACCGGTGCGTGGTGGCCGAGCGCTTTTTCGACGAAGGCGGCGGCATGCAGCTTGTCATCCACGCGCCCTTCGGCGCGCGCATCAACCGCGCCTGGGGCCTGGCGCTGCGCAAGCGCTTCTGCCGGTCGTTCAACTTTGAGCTGCAGGCCGCCGCCACCGACAACGGGATTGTCATCTCGCTCGGCGAGCAGCATTCCTTTCCGCTGGACATTGTCTTCGAGTTTCTGCGGCCCGCCACGGTGGAGGAGGTGCTCACGCAGGCGGTGCTGCCCGCGCCCATGTTTACGGCGCGCTGGCGCTGGAATGCCTCGCGCGCTCTGGCCATCCCGCGCTACGCCGGCGGACGCAAGATGCCGCCGCCCATTCAGCGCATGCGCGCCGACGACCTGATGGCTGCCGTCTTCCCCGACCAGGCCGCGTGCCCCGAAAACCTCTCTGGCGACGTGCGCATCCCCAACCATCCGCTGGTCCGGGAGACCATCGCCAACTGCCTGTACGAAGCCATGGATCTTCACGGCTTGCGTGCGCTGCTCGAAGGCCTGCACGAGGGCGCCATCCGCACGGTGGCCGTGGACACGCCGGAGCCCTCGCCCTTCTCGCACGAAATTCTCAACGCCAACCCCTACGCCTACCTGGACGACGCGCCGCTCGAAGAACGCCGCGCCCGCATGGTGCAGATGCGCCGCACCCTCCCCGCGGACCAAGCCGAAGACGCCGGCGCCCTGGACCCGGCCGCCATCCAACAGGTGATTGCCGAAGCCTGGCCGCCCATGCGCGACGCCGAGGAGTTGCACGAAGCGCTGTGCAGCTTCAGCCTGATGCCGGTGGCGCTGGCGCCGGCCGGTTTCGACACGGTGGCCGGCACCCCTTGCGCCACGCCGGCTGCACCGTCGGCGGCCCACTTCGCAGCCCCCCGCGCCGCGCCGGCCGTAGCGCCGGCCGCGCTCGCCGCCGCCCCTTGCGCCGCGTCGTCCGCACTGCCGCCCGTCCACTTCGCCGCGCTCGCCGCCGCCCTCGTCGCCGCGCCGGCTGCACTGCCGGCCGCCCACTTTGGCGCGCTCGCCGCCGCCCACCGCGCCACCACCCTCACCCACGACGGCCGCGATTTCCTGGTTCCCGCCGAGCGCCTCGACCTGGTCCGCCGCGTCTACCCGCAAGCCGCCATCCATCCGGCCATCGCCGCTCCGCCCGGCCGTCCCATTCCCGAATCTCCCGAAGCCTGCGCCGCCGAGATTCTGCGCGGCTGGTTCGAATGCTCGGGACCGCTGCGCGCCTCGGAGCTCGCTGCCAACCTGGCCATGCCGCGAGACTTGGTGGACCAGGCGCTGGCGCAACTCGAAGCCGAAGGCCAGATTCTGCGCGGCCAGTTCACCCGCCCGCCGGGCGAGGTGGAATGGTGCCACCGCCGCCTGCTGGCGCGCATTCACCGCCTCACCATCGGGCGCCTGCGCCGCGAGATCGAGCCCGTGACCACCGCCGAGTTCGGCGCCTTCCTCAGCCGCTGGCAGCACCTGGACCCCGGCACGCAACTGCACGGCGTGGACGGCACCCTCGAGATCATCCGCCAACTGCAAGGGTGCGAATTCGCCGCGTGCGCATGGGAAGCGGAGGTCCTGCCCAGTCGCGTGGCGCATTACAAGCCGGAGTATCTGGACGACCTGTGCCTGGCCGGCGAGGTGACCTGGGGCCGACTCTCGCCTCACCCCGCTTTCGAGCGCGAACCGGAGGAAGGCGATGGCGTGCGCCGGACCCGCAGGGCGCCCCGTCCCACGCGCGTGGCCCCGCTGGCGCTCTTCCTGCGCGAAGACGCTGCCTGGCTGCTGGCGACGCCGCAGCCTTCGCCCAAGGAAACGCTATCCCACCCGGCGCAGGAGGTGCTGGCTGCCATCGAATTGCAGGGCGCATCGTTCTTTGCCGACCTCACCCGCGCCACCGGCCGCCTGGCCAGCGAAGTGGAAGACGCCCTGTGGGAACTGGTCGCCGCCGGCCTGGTGACCGCCGACGGTTTCGAGAACCTGCGCGCGCTGCTCGACCCCAAACGCCGCGCCGGGCAAGGCAGTGCCCGCAACAAACGGCCCCGCCACGCGCCCGGCCGATGGGCGCTCGTGCGCCACACGGGATCGCCCGCCGACGGTAACGCCGACGCCTTTGCCCGCCAACTCTTACTGCGCTGGGGAGTGGTATTCCGCGACGCCGCCCACAAAGAAACGCTGGCGCCTCCCTGGCGCGACCTGCTGGTCTCGCTACGCCGCATGGAGGCGCGCGGCGAGATCCGCGGCGGCCGGTTCGTGGAAGCCTACCTGGGCGAGCAGTTCGCGCTCCCCGAAGCACTGGACCTGCTGCGGGCGATCCGAAGGAAGGCGGCGGGGGCGGGCGGGGCCTCGCGCGCCGCGGGCTCCGGAGACGAAGGCTCCCCAGCGGGTAGGGTGTAGGGAGCCTCGGCCGCCTGGGATATACTCAATAAAGAAGAAGCGGATTCGCGATGTACATTCTGACCGAGTACCTTGACCGGGCCATGGCGCAGGCGGTGTATGACAAGCTCGATGACGGCACGTACGGCGGAAGAATTCCACCCTGTCCCGGAGTAGTCGCATTTGCCGCGTCCCTAGGTGAGTGTTCCGAGAGTCTGCGTTCCACCTTAGAAGATTGGGTGCTTTTGGGGATAAAGCTGACCCACCCGCTGCCTGTGATCGCCGGCATCGATCTCAACCTGGAGCCGGTCCATGAGCCGGTGGACGCCCTGTAAGCGCCGCGATTTCATTCGCCGGCTGCGGGCGCTTGGTTTCGACGGTCCTCTGACCGGAACCCGGCACTCCTTCATGATCTATCGCAGCCATTAGGCTGGCGATCCCGTCAAACACCGAATACTCTGTCGACGAGGTACGAATGATGATGGCTGAAGTGGAGACTATCCTCGGTCGCCCGGTTACCGTTGCCGAGTGGAGTTGCCTGTAACCCCGGTCGACTATCGCCCGATTCGTCACCGCCGCGCGAGATTCCGACTTCCCTCTTCTGTCTTCCCTCTTCCGATTCCCGACACAATTCCCGACACAATCTTGCCGCTCTCGCCTTTTGTGATAAACTTTTACACCATTGGGTTTGCGGCGCGCGCCGGGCATTTCGCGGGTGCGAAGTGCGGGCGTGAATTGAGCGTCTGCCGAGGAGGGGTTCGAGCTGTCGAACCGGCCCAGAAGTTGCACACGGAGGGGACACCCATGGACGACGCGATCGAGGTTTCATCCGAACAGCCGGCTGTCATATCCGACGCCGGTTTGCCGGAGATCGGTGCGCGGCTGGACCGTCTGTCGTCGAGCAGGGCCGTTTGGAAGCTGATGGTTCTGCTCGCGTTCGGCGGTCTGTTCGACGCCTATATGATCAGCACGGGGGGCAATATCGCTCCGGGACTCTACAAGAGCCACCTGCTGACCGCCGCGAGTAAGAGCTTTTTCGATCTGCACAGCTACGCCACTTTCAACGCGGCCACGTTCGTCGGTCTGCTGGTGGCCAGCCTCGGCTGCGGCTTCATCGCCGACCGGTTCGGGCGGCGGACCATCTTCACCGTCGGCCTGCTGTGGTTCAGCCTTTGCGCCCTGGCGATGGCCTTTCAGCAGTCGGGGAGCGGGCTCATCTTCTGGCGTTTCATGCTCGCCATTGGCACCGGGCTAGAGGTCATCACCATCGACGCCTACCTCAGCGAACTGGTTCCCAAACGGACGCGGGGCAGGGCCTTCGCCGTCAGTAATTCGATCCATTCCTGTGGCCAGCCTCTCGCCGCCCTGGCGGCATTCTCGCTGGTCCCCTATCACCTCATGGGCGTGGACGGCTGGCGCTGGGTGGTGGTGCTGGGCTCGATCGGCGCGGTCGCGGTCTGGCCCTTGCGGAGGCTCATTCCGGAGAGCCCGCGCTGGCTCGCCGCTCATGGCGACCTCGCCGCCGCGGACCGTATCGTGACCGATCTGGAGGCCCGCGTGGAGCGCGAAACGGGCCATCCGCTGGCTCCGCCCGAGCCCGTGATCCACAGGCCGCCGCACACCATCGGGCGCTACGCACAGATCTTCAGTCCCGAGTACCTGCCGCGGACCGTGATGCTGAGCCTGTTCCATTTTCTGCAGGCGTTCGCTCTCTACGGCTACATAAGCTGGATGCCCACATTCCTGGTCTCGCAAGGCATCAGCATCACTCGCAGCCTGGGTTACACCCTTGGCATGGCCTTGGTTGCGCCGTTCGGGGGGTTGGTGTGCTTGTCGTTTGCCGATAAGTTCGAGCGTAAGTGGCAAATCGTCGCCGCGGCCCTCGCCATCGCCGCCGCCGGCCTGGTGTTCGCAAACTCGCGCAACCCGTTGATTATCGTCCCCACCGGCGGCTTCGAATTGTTGAGCGCGGCCGTGCTCAGCTTCAATTTCCACGCCTATCAATCGGAACTGTTCCCCACGCGAATTCGCGTGCTGGCCATCGGCTTCGTCTATTCCTGGAGCCGGTGGAGCGCGTTCTTCGCCTCGCTGGTAGTCGGCTGGGTGCTGGGAAAGTACGGCGCGCCGGTGGTCTTTGTGCTGTTCACTTTGAGCATGCTGCTGGTGGCGCTGTCGATCGCCACGCTGGGCCCGCTAACCAAGCAGCGCTCGCTCGAGAAGCTGTCGCCGTAGTCTTCGCCGGCAGCGGACCCTGGGATGGGGCACCAACGGATAACAACATGAGGGGCAAATTCCATTTCCGTATGCACGCGCTGCGCGCCGCCTGGGCGCCGGTCGCCGCATGGGCGCAGCGCGCCGCGTTGGCGCCCGTCGCCGCATGGGCGCAGCGCGCCGCGTTGGCGCCCGTCGCCATCCTTCTTCTCCTCCCGGCGATTTCCGGCGCTCAGGATGCGCAGACCGGCGCCGACAGCTACGCCAAGCACTGCGCGGTGTGCCATGGGCGTGAGGCGCGCGGCGGCCAGGGTCCCTCGCTGCTGCGCCCGGCCTACGCGCACGGAGTCGACGATGCGGCCGTCGCCCGCACCATCCGCGAGGGCTTCCCGGAAGGAGGCATGCCGGCTTTCGGCGCAGCCCTGTCGGACCCGCAGGTCGCCGGCGTGGTCGCCTTCCTCCGCCAGAAGCGCGCGGAGGCGCCCCCATCCACGCGGCCGACGGTGCCCTTGGCCTACCAGCCCCTCGGCGTTCCCAAGGGCGTCGTGAAAACCGAGCTGCATGACTTCCGCGTCGAAACGGTAGCCAAGGTGGGCGAACCCTATTCCTTCGCCTTCCTGCCGGACGGCCGCATCCTGATCACCGAGATGGCTGGGAACCTGCGGATCGTAGACAAGGGGAAGCT
>Ga0265316_10003306_pt1 | contig 16350 bp, 13 predicted proteins | sample 4522metaG_FD_202092 | JGI IMG/M metagenome (GOLD analysis project Ga0265316, IMG submission 202092) | Rhizosphere microbial communities from Carex aquatilis grown in University of Washington, Seatle, WA, United States - 4-5-22 metaG | ecosystem: Host-associated > Plants > Roots > Rhizosphere >...
CGCCGGAGAACTTGCGGAGAATTACCGTGCCGAGAAAGCGGCCGGCCATCATTCCGCCCCAGTAGAGCGATGCGTAGAGGGCCGCGCTCTTTTCGGAGATCGGCGTGATGGCGCTCACGTAGCCGATGATGTGTCCACCGATGGTGACTTCGGCGCCGACATAGACAAAGATGGCGACCATGCCGAAGACCAGGTGCGGGTACTTCAGGACGGCGCCCCAGGTGCCGCCCGTGGCCGTGTCCCGCTCGGGCTGCGGCATCTTCAAGCGCCAGATGACGAAGGCCAGAACGAGCAGCACGCAGGCCAGAACGAGGTATGGCATCTTGACCGTGCCGGCTCTCTGGGCGGGGGTCATGGTCGCTTCGCGGGCTTTGTCCGTCAGGATCAGCAGGCCTCCAACGAGGGGCGCGACGAACGTCCCCAGGGAGTTGAACGCCTGCACGATGGTGAGGCGGGCGGGAGCCTTCTCGGGCGCGCCGAGCAGCGTGGCAAACGGGTTGGCAGATACCTGAATCAGGGTGATGGCGGCGGCGAGCACCCACAGCCCCACCAGGAAGAAGTTGAACGACAGGAAGCCGGCCGCCGCCATGATGAGCAGCGCGCCTACGGACATTCCAGCGACTCCGACGACGATGGAATTCTGGTGGCCCAGCTTCGAGACCACGAAGGTGGAAGGGATGGAGATCACGAAGTAGGCCGAGAAGAACGCGAACTGAACCAGGTCGCCCTGGAGATGCGTCAGGCTGAAGACGCCGATCAGGTGGGGGACCAGGACGTCTTTGAACGCGGTCACGAAGCCGAAGACGAAGAAGACTGCGGCCAGGACGGCCAGGGCGAAGCCGGTCTTCTGCGGGGCGGTCTGGTTGCTCATTTGATAGATCTCACTTTGGTGGGGCGGCTCTCCAGAGCTGCGCCGGACGTCCACGTCCGGCCTCCTGCGCTTCAGGGAGTTGGACGGAGGCGGGTCTGGAGACCCGCTGCAGGACTGGAGTCCTGCCCCACTTTACCGGCCAAGGAACTTGTCCAGCTTGTCGGCTTCCTGGTCGGCCAGGTCCAGGTTCTTTTGTGCGCGGTCGGGGTTGCCGGCGTTGAGCGCGGCTTGCGCTTCGTCGAGGAGGTACTCCATGCGCTTCCAGGACGCTGAGATGTCGCCTCGCATCCCGTAGCCCGCGGCCTGCTGGCGGCGTTCCAGGTTGTCCAGGCTGGCGCGGATGGCGTTAGCGCGCGGCCCTATCGTGCCGAGCCGGTCGCGCAACTCTTCGAGGCGTCCGGTATCGACCGCGGGAGGCGCGGGCGGCTGCGGCGGAGCGACGGGCTGCGGCGGCTCGTACGGCGCCTGACCGCCCTCGGCGCGCGCAGGGCGGCCGGCAGCAGGACGGCTGGCGTGCTGCGGCGCGACCACGACGGGCGCAGCCGTCGAGGCAGGCACGGCCGCTGGCGGCGGCACGGGCACTGCCGCGGTGGCCGGTTCCGAAGTAGGGGTGTCGGGTGGCGCGTGTCCCGGCTCGGGAGTCGCCGCCGGAGTTGCCGACTGCCCGCGCCCGGCTGCCCAAGTGCGGTACCAGCGCGGTCCCTGAATCGCCGCCCCGGCCAGGAGCGCCAGGACGATGAGCCCGCCGAGCGCCATCCATAAACCGCGATGGCCACTGCTCTGCGACTGCGCGGCCGCGGCGACTGGAGGCTCAGCCCACGCCACGGGCTGCGGCGGCGGAGGAGGCGGCGGCATGACTTGCGGCGCGGTCGGCAAGGGCGGAAGCAGCGGACCCGCCTGCGGCATCGTGGGAGGCTGCTGCGGCCGGACCGCGGGCACCGGCTGGGTGATGGTGGCCGACAGAGACGGAGGAGGCAGCGGCGGCGGCGCCTGCGGAGCTTGCGGCACAGCGGAGGGCTGCGAAGACGCAACCGGCATCGGCTGCCGTGCCGGGCCCAGCGACGGCGCCACGGACTCGAGCGCGGCGCGGAACGCCTGCGCCGACTGGAACCTGTTTTCCCGATCTTTCTGGATCGCAGTCAGGATGATCTCGTTCAGCGCCGGCAGCAGAGTTGGGTCGATCTGGATCGGCGGCACCGGCATCCGCTCCAGGTGAGCCACCATGACCGAGTAGTCGCTGCCGCCTTCGAATGGCCGCGTTCCGGTGACCATCTCGTAGAGCGACACGCCCACCGAGTAGAGGTCGGAACGGCCATCCAGGTCGCCGCTTCCCTTCACCTGCTCGGGCGACATATAGAACAGGGAGCCGAGAGTGGTGCCGGCCATGGTCAGGCCGCGGTCGGCCACCGCCTTGGCGATCCCGAAATCCATCAGCTTCAACTGGCCGTCCGGCGTCACCATCATGTTGGCCGGCTTGATGTCGCGATGCACCACGCCCCGCTCGTGCGCATAGCCGAGGGCGGAGAGGGCCGCGCCGATATACCCGACCGCCTCACCAGGCGGGATGGGGCCCTGCTTGAGCCGTTCGTCAATGGTGTGTCCCTCGACGAACTCCATCACCATCAGCAGCTGGTTGTCCAGCCGTAGCGCCGTGTGCAACCCGGCGATGTTGGGATGGCTGAGGCTGGCGAGCACCTTGATCTCGCGCATGAACCGGTCGGCCAGCTCGGCCTGGTTGGACAGGTCCGGCAGCAGCACCTTGAGCGCTTCGACCCTGTCGGTGATTACATTGCGGGCCTTGTACACCATGCCCATGCCGCCCGCGCCGAGAATGCTGAGGATCTGGTAGTCCCCGGCTGTATCCCCTACGTTGAAAGCCATGGCCGTTCCCTCTCCCCTCGAACTCGTCTACATGCTCTTGACTACGTCGCCGGTTTTGGCCGGCGTGGCGCCGTTGAAGTTCCCTACCGACGAGGTCTCGTCTACGTCCGTAATCACGACCTCACCGACCTTATTGTCGATGCTGCGCAGCACCTTGCCGGTGGTAGGATCCTTGACGTCGCGGATCTTGCGCCGGACTTCGAGCCGGTCGCCCACCTTCACCCCGACGCGGCTGCCCACGTTGAGCACCAGCGTCCCGCCGGTCGCGTCGGCGACCATGCCGTTGATCGTGTACACCCGGTTGGGCAGCTTGGACGCCTGCTCATTGAGCTGGGCGCACAGATCCGTTGTCGCCTTGTCTACGGCCTCGCCGATGATGGTCTGGGAGAAATTGCTACTGGTCATGTCGACGCCGCCGCCGGCACGGGTGGCGCCGCCGCCGGCGCCGAACAGAGAGGTGCCCTTGCGGGACGATTCGCCCAGGCCCTTCACGGCCGCGATGATCTCCGCGGTGTCGGTATTGATCATGCGCGCCGAGATCCCGACCACGGCCTTTCCTTCACTCTGTTTGACCTTGCCCAGCCCAAAATGGCCGGAAACGACATTGGCCGCGCCGCCTGCCACGCCCGTGCTCTTGTCGTCCCGTCCGAACTGCGTGATGCTGCCGGTGATGATGGCGTCGACGCCCAGAATACGGGCGATCTTGGCCGCGGTGTTGGAATCGGCCCGGTCGCTGTTCGAGAAGTTCTGCTCGGCTATGATCTTGTCCAGCTGCTTGCGCTCGATGACACTGTATTGGCCGGACTGAACCAGCTTCTCCACGATAAGGTCCGCGATCCCCTTGCCAATATCCTGCTCCGTGCCGAAAATCGCGGCAGAGTAGCTTTTCACCGTCGCGTAGTCGAAGTTCATGACCGCGACGCGCTTCTTCTGCTGCGGCTGGGCTGGCGCGATCGAAACCACCGCCGCGGCCATAATCAGGGTTAGCACCATCCTGCGCATCGTCTCTTCCTCCAAAGCCGGGGGCCGCTCGGATCGGCAGACTCCGGCATGGATCAGTAATAGCACTTCCGGGAGCAAATGCCAATCCCGAAATCGGGGCCGGCGCGGCATCAGGCCAGGCGGGGGACGTCGCGGAGGAAGAACCCCTTGAGCGCGGCCCAGTCGAGCGGGACGAGCAGGTGGGGGATCGGCTCCTTTACAAAGATGTGGCCGACGAAGGCGAACCGGCGATCGCGCTCACGAATTCTGGCTGAGTGCGGCCACGGCGTCGGCGGGAATCCCGTAGACCAGCGCCCAGAAATTGGCGGACTTGCGCGATAACCGGCGCTCGGTGCGCAGGACTCTCAGAATCTCCTGTTCGGCAAAGGTTGTCCGCAGCCACCGCACGGCATCCTGGTCGCCCAACTCCAACACCCGCAGGATCGTGTAGTCGGGGAACTTGGATGGGTCGAAGGCACTCACGTCCACGTCCCAAAACAACGTGTGTAAGTGACTGGAAACCATATAGGTTACAGGAATTCCAGGATAGCAGGCGCCGGGGCATAAAACCAGCATTTCCGCGGGCCGAAGCCCGCGGCGGCACGCCCAAGCGTACGCCACTTACTCTCAGTGGCTGGCGGCGGGGGCCGGCTGCATCAGCTCCACATCGATGGTGATGGGGATCTCGTCGCCCACCATCATCGCGCCGCCGGTGACTCCGTACTCCTTGCGGCTGATTTTCGTGCTGGCGGAGGCGCCCATGTGGATGTTCCCGCGAGGGTCCTTCATCGGCTCGCTGGGGCCATCGACCTCAAGGACTACTTCCTTGGTCACGCCGTGGATGGTCAGGTCGCCGATCACCTTCAGCTTCCCGCTTCCAGCCGGCTCGACGTGGCGCGACTTGAAGGTCAGCGTCGGAAACTTGGCAACATCGAAATAGCTCGCGCCGCGCAGGTCATTGTCGCGCATCGTGACGTGCGTGTCGATCGAGGCCGCGTCGATGGTCACGTCGATCACGGTTTTGGATGGATCCGCCGCGTCGTATTCAACCGAACCGCTCACCTTGGTAAACGCACCGCGGACGGTCGAGATTCCCATGTGGCGCACCGAGAACTGCGCCAGGGTGTGCATCGGATCGATTTGCCAGTGGTCCGCACCGGCACAGGTCGAGACTGCCAGAAGAGCCACACCAGCGAGGGTGGGCAAAGAACGTGTCATTGTGAGTCCCCCAGTCGTCGCGACCACTTCGCCCGCCTGTGGTATCTTCAAAAGTCGGGTCGAGCTGGATTCCGCTGATTTGGTCGCCTGAATCTAAGGTTACACCATGGCAAAAGAGCATAAAGAGCCGAAGTCTACTCAAGTTCCAGTTATTGCCGGCGGCAGGACCCTGGGGGTCATCGGCGCCGGAGTCATGGGGCAGACGCTGATCAAGGGGCTGCTCAGGAGCGGCCTTGTCGCGCGCGAGCGGCTGTGGGCCGGCGACAAGAACGCCGGGGCGTGTGAGAGCGCGGCCAAGGCGCTCGAGATCCCGGTGGAGGTGGACTTCCACGCCCGCGTGCCGGGGGCGGACCTCATCCTGGTCTGCGTCAAGCCGGCCGACGCCGCCGCGGTGATGGCCGCGCTACGCGAAGACGGCCTGCGGCCTGGCGCGTTGCTGATCTCGATCCTGGCGGGCACATCGACCGAGAGGATCGAATCCCTGCTGGCAACGGACAATCCGGTAGTGCGAGCCATGCCGAACACGCCAGCCATCGTCGGCGAAGGCATGACGGTGGTCTGCGCGGGCAAGAACGCTAACGCGGGACACCTGGCGCGCGCGCGGCACATCTTCGACGCGGTCGGGAAGTGCCTGCCGGTGGACGAGGCGCACTTCGACGCCATCACGGCCCTCAGCGGAAGCGGTCCCGCCTACCAGTACCTGATCATGGAAGCGCTGGCCGACGCCGGAGTGCGTGTAGGGCTGCCGCGCCAGTTGGCGCTCACGCTGGTCTCGCAGACGGTTCTCGGAGCGGCCAAGATGGTGCAGGCAACGGGCCGCCATCCGGCCGCGCTCCGCGACGACGTCACGACGCCGGCCGGTTGCACCATCGCCGGTCTGCTGATGCTCGAAGACGGCAGAATTCGATCGGTGCTGGCGCGGGCCGTGGAGGAGGCTGCGAAGACGGCTTCCCATTTGGGGCCGCCTCCCAAGGACGCAGCCCACCGAGCCGGACACTGAACATGGACTTCGACCTTTCCACCACTAGCGAGCTCATCGAACTGGAAGACCGCTGGAACGCGCACAACTACTATCCGCTGGATGTGGTTGTCGAGCGCGCTTCGGGCGCCTGGGTCTACGGCACGGACGGCCGGCGCTACCTGGACTGCCTGAGCGCGTATTCGGCATTGAACCAGGGGCACTGCCATCCGCGCATCGTCCAGGCATTGCAGGACCAGGCGGCCCGCGTCACGCTGACCTCGCGCGCGTTCCGCAACGATCAACTGCCGCGGTTCGCGCAGGAACTGGCCCAACTCTGCGGGATGGAAATGGTCCTGCCGATGAACACCGGCGCCGAGGCGGTGGAGACTTCCATCAAAGCGGTCCGCCGCTGGGGATACACCTGTAAAGGCATTCCAGAAGATCGGGCGGAAATCATCGTCTGCGAGAACAATTTCCACGGGCGCACCACGACCATCACCGGATTTTCGTCGGAGGCATACTACCGCGATGGGTTCGGCCCCTTCACTCCCGGCTTCGTCACGGTGCCGTTCGGCGATGCCGGCGCGCTGCGGCGCGCCATTACTCCGAATACCTGCGCTTTTCTGTTCGAGCCGATTCAGTGCGAGGCCGGCATTCTGATCCCGGCCGATGGATATCTGAAAGCCGCCGCGGAGATCTGCGGACGTGAGCGCGTCCTGCTGGTGGCCGACGAGATCCAGACTGGTCTGGGAAGGACTGGCCGCTTTCTGGCGTGCGACCACGAGGGCGTCAAGCCCGATGTCCTGGTCCTCGGCAAAGCGCTTTCAGGCGGCATGTACCCGGTGTCGGCGGTGGTTTCGAGCGCGGAGATTCTGGGCGTCTTCCGGCCCGGCAGCCACGGCAGCACGTACGGCGGCAATCCGCTGGCCTGCGCGGTGGCGCGCGCGGCTCTGCGAGTGGTGGTGGAGGAACGCCTGGCGGAGCGCTCGGCCGAGCTGGGCGCCTGGCTAATGAAGGAGCTGGCCGGCATCGACCACTCGCACATCCGCGAGATCCGGGGCCGCGGGCTGCTGGTCGGCATCGAGCTTTCGGTTCCGGCGCGGGCATACTGCGAGCGTCTGAAAGACCTGGGCGTCCTGTGCAAAGAGACGCACGAGTTCGTGATCCGCCTGGCCCCGCCGCTGGTGATCTCGCGCGAGGATCTGGCCTGGATGGTGGCTCAACTCCGCGCGGCCTTCGCGGAGTAAGAAACCGCTCCCTCGCGGTCGCGGCTCGGTTCCGAACCGCGGGCGCCAGCAAGCTCCCTATGCCCCGCGCCCGGGGCGCGACGTTCGATGGAGCGGTAAACCCCTAGTGTAGTGCGTCGCAAATATCGAGCAGTGTACGCCGAAATTCGAGCCAGTCCCGGGTCTGCGGCCAATTCCGATACTCGACGGAATCTGCGGTCGCACTTCGCTAGCTGGTCGGGGGCAGCGAGGCGGCGGCGGGCTGCTCGCGATGCGGCCGGTCGTGCTTTTCCGTGTGCTGCGCGCCGGCGGGCTGCGGCTTGTCGTACACCGCATGCACGCGCTCGTCGAAGCGGCCGAAGATCATCTTCCCCGCGGTGGTCTGGAGCACGCTGGTCACGCTGATGTCGATGGTTTTCGAGATCAGCCGCTTGGCGTTGTCCACCACCACCATGGTGCCGTCATCGAGGTAGGCGACGCCCTGGTTGTACTCCTTGCCTTCCTTGAGAATGAACACCCGCATGACTTCGCCCGGCAGCACGATCGGCTTCAGGGCGTTGGCCAGCTCGTTGATGTTCAGCACCTCGACGCCGTGCAGTTGCGCCATCTTGTTCAGGTTGAAATCGTTGGTGACGACCTTGCACTCGTAGACCTTGCCCAGCTCGATCAGCTTCATGTCGACGTCGCGGATATTGGGGAAGTCGTCCTCGATGATCTGCACGTTGAGGTGCGTCATCTTCTGGATGCGCTGGAGGATGTCCAGGCCGCGCCGGCCGCGGTTGCGCTTCATGGAGTCCGCGGAGTCGGCGACCAGTTGCAACTCGCGCAGCACGAACTGCGGAATCACCAGCGTGCCGTCGAGAAAGCCAGTTTCGGCGATGTCGGCGATGCGGCCGTCGATGATAACGCTGGTATCCAGAATCTTGAACGCCTGCTTGCCGGGCATCTCGCCGCCAAACACACCGCCGAAGGCCGCGAGGTTGAGCATGTCGCCCTTGTTGCCGCCGATCACGAGGCCGATGTAGGTCATCCACAGCAGGATGGCAATTTGAAGGAAAGACAGAAGCGTGGGGTTTCCGCTAAGGGCCCAATGCAGAACCCAGGCCATCAGGAACGCACCCATGATTCCCATGGTGGAACCGATAGCCGCTCCGATCAGGCGCTTCAGGCTAACCTCTTTCAGCCTTACCTCGAACAGGATTACACCCAATCCAAGGACCAGCCCCACCACTCCACCCAGGACCGGAACCGGGTTACTTTGGACATCTTTGAACGGAGAAAGGAAGTAACCGGCGCAACCTAGCAAGACGACGAATAAGCCGCGTAGTATCAGCATGTTGATCATAGATTCACCCTTGCCCTGTCAGAAGGGCCAATAACGGCTCGACGCGCGGAACACTACTGGTTGCAGCATAACACGAATCGCCGTTCCGCCCGGCGCTTTCCAGGCGCGCGGCGGTGGAGAAACGAGGCAAGGATGGCGGAGGAAGGGACTTAGGAGGGATGCTGGCCGAAAGCGTTGGAGTCGAATAGCACCTCGGGCGCCGGCGGTGGTGCCACCGGCCGCGGAGGGCACTTTTCTGCTCTAGAGAGCCTTGGCCAGCTCGGCGGCGAAGGCGCTCTTCGGGGCGTCGCTGCCGGGCTTATTGGGTCTCTTGACGATGTGACGCTTTTGAGCGCGGTCGTCAGGTTTGCCGTTACCGTAGACTCTCGGCTTCGGCGGTTGTGCAGGATTCGCGCGTAGCAGCTTGCCTTCAAGAGGCGCGTGATCAAACCGACGGATGATCGCTTGCATCTCTTCTTGATTGGGAGCATCGATGAAGGCGAAACCCTTCGACTCTTGCGTTTCGGGATTGCGGATGACCTTGATCGCGTCGGCGACCAAGCTCTCCGCGTTGAGCCAGGACTGAATATCGTCGGCAGTCACCCAAGCCGGCAGATTGCCGAGAAAGACTGTGAAACTCATTCCTTAGTGTTATTCACTCCGTTGTGGGAATTGGGGGAGCAACTCGTGGGCGTCCGTCCTCCAATATCGTAGCAGACGACCGCTAGAGATGCAATGTACTCTCAGCCGCAAAACGCTCAGAACGCGAGGTTATTTCCGTTAAGAATTGTGTGAACGGTTTCAGCCCCAGTACTGCCACTGGTGGGCTATCAGTACGTAGGCGGCGAGCGCCGCGTTGGTGACCGCGTGCGCCAGGATGCAGTCTGCCAGGCTTTTTGTGCGAATCATCCACCAGTTGTACAGAATGCCAGCCGCAAGGCCGACGTCCCAATAGGCGCCGTGCTCACTGGCGAAAAGCACCGCGGTCAACCAGAACGCCTCCGCGCCGTAGGTTCCGAGCGCCACCTTCTCAAAACGCGGCGAAATCAGGCGGCGCATCAGCCAGGCGCGCCAGAAGAGCTCTTCGGCTATGGGAACCAGGATGACGGAGCCTCCGAGCCGGTAGAACAGGAACCACCCGCTGGTTCGCAAGGCAGGCGGCGGAAGGCTGCCGGTGGAAGGGTGGGTCAATGCGTTGTCGAACAGCCAGAAGTGCCTGTATGAAGGAAACAGCACGTCGGGACCGATCCAGATGGCGAAGACCGCGAGTCCGAGAAGAATGCTCGAGACCGGCGACACCGGCCGGAGGCGGATGACTCCTCGGGAAAACACCAGGAGCGCCGTCAGAACCGCCAGGGCTCGCAAGGGCTGCGTCAGCAGGGAGTCGATTCCGAGGTATGGCCTCAGGGCCAGCAGGACGATCAGCACCGCGAACGGAATGGCGTAGGCCTTCCAGTCGGCGGCATCGCTGTGTCCGCGGTCGAGTCCGGGCTTGACGGCAATCACCGGGCTTGTCTCCGTGGCGTGCTCACGAGGGCAGCGCGGGGCTGGCTATGGACTCTTGTCGACGCGAAAACCGGCCTCGACACGAGTGTCGAGGCGGCAGGTACGAGTGCCCAATGCCACTTAATTTTCCCAGATGCGGACGGCCGGAGTGGGGCGGCTCTCCAGAGCCGCGCCGGACGTCCACGTCCGGCTTGCTTCGTTTCAGGAAGTTGGACGGAGGCGGGTCTGGAGACCCGCTGCAGGACTGGAGTCCTGCCCCACGGTTTCTGCCCGGCATTGTGAAAACTAAGTGGCATTGGGCAAGAGTGACTGCGCCACACGAGCGGCCCAGGGCCGGGCAGCATCTGGGCGCCGCGACACTAGCCGATCTTTCCCATCAACGCGCGGATCTTCGCGGCTTGATCCGGCGACGGTTTGCAGTCGAGTGCGGTCTTCAGTTCTCTCTTCGCCTGCTGCTTGTCCCCGCTCTGGGACAGGGCCAGCGCATAGTGGTAGTGGAAAGTGGCGGAATGCGGGGCACCCGCCGACTCTTTGGCGACGAGACCCCGGAACACATCGAGCGCGTTGGCGTTGAGGTTCTTCTTGGTATAGACAAAGCCCAGGGTATCCGCAATATCGGGATTGTCGGGAAGCTTCTGGCGGGCCTTCTGCGCGAGGTTCAAGGCCTGGTCGAGATCGGCCGCCGAACCGCTTTCCGCCATCAGATAGGCGAGGTTGTTGAGGGCCATCGGGCTGTCCGGCTGGAGCTTCAAAACCTGTTCGTAGAGCGGGCGAGCCTGCGGCTGCCTGCCCGTCTTTTCCATCAGCAGCGCCAACTGGAGGCAGGGAGTGGGATCGTTGGGCCGCATCTGTCTGGCCTTCTCGAAGGTGCGGATCGCGCCCTCGGTATCGCCTTTCGCCGCAAGCGCCTGGCCGAGAGGAACGTAGACCTCTCCAGTGTCGGGCCTGACCGCGAGGATCGCCTGGAACTGCTCGGCCGCGAGATCGAATTTGCCGTCCATGAGCGCGATATTGCCCAGGGCGTTCTTCAATTCCAGCCGGTTCGGATTCTTGGCCAGTTCGCTCTTGAGTAGCTGAATGGCCTTGTCACCCTGGTTCTGCAAAGCGTAGGACTCCACGATCCCCATCAGCGCCCGCAGATCGGCCGGGTGGTCCTTGTAAGTCTGGCTGAACCGTTGCTCGGCTTCCTTGAAGCGCTTCTGTCCCAGGTCCAGCGCGCCCATTTGCAGTTGCGCTTCCGCCGAAGTGGGATACCGGGCGATGGTGTCTTCGAGTTCCGTGCGCGCCAGGACGGGGTTCCCCATGGCCGTCAGTCCGCTGGCCCGGACCAGGCGTGCGGCCAGGTTGCCCTGATCGTAATCGAGAACCAGCTTGGCTTCCTGGACTGCGCTCCCGTATTCGTGGTTGAGTATGAACAACTGCGCCAGCGCCAGCCTCGCCGGGACGTACTCCTTGCGGATCTTGAGGGCTTCCTGGAACTGGACGCGCGCCTGTTCCAGGAGATTCCTGGCCAGCAGCGCCCGCCCCAGGTTGAAGCGCAGGACCGGATTGCCGCTGTCCCTGCTGACCGCCGCCTGCAACTCGGTAACGGCCTGCTGGAGCTGCCTGGGGTCGCCGGTTTCGATCATGAGCGAGGAGCGCATGGCCTGGGCCGCATCGTCCTTGGGGTTATCCTTCAGGATCTTCTCGAGCAGCCGGACCGCCTCCTCCTTCCTGTTGACCGCGACCAGGACCTGCGCCGTCTCCTTCTGATAGTCCACCTGGTGCGCGGAGTCCGAGCGGGCGCCCTGATCGAGTAGCTTGAGCGCGTCGTCAAAATCGTGAATGGCCGCGTAGAACTTCGCGACCAGCAGCGGGCCCAACGGATATGTCTTCCGGTCGGACAGCAGACCGTCCAGCGCTTTCTGCATATCGGCCCGCCGGTCGAGGCGGTAGTAATGCTGGGCGACCTGCAAAAGATAGGCCGGCTCCTTGGGATTGTTGGCGGCCTTCAGCTTCAGAATGGCTTCCGCGTCACCGAGCCGCTTCTCGCGCATGTAGCCGAGATAGAGGGCATCGTAGATCGCGACGTCGTCTTTGTGCTTCGCGATCAGATCCATTCCGAGCTTCTCCGCCTCGGCGCCCCTGCCGACGATCTGAAGAGCCCGCACCAGCGGCAGAACGATATCCGGGTCGTAGGGGGTGATCTGATTCGCCAGCTCGAAGTCCGCCACGGCGCCGTTCGAATCCCCGTCCGCGAACAGCTTGAGATACCCGCGCAGCCGCAGTCCCGACGGCGACCTGGGATCGTGTTTCAGCAGGTCGTTGGAAAGGCTCCGGAGCTCGTCCTTGTACGCGGGAGGATGGCTCTCGTTCATGACGTACGCGGCGGTCACCAGATTGCCGGCCTGCACGCGGGCGTCGGGATTGGTGAACTTGGGGTCCGTGTCGGCCGCCCGGCGCATGTCGCGCAATGCGGCGAGGGGCTGGCCCATGCGCAGCTCGGTCAGCCCTACCCGATAGTAGGCCTCGCTGTACCGCGCGTCCTTTTTGAGGGCGTTGCGGTACATGATATAGGCTTCCTTGTACTTGCCCTTCTCGAAGTACCGGTTCCCGCTGTCGAGATACTTTCGCTTGACCACTTGGGGATCGCGGCTGCACGAGATACCAGCGAACACAATCAGGGCGATGCAAAGAAGGCGACGCAAGATGGAACTCCTCATGGTTACTTAACCACAAAGCGCGGCCTGCCGCAATGCCGGGACGGTTGGGTACCGGGTACCAGGCGGAGAAACGGCAGGGGAGCGGCGGCGGGTCTGGAGACCCGCTGCAGGCGTGGACGCCTGCCCCACAAGCCGCCCGGACTACCTGAGGGCGGCGATCAGGTCGCCGGTCTGGCGCAATACGGCCCACCGCGCCTTTTCGGCGGTGGCGGCCGCATCGTAGAAAGCGATCCACTTCTCGGTCTCGGCGGCGCGGGCGTCATCGACCTGACGCAGCGAGGCCCGGCCCTCCCCCATCTGGGCCAGAAGCACGGACACCTGGTCGCGGGCGACATCGAGGTCCAGTTTCGCGACCTCTTTGCCGGTCTCGGCCTGCTGCATATCCTGGTAGGCCTTGCGCGCGTCGCCGGCGATGCGGCTCTGGGCTGTACGGAGCTGGATGCGTACCTCGGCCGCTTCGGTTCCAGCCTGGGCGACCGCCGCGCTGACCGCCGGCCCGCTGAACAGAGGGATCTGGAAGGATACCCCGAGCTGGCCGTTGTTTCGCTGGAACGAATTGAAGTACTTCTGGTAGTTGTTGAACTTGGCGAGCAGGGCGTACTGCGCCACAAGGTCCATCCGCGGCAGGCGCTCGGCCTGCTGCGAGCGAACGTCAAGCTGCCTGGCGAGCAGCTTGGACTGGAGCGACCGGATCTCCTTGCTGGAAGCGAGCGCCGCCGCCGCAGTGGCGTCCGCCGACTCCGGGACCGCCGGCGCCGTGCGCTCGCCGGGCGCCGGCCGCACCTCGTCGCCGGGCTCAAATGCAAGCAGCGTTGCCAGCGAGATCCGGTCGGCCGCCGCGTTCGATTCAAGCACCTGGGCACGGTAGCGGGCGCGAGCCAGGCTCAGCTCCGCCTTCTTCACCTCGATCGGCAGTTCCCGGCCCTCGGCGGCGCGGGCGCGAACGGTATCGACCACGCGGGCGAGCGCGTCGGCCTCCTGGCGGCTGGCGTCGGCGATGCGGGCCGCGTTCTCGGCCTCGAGGAACATCTCGGCGGTCCGATAGACGATCTCGTCCTCCTTGGCGCTGGCGTCGATCTCCGCGCCGCGGCGGCTCTCGCGGGCGGCCGCCACGTGCAGGCTCTGGGCGCGGTTGAAGACGCTGCCGGTGGCCTGCGCCTGGAAGATCGAGGGCGTCGATCCCTCAATGCTCATAGGGAGGCCGCTGCTGTAGGCCAGGCCGCTGCCCACCACCAGGCGGGGAACGAAGACCGAATGGGCCAGGCGGGCGGCGTGAGCGGCCCGGTCCGCCTCGAGGCGCGAGAGCACCACATCGGGGCTCTCCTTGAGCGCCCGTTCCACGGCCTCCCGCAGGCTCAACGTACGCACTTCCGCCTGACACACCGACAGGCTAAAGAGAAGCAGGATTCCAGACGTCCGCATAGGTACAGCTTAGCGATTCCGGGGCGGCGCGGGCGGTGCGGGTCTCCTACTCGCCGATGGATTGAGCCAGTGCGTCCTTGCGGTGCTCGGCGGAGGCTTGGGCGGCCCACTCGGCGCCGGCCAGGATCACCATGGATGCCAGGAAGGTCCAGAGAACGATCGTGACCGAATAGTAGAAGGGGCCGTATTCGGCGTGCAGCTTCCTGCGCCAGAGGGGCCAGGTGAGCAGGTTGATGTACTTCAGAAGCTCGAGCGCCAGGCCCACGAAGATGGCCGGCGGCAGAACGAAGCGCCACGAAATCTTCGCGTTCGGCAGCAGCCAGTAGATGAGGAACAGCATGAAAATCGACATCGGGACGGCGGCCGTCTTGAAGAAGACGAGCGTCATGACGCCCGAGACCGGATCGCCGCCGAGCTGGCGCATGGTCATGCCGGTCAGCAGCGAGGAGACCAGGGCCAGCGTGCCGCAGGCGAAGATCAGCCCGAGGCTTACCATCTGGTTGCGCACGAAGCTGCGGTTTTTCCGGATGCCCCAGGCGCGGTTCAGCGCCACTTCCAAGGGCTCGAATACGCCGTTGGCCGTGAACAGCAGCAGGAAGACCGAGACGAACTGGAGAGTCTTGTGCGGCAGGCCGCTGCTGATGAACACGCCCAGTTGGTCGGGAAAGTAGTCTTGTATGGCGATGTTGATGGCATCGCCGGCGGTCTTCCAGCCCAGCAATTTGTGGCAAATCGAGATCATGACGATCAGGAAGGGGAAGAACGAGAGCAGCACGTTGGCAGCGATGGAGAAGCCGTAGACGTGGACCTCGGTTTCCATCCAATAGTGGAAGGTGTGCGCCAGCCGGCGCTTCAAGACGGCCCCACGAACATGGGTGGCCAGCCCTGTGTCTTGCATGAGACTCTAGGGTAACGCTTGGAAGGCAATGCCGGACGAAACAGCGCAACCGCCCATCCCGGATTGGATTCACCTGCCCGCCGGCGTGACAGGGGAGTCCCTGTGGGATAGCTTGCACGACGCGTCGCTCGTTGGTGTGCAATCGGACCGGCTCGCACGCACACTCGTTTTGGAGTTCGAGATTCACTACCTCCAGGACTTTCACAAGCTTCCCGATGGACTGCGGTTCCAACTGAGGTTCGAGGGGACACAGTCGGTACGCATCGTTCGATACGCCGTTTGGCCTGGCGGGTTCTGTGTCCCAAAGGGAGTTTCGAGGGCCGAGGAGTCGCGGCTAATCGCGGAGTATCAGGCGAAGTGGCGTGAAGAGTCGGCCGCCTGGTCCGAATTCGAGTCCTTGTTCGCTCAGGATGCGGAGACTTCGCTCGAGGTTTCCGATGCGACGCTCGTCGAGAGCCAGGCGGGGACTACAGCGTTCTGGCTCGCCGGTCATCTTGATGACAAACACTACCATCAGATCTACGTTCGTGCGGAGCGGCTCGACGCCCAACGGAGCGACGGGGAGCCGCTGGGCATGGCGCTGTTCAAAACGATGGGAGAGCAGTACTGGGAGGCCTTCGCTCAAAGAAGGCTGCCCTAAACCGCCCCCTCTACTCGTAGCGGATGGCCTCGAGCGGATCGACACGCGTCGCGCGAAGGGCCGGAATGTAGCTGCCGAGCAGGGCCGCGCCGATCAGGATCGCCAGCACCAACGCCAGGGTGAGTGGGTCGAACGCGCTCACGTGGAATAACTGGCTTTCGAGGACACGGCTGAGCGCGAGCGAGGCGGCCAGGCCGATGACCGCGCCGATCGCGGCCAGGCGCGCGCCCTGCGCGATCACGAGGCGCAGAATGTCGCCGCCCGCGGCTCCGACCGCCATCCGAACACCGATCTCCTGCGTGCGTTGCGCGACCGAATAGCTGATGACTCCGTAGAGGCCCAGCCCGGCCATCAGCAGCGCGACGCCCGCGAAGAAGCCCAACACTGTGGCAACGAAGCGTCGCGGCGCCAGCGACCCGGCCAGCATTTCCGGCATCGTCTTAATCTGGGAAACGGGCTGCGCCGGGTCGGTGGCCAGGACGGCCTCGCGTATGGAGTTGGAAAGTTGCGCGGGATCCGATTTCGCGCGTACTACGAAAGTGGCGAACGGAAGCGGCTGCTGGAGTAGAGAGAAGTAGTACCGGCCCTTGCCCACGTCACCCGCCAGGTCGGAGTGGTTTACGTGGCCCACCACGCCAATGATGGTGGCCCACGGATCTCTGCTACCCATCCGCAGGCGCCTTCCGATAGGGTTCTCGTTCGGCCAGTATTGGCGGGCCA
>Ga0265316_10003307_pt1 | contig 16346 bp, 15 predicted proteins | sample 4522metaG_FD_202092 | JGI IMG/M metagenome (GOLD analysis project Ga0265316, IMG submission 202092) | Rhizosphere microbial communities from Carex aquatilis grown in University of Washington, Seatle, WA, United States - 4-5-22 metaG | ecosystem: Host-associated > Plants > Roots > Rhizosphere >...
GACCCAGGGCATCTCGGCGCTCGCTCGCTGATCGAGGCCATCGCTTAGCCTACAAAATGTCGATTCAAGATCTTCCCCCGCCCTTTCATTCACCCCGCCCGCGCGGATGCGATGAAAAACCAGCTGCTACCGCCTGCGTCGCGCGTTGTGCACGTCGACGAGCCGGAGGTAGTCGGGCAACACCGGCCGGTTGTCCTCGCGGCCCTCCGCGGCGTCGCGTGCCATTTTTGCGATCGCCGGGAGTCGCTCCAGCATCGTCCGCAATTCGTCGCTCGCCGGAACGTGACCTTGCGCCAGCCAGGCGTCGAGCGAGGCGCCCAGCGCTTCGATGTGCGCGCCCCGAACGTGTCCGCGCCGCGCCAGGTCCAAATAGCTCCGCGCCAGCGCGTCGCCGTCGAACCGATGCTCCGTGACGAGCTCCACGGCTACGCGCAGCACCCCGTCCGCGCCCACTCGGCCGTCTTCGTGGACGACGAACGCCGCTTGCAGGTAGTTGTAAAAGGGCACGACCCGCGAGCCGTACGCGCGGAAGTCGTCGGGCGGGGTCTGCCGTTCGAGGTGGATGAGGATCCGCTCGACGACGTCGGCGCGCTGGATTGCGCGCGCGGCGTCCATCGCCTCGGCGATCACGTCTTCGTAGACGCGCCCCCGCTCGAGGATTCGTAAGAGAACGTCCTCTCCGACGAGCCCGGCCAGAAAGTCGGCGTAGAGAGAATAGACGTACGCGTCCGCCTCCGCGTCGTCGCCGAACAGCGTCTCGGTGCTCGCGCTCGGAGAGTCCCCGCTCTCCGCGAGGCGCTCGCGAGCCCGCAGCAGGGCGGGGAGCTTGTAACCCAACTGGTCGCGGACGGCGCGGAACCGAAACCGCAGCAGGTTCTGCAGGTTCGGCTTGAGCGTGAACGAGTCCCAGGTGATCCCGTCGAGGCGCAGCTTGTCCTCCAGGCTGCGCCGCATCTGTTCGGGCGATCCCGACAAGATGTGGACCCGCACGCCCGCGCGAACCATCTCTCGCATGAGGGTGGACGCGCCGGGATTGGTGCGCTTCTGGTCCGGGCGCTCGAGGGCGGTCTTCACGAGCTCGCGCAGCGTGTCGAACTCGGTGCGCAAATAGGTCTTGTCGAGGTCCCAGCGGGCAATGTGAGTCGGCACGCGCTACCCCAAGCGCACGCGGCGCCGCTCGTCCGTGGCGCGCTCGACGATGCGACGCTGGGATGGGGCGTCTTCCACGAGCCACCAGGCGTCGTGCTCCGGCGAATTGCCGAGGCAATCGAGGGCGAGCGTGATCGCGTCCTCCGGTGCGATGGCCCCTGCCGCGCGTCCCGGCAGCTCGACTACGGCACGGCGAACCCGCATCCCCTCGAGGGCGCGCGCGACTCGCATTACCGACTCGCGGAACGTTCCGTCGCCGAACGCGCTCCGCGCCCCGAGCCCGACGACCAGCACCTTGTCGAACGAAAGGTGCGGCTTCCCAGGCACGAGGAGGGTTTCGCCGAGCTCGCCCAGGAAGAACCGGGATTTCAAGAGCGCGCTCAGCCTACCGCCGAGCCGCCAGTCGAGCAGACCGGCGAAACCGCGCATCGGACGCTCGTCGCTCCAGATCGTGCACGCGCACAGCTCGACGTCCGCCTCGTCCATCCGGCGCAGCTCCGGAGGCAGGAAGTGCAGCTCCACGTCAGCCGACCTCCTCGTCCCGTCGGCCCAGGGCCTCGGCGATTCGGTTGAGCACGCCGTTGACGAACGCGCTCGACTCGTCGGTGCCGAAGGTCTTCGCCAGCTCCACGGCTTCGTCGAGCACGACCGCGCGAGGCACGTCGAGGCGGTGCGTGAGCTCCCAGGTGCCGAGCCGGAGGACGTTGCGATCGACCCGAGCCATGCGCTCGATGCGCCAGTGGGCCGAGGCCTCCGCAATGTGCTTGTCGAGCTGTTCGAGCGCCGACCCGACGCCGCGGACGGCCTCTTCCGCATACGCCCGCCCCTCGGGGTCGTCGTCCGCGCCGAAGCTCCGCCAAAAGAGCGTCATCGCTTCGTCCGCGCTCGCGCCCGTCGACTCCATCTGGAAGAGCACCTGAAGCGCGGCCTCGCGGCCCGAGTGACGAGCTCCCATTAGGACCGCTCGCTACGGGCGCGTCTGACGATTGGTCTCTTGTCGTCCTGCGTCGTCAACCCGGCGGCGTGAGCCGACGGGTTCAGTACCGCGACCGTCAGGGAGCGGTCAGGTCGAGACGCGAGTAAATCCCCGCGATCTTGGTGCGCTCGGACTGAAGCCTGGGCACTGGTCTCTCCGAGAGCCCCCGTCAGGTCCCCCCGCGGGGCGGGGGGACGTTGCACAAGGAGGCGCACACGCGTTGCAATGTCCCCCCGCCCCGCGGCTAGGCATTCGTCACATCGCGTTGTGAACCGGTCCGGTCTGCGCTTTGCGGCACCTGCGGAAGACCTCACCCCCGGCCCCTCTCCGCAAGCGGAGAGGGGTGTCTGCGGGTCTCGCGATTGAGGCTCGCCTTGTTGTCGAGCTGGACGGCTCGTCACACCGCGGTCGGGTGGACCTGGATGCACAACGCGATCAATTCCTGCTGGACCACGGCGAGCGCGTGCTGCGATTGGAAAACGAACAGGTCCTGCAGGGCATCGACAGCGCGCTGGCTCGCATCGCGGCGATGCTGCCGACCCGTTGACGTGGCCATGGCGCCCGTAGCCACGACCGAAGCGGGCGCACGCGACAGTCCCCCTCTCCGCTCGCGGGCCGCTTGCGGAGAGCGTGAGCAGCTCCGGTATCGCGAGACCCGCAGACACCCCTCTCCGCTTGCGGAGAGGGGCCGGGGGTGAGGTTCCCTGGGGAAGGAGGGCGCCCTGGCGTGGCCCTTTTCTCGAAGGCCGAGCGCGATGTGACGAATGATGAGGCCCCGCGGGGGGACTTGACGGGGGCCGTGAAAAAAGTCGGTGCATAGGACTGAAGTCCGCGCGCCCAGAAACCTCGGCTTCGCGCAGGCTGGACGAGGAGCCCAAGGCAATTTCACGAACTAGACATGACCGCTCCCTGACGGTCGCGGTACTGAACCCGTCGGCTCGCGCCGCCGTGTTGATAACGCAGGACGACATGGGACCCATCGTGAGACGGGCACGAGTACGGGCGAGAAAGCCGTGGCAACCTCTGGCGATCGGCACGACGGTCACTCCCCGTCGCGGTCCATGGAATGGAGCGCGACCCGTTCGATCACGTTGAGCCCGAATCCGTGGATGCCGGCGATCTTCCGCGGACTGTTCGTCAGCAGGCGGATGTCGCGCAGCCCGAGGTCGACCAGGACCTGCGCTCCGAGGCCGAACTCGCGCAGCGGAGCGTCGCTCGCTCCCGACGTCGTCGAACCTTCCGCCGCCCCGAGGGCGTCGAGCTCCCGTTTCAGGTCGCCGCGTGGCGCGATGTAGACGAGAGCTCCGGAACCGGCCGCTTCGATCTGCGCGATCGCCTCGCGCAGGTGTCGTCCGCCGTCGCGCCGGGTCGCCGCAAACGTGTCGGCCAGGGTCGAACCGGTGTGCACCCGACAGAGCGGCGGCGGCCCGCGCGTCAGGTCGCCCTTCACCAGGGCGAGAAACTGCCGTTCGTCGATTCCGGTTTCGTAGACGATCGCGCGCCACTCGGTCCCGGTGGGGTCCAGCATGATCATCGCCTCGGACGCGCGCCGCACGAGCCTCTCGGTGAAGAGCCGGTACCGAATGAGATCCGCGATCGTCAGGATGCGAAGGTCGTGTTTGCGGCCGAACAGCTCCAGGTCCGGCAGTCGCGCCATCGAGCCGTCGGCATTCATGATCTCGCAGATAACGCCGGCGGGAGTCAGCCCGGCGAGACGGGCGAGGTCGACCGAACCCTCCGTTTGTCCCGTGCGAACCAGCACGCCCCCGCGCCGCGCACGCAGGGGGAAGACGTGTCCGGGCGTGACGATCTCGTCGGGGCGCACCTCAGGATTGGCCGCAGTGCGGACCGTGTGCGCGCGATCCGCGGCGCTTATGCCCGTCGTCACCCCGTGGCGGGCCTCGATGCTCACGGTGAACGCGGTCCCGAGGGCGGGGCCGAGCCGGCCGGGCGAGTGCATCATGGGGAGCTTCAGCCGCTCGACTTGTTCTTCGCTGAGCGCCAGGCAAATGAGTCCCCGCCCATGCGTGGCCATGAAGTTGATCGCGTCGGGCGTCACGAACTGGGCGGCCATCGTGAGATCGCCCTCGTTCTCGCGGTCTTCGTCGTCGACGAGGATGACCATCTTGCCCGCTCGAACGTCGGCGATGGCGCCGGCGATTCGCTCCGCGAGCGCTTGGTCGATCGTGTGCACGGGGGCCATCGGGATACGGGTCAGGCGATTCTCTCGACGGGGTGATCCACGCCGGCCTCCATCAGACGCGCGACGTAACGCGCGATCAAGTCGACTTCCAGGTTGACGGGGTCGCCAGGCGCGAGCGAGGACAGATTCGTCTTTTCGAGTGTGATGGGGATGAGCACCACTTCGAACCGACCGGCAGAGCTGACGGAATTGACCGTCAGGCTCACGCCGTTGACGGCGATGGAGCCTTTCTCGGCGACGAAGCGAGCGAGACCCGGCGGCAGAGCGAACGTCATCGCCACGGCCTCGCCGAGAGAATTCCGGACGACGAGTTCGCCGACGCCGTCGACGTGCCCGGTCGCGAGGTGACCGCCGATGCGATCCCCCGCACGAAGCGCCCGCTCGAGGTTGACGACCTTGCCCGGCGCCATCCGGCCGAGCGTCGTCCGCGCCAACGTCTCGGCCGAAGCGTCGACCTCGAACCCGCCAGGGCCGAACTCCGCCACGGAAAGGCAGCACCCGTCGACCGCGATCGACTCCCCGAGCGCCAGCGGTCCGCCGTCGAGGTCGGCATCGAGGCTGAGGCGCGCACCCGGGCCTCGAGCCGCGCGGGCGCCAAGAACACCGGTTGCGGCGACCAGGCCGGTAAACATGGCTCCGATGTAACGACGTGCGGCCCGGCCGTCCAGCGCCCTCGACCCGAGTTGCGTCTGCACCTGCCGCGTCCGACACTCTATCCGTGGGTTTGCGCTCCGTCCTTTTCTTGGCTTTCGGCGCCGCTGCGTGCGGGCCGAGCTTTCAGGCCGTCTACGAATGCGACGTGCATTTCGAGCACTGCTACGCGATGGACGAGAGCCCGGTCTCGGCCGAGGCGAAGACGGAGTGCTGGCGCGGCTGGCTTCGCGGCTACACGTATGGGCAGTCGAGCGATCGCGTGCAGTACGCGGCGACGCGCTTCAGCCAGCTCTCGCTCGGGCCGACTCTCCCGAGCGAAGAGGCGCGCGACGCGCGGCCCGCGAGGCAGGCGCCCGCGCTCGCCGCCCCCATGCCCACCAGCGCGTTCGCGCCGCCCCCCATTTTGGCGGCGTCCGGCGTCCCGTCCTCGCGCACACCTTCGCCCGCGCTCCAGGCGCGCGCCCCGGGCGCGGACTGCTCGGATGCGTGCGCGCAGCACTGGACAACGTGCCGAGAGGGATGCGAACGGGGGCCGTCCGCCTCGAGCCACCTATGCGAACAATGCGACAGGGGGTATCGCGCGTGCGTCCCGGCGTGCCTCCGGTAGGGGGAAGCCCGGGAATCCTCCAGTAAAGGGGGTTCTATACATATCGCGCAAGCATCGCCGCAGCGAACCGACGCAGGTCGCCGACGTGGTGCGTGGCGATGGCCTCGACGATGTGCGGGTCGACGGCCTCGTACGCATGGACCGCGACGTTCCGGAAGCCGATGGCCTGGCGCATGCGCGTGGCCAGATCGGCGTCAATCACGCCGTGCTTCTCGAGCAGCGTGAAGCTGGCCGCGAGCGAGTCGGGAAGCCCATAACCCTCGGCGGTGACCACGTGGGCCGCCAGGTCCGCGGCGGCTTGCACCGCGCGCGTCACGTTGAGGACGACGACGTCTTCGATGTCGACGGGAAGCAGGGCACCCGCCGGCCGGGAACGCACCTCCGCTACCCGCGCCACGCAGCGGTCCACGGTGGCCGCTTTGGCCAGAACGACGTCGCGATCAACCACCCGCCAGCCTCTCGCGTAGAAGCCGTTCCAGCGGCCGACGAAGGAGGATGACGTCCTCGTAACGACCCGGGAGCGCCGCCGCGAATCGGATCATGTGCGCGGCGTCGCAATTCCGTAGAACTCGGCCGCGCCGCAAGACTTGCATCGCGAGGATGGGGCTCGCCGCCTCGATGTCGATCAGGTCCACGGGCTTCCTCAGAAGCTCTTCGATCTCGAGGCGAGCCGAGAAAAGAGCATCTCGCGGGGGTCGCGCCGCGAAGAGTGCCGCGAGGTCGACGTCCGACGTGGCGGTGGCTTTCCCTTCGGCTTGCGATCCAAAAACCCAGAGTCCGTCAAGTTGGCCATATCGGTCGAGCACCCTCACCATCTCGCCGACCTGCGCCTCCACAAGCACTCCGCCACCGTACCACGCGCCGGCTCTAGGCGACTTCCGGCCCTCCGACAATCCGGGCGCGTCCGTTCGGGACACGCACGCAGATGCGCGTCCCTTGGTCGCGCGCCGATATCACCTCGACCGCGCCGCCGAGCCGACCAATCTCTTCCCGAACGCTCATCAGCCCGAAGCCCGCGTGGGATGCGGCCTCCGCTGGGTCGAAGCCCGCGCCTCGGTCCTCGACGACCACCTCCAGGTGGTCGCCGTGATTGCCGAAAGACACCCTCGCCGCGCTGGTTCGAGAGTGTTTGAAGACGTTCATCAGGAGCTCGCGCACCGTGCGAAACACGATCGCCGCGGTCACGTCGTCGAGGGAAGGGTCCGTGCCCTCCTCGGCGATCTCGATCCGGAGCCCCGTCGCTTGTTCGACCCTCTCGGCGAGCCAGGAGAGGCCAGCCTTGATCCCGAGATCGTACAGGATCGGGGGGCTCAGCTCGAAGCTGAGCGAACGGGTCGCTTCGATCGAGTCCGTGACGAGTTTCATGGCCGCGTCCACCGCTGCCCGATCGGCCCCCTCGAGTCTCTGCCTGACCGGATCGAGCGTTATCTTCGTCAGCGCCAGGTATTGCGTCACCCCGTCGTGGAGGGCGATGGCCACCCGACGCCGCTCGCGCTCCTCGACCACGACACGGTCGAACGCCATTCGCCGGAGCCGGTCCTGGTACTCGAGGACCGACTTCTCCGAGGCGACGGCCCTTTCGCGAGCCTCTCGCTCCGCGGCGAAGAGACGCGCGCGCTCGAGCGCCTGCGCGCACATCCCCGCAAGCGTCCATGCAAACGAGGACTCGTCTTCGCAGAACGAGCGCTTTTCCTTCCAGAACAAATAAAGTCCCCCGACCAGGGCGCCGCTCGCCAAGAGCGGCAATCCGACCATCGCGCCGCCGAGTTCACCCAAGTGGTAGCTCGCCCTCGACGGCCCGAGTGTGTCCACCTGTTCGACCGCGATGGGATCGCCTACGTGGAAGTTTCGAAGAAGCATCGATGTGTCGTCGAGCCAGAAGCGGTACCCGCCATTGGCCCGTCTCGGGGGAACCCCGGCCGATTGCGCGGCTGCGGCCCATTGCGCTTCGAGATCCGGCGCCATTCCGACCGTCGCCACGAGCTCGGCCCAGCGCCCGCCGTCGACCACGGTGACGACATGCCCCGCCTGCGCCTCGAGCGCCTTCAGGCCCGCGTCGAGGATGGCCTGAGCCACCTGCGCGGTGTCGACCGCGGCGCTCATCGCGGCGATCGCTTCTTGGATGTTCACCGCCCGGCGGAGCCTTCTTTCCTCGCGCCGGCGCGCGGTCACGTCGCGCGAGTTCGAAAGGTGAAGCCCGGGCACGACCCTCGCGACGGCGTGGAACTCCACCTGGACCAACGACGCGTTCTTGCGGCTCAGCCAGTAATCTCCCGAGAGGGCTCCGGCGCGCAGAAACTCGCGCCATTGCGCCCGTCCCTGCTCGAGGCTCGAGGAAGGCGTGAGGTCGAAGAACGTCATCGTTCGCAGCTCCTCGGCCGAGTAGCCCGTGAGCTGCTCGGCCGCCGGATTGACGCGAATGAACCGCCCGTCGTCGTCGATGAGGAAAATCGCATCGCCCGCGCGGTCGAAAATGGCGCTGAGCACACGGTCGTCGAGGAGTTGCGACATCTCCGACTCGCGAGTTTTGCCCCGAAGACAGCGCCGCTTCAAGCGCCGGCTCGGTCGGCGCGCACGTTGCGCGCCGGCCAGCGTTCGTGCACCCTCATCCAAGGCGGACGGTCCAATGAAGGTTTTGCTGGTCGACGACCATAAGATCATCCGCGACGGGCTCCGTGCGATCCTCGAGCGGCAACCCGACATCCACGTGGTCGGCGAGGCGGCTGAGGGGCACGAAGCCATCTTGATAGCCCGGGCGACTCGTCCCGACGTCATCGTTATGGATGTATCGATGCGAGGGCTCAACGGAATCGACGCCACGGCGCGGCTGAAGACCGAAATTCCCGAGTCGAGGGTCATCGGGCTGTCGATGAACGCGGACCGGCGATACGTGCTCGCGATGCTGACCGCCGGCGCGGCCGGATACCTCTTGAAAGATTCCGCGGCCGACGAACTGCTGCGCGCGGTCCAGATGGTCGCGGCGGGCCAAACCTTTCTCAGCCCTCAAATCACCGGCATCGTCATCGACAGAGCTGTCAAGAGCGATCTTCCGGCCGAGGTTCCCGCGGGCGCGCTCACGACGCGCGAGCGGGAAGTGCTCCAGCTTCTGGCGGAGGGCCGTACATCGAGGGACATCGGAGCGCGTCTTCATATCGCGCTCTCGACGGTCGAAACGCACCGCCGCCAGATCATGAGCAAACTGAAGATCCGGACGATCGCCGAGCTCACGAAGTACGCGATTCGAGAGGGGCTGACGACGCTGGACGCCTGAGGTCCGATGGCCGCGTACGTGAAAACCATGGGCTTCGGGACCCCTGGACCACGGGATCCAGGGATGGGACTCCGCAAATTATGGGATTAGACTTCCCCGCACCTGGGGGGGGTAGTCGTCCTCCTGCCCACGCCGCGTAGACGTCGCTTTGGCCATGCCTTTCAATCCCTCGCGCAGCCAGCACGCCATCCGTGCTCTCGTCCACCTGGCGCGGGTCGTCTGCGACCACACATCGAGCGACGACGCGATGCAGCACCTCGCCGATGCGCTGGCGGAGCACGCCGGAGGCGACGGTGTGGCGGTGTTCCGGGTTACCGGCGAAGGTTTGGTGCTCGCCGCAGTCCGTGGCCTTCCCGAAGGGCTGCACACGTGGAGGGTCGAGGTCGACGATATCAGCAGCGAGCTCGGTCGCGCCCTCCTCGACACGATCGGCCACGGAATCTTCAAACAAGCGAAGACCCTCCCCCTCGTGAGCGCGGGAGGACTCTTCGGCGCCGCCGTCCTCTTCCGAAGGCGGGAGGACGACGGCACCGAGCCCTGGAACGACGAAGTCGCGCAGGGGCTGGTCGATCTGGCGGCCATCGGGCTTGCCACCTCGGCGCACTTGCAGTCGATCATGCGAGCGAACGAGGAGCTCCGCGCCTCCCGAGCGGCGCTCGTGCACGGCGAAAAGCTTCGGGCGCTCGGTCAAATGGCCGCCGGAATCTCCCACGACCTCAAGAACATCCTCAACCCCCTCTCTTTGCACATTCAGATCGCCGCTCGCGGAAACGCGCGCGGCAATGCGCAGCAGGTCGACGAGACGCTGCTCGAAATGAAGCACGCGCTCGGCCGGGGCCTCGACGTCATCGAACGGCTGCGCGACTTCAGCCGGCAGGCCCCGGACTCGAAGGCCGTCGTGGTCGACTTGAACGCGCTCGCGCGCGAGACCGTGCAGCTCGCGAGGCCGCGGATGGTCAGTGCGAGCGGTCGCGTGAACACCGTCCGGGAAGACTTCGGACACCCCCCGCCGATTTTCGGTCAACCGAGCGAAATCGTCTCCGCGCTCCTGAACCTCCTGGCGAACGCCGTGGAGGCCGCGCCCGACGCCGTCCACATAAGCGTCCGGACCGGTGAAGAGAGCGGGGGCGCGTGGGTGGCGGTCGCCGACGACGGTCCGGGGATGACCGCCGAAGTGCAGGCACGTGTATTCGAGCCGTTCTTCACGACCAAGGGGACGGAGGGCACCGGTCTCGGGCTCGCGATGGTCTACGCGACGATGCATCGCCACCGAGGGAAGGTGCGCTTCGACACGGCGCCGGGGAAAGGCGCGACCTTCACGCTTTGGTTTCCGCCGGTGCCGCCTCGGTCCTGAGCGAGAGCGTGTCGCGATGACATCGGGCTAGGTCCGCATGGCCCAGACTTCAGTCGGGGCCCTCACTCCTCCGCGTCGCCCGGAGTCGCGTCCACGGCCGCAAAGTGGACGACGAACCGAGCGTAGTAGCCCGTGCTGCACGTCGCGTTGAGCACCTGGAATCCCCCGTCGTTCAGAACCGAATACTCGACCAGGGCGCCGGAGGCCGTCGTGAAATTGCCGCCCGCGTCGCTGGGCTCGTCCGGCGTGCCCGACGTGCCGATGTACGCGTCGATCGAGACCGGCGCGCGATTGACCCCCACGCTCGGCGGGAAGTTGACGGTGAGCGTGACGTTCGGGGGATACGAGAGCCAACCCCCCCCGTCGGGGGGGACGACGAAAGGCGTGGTCTCGTACGTGTTTTCGTCGACCATCTCGCCCCCGTCGTACGTGACTGCCGACGGATCGCATTGGTGCGTGTAGCAGCCCGCCAGCGGCGCCGCCGCCACCCAGAGTGCCCCACCGATCGCGCCGGCGCTGCCCGCGCCGAGCGCAACCGCCGCCCTACCCACCGAGTGCCTCCGCCGCCTCGACGGCGTGATACGTGAGAATCCCGTCGGCGCCCGCGCGGCGGATGGACACCAGCACTTCCATCATCGCCCGCGTGTAGTCGATCATCCCCGCGGCCGCCGCGGCCTTCAGCATCGCGTACTCTCCCGAGACGTTGTACGCGAAGAGCGGCAGCGTCGTATCCGCGCGGACGGCGCGGATGACGTCGAGGTACGCGAGCGCCGGCTTGACCATCAGCATGTCGGCGCCCTCGTCTTCGTCGAGCCGGGCCTCCCGCAGCGCTTCGCGCGCGTTGGCCGGATCCATCTGATAGCCGGACCGGTCTCCGAACTGCGGCGCGCAGTCCGCAGCTTCGCGAAACGGGCCGTAAAACGCGCTCGCGTACTTCACGGCGTAGCTCAGGATGGCAATCGACGAAAACGAGCTTTCGTCGAGCGCGCGCCGAATCCGTCCGACCCGCCCGTCCATCATGTCGCTCGGCGCGACCACGTCGGCGCCCGCGCGCGCGTGGAGGACGGCCATCTCGGCCAGCACTTCCAGTGTCGCGTCGTTGTCGACCTCGGTCGTGCCGTCCTTGCGCTCGTGCAGAATCCCGCAGTGCCCGTGGTCAGTGTACTCGTCGACGCAGACGTCGGTCATCACGACGAGCTGGGGCGCCGCGCTCTTCATTTCCGCCACGGCCCGAGGCACGGGCCCGTCGGGGTCGAGTCCGCTCGAACCGCGCGGATCTTTGGTCTTCGGCAGACCGAACAAGATGACGCCGCCCAGGCCGCGCCGCGCCGCTTCTTTCGCCGTCGAAGCGGCCGCCTTCACCGGGAGCTGCGAGACGCCCGGCATCGATGCGACCGGGCGGGGCGCGTCGATGGCCGCGTGAAAGAAGAGCGGCAAAATGAGATCGCGGGGCGACAGCGTCGTCTCGCGCACGAGCGCGAGCAGGCCAGGGGTCGCTCGCAGGCGGCGGGGGCGGGAGATCGGAAACGGCATGACGGCGTCGGGTCAGCAATAGCACGACGTTTGCGCGCAAATGGGGCCTTGCCTTGCCTCCGGCCCCTCCCGCGGGTCATCGTGAGAACCGTGCGCGCGCGCCTCGCTCCGGTCTCGGCCCGTCCTTCTCGCGCCCCTCGAGAATGACGGGCCCCGGCATCGTATCGTTCGTGGGCCTCGGGCCCGGCGACCCCGCCCTGCGGACCGAGAGGGCGGCCGATCGACTCGAGCGCGCCGACTTCGTTTTCCACGACGAAGACGGTGCAGTCGCCTCACGGCTCATTGCGCTCGCCCGCGAGGGCAAGCGCGTCGTTCGCACGTACCCCGGCGATCCGCTCGAGTGGCCGAGCGCGGTCGACGACGCGCGTGCCGTGGCGCGCGCGGGCGTTGCCTTCGAAGTCATCCCCGGCGTCGGCGCGGCCGCGGCGGCCGGCGCGTTCGCGGGAGTCGTGGGCGGGGCGGTTTCCACTACCGCCGCGGACCTCGAGCCGATCGTCGCCGCCCAGCCGCGCGAAGAATGCGTCACGCTGATCGCGGGCGCCGGTGGTCCGCGGCAGCGCGTGGTTCGATCGACTGCCGAAGAAGCGGTCGGGCGCGCGAAGGCGCTCGGCGACCGGACCTTGCTCGTCGCGTTCGGCGCCCCCGACGAGGACCTGCGATGGTTCGAACGCCGGCCGCTCTTCGGAAAGCGCGTGCTCGTGACGCGCGCGACCGAGCAAGCCTCCACGACCGCCGCGCTTCTGCGCGACTACGGAGCCGAGCCTTTCGTCGTACCTACGATCGCCCTTGGCCCGCCGGAGGACTCGGGCCCGCTCGACCGCGCCCTGGCCGACCTCCGGCGAGGCGCCTACGGTTGGGTGGCCTTCACGAGCGCCAACGGCGTCGAGCGAACGTGGGCGGCGCTCGCCGCGGCCGGCGCGGACGCGCGGGCATTCGGCGCGGCCCGCCTCGCGGCGATCGGCCCGGCGACCGCCCGCTCCCTCGCCCAGTACGGCCTTCGAGCCGACGTCGTGGCGAAGGAGTTTCGCGGCGAAGGCTTGGCCGAAGAGCTGCTCCGCGCCCTGGCGGGCAGCGCCGTCGGGGCGCGCGTTCTGCTGCCGCGCGCGGCCAAGGCGCGCGACGTCATGCCGGAGGCACTCCGCGCCGCGGGCTGCACAGTCGACGTGGTCGCGGCGTACGAGACCCGGCCGCCGCCCCGAGAAGCCGTCGCTGCGCTGCGAGCCGAGCTCGAGGCCCGTCGCCTCGACGCGGTCACATTCACGTCGAGCAGCACGGTCGACCATTTGTGCGACCTCTTGGGCGCCGACGCCGCGCCCTTGCTCTCGACCCCCCGCGTCGCTTGCATCGGCCCGGTGACGGCGGAAACGGCCCGCTCGCGTGGGTTACGGGTCGACGTGACCGCCCCGGAGTTCACGGTTCCCGGTCTGATCCGAGCGCTGGCGGAAAGCTGGACCTGAGCGGGCGCGGCTCGGTCGCCCGAGCGCCCGCGACGGCTCACGGTGCACCTGGAGCGGTCCGCCCGAAGCCTGTAGCCTGAACCTCGCCCGCCCCAATGACCCTGAGCTCCCTCCTTGTGCTGCGAGACGTCGCGACGATGCGGCAGGTGGAAGAGGCGCTCGCACGGCAAGTTCTCTACGGCGGCGATCTCGCGACCAACCTGCTCGAGATCGCCGCGGTCGAGGAGGAGGCGCTGACGCGGACCATCGCCGAAGACATGCGCCTGCCGCCGGCGCCCGCGGGAGAGCTTCCCGTGGCGATCGAGCCGGCGCGGCTCGTTCCTCCCGACGTCGCGCTCCAGCACAAGATCGTGCCCCTCGAGATCGACGGGGAGGTTCTCGTGCTCGCCGTCGTGGAGCGGATGCCCGCCGACGTCGAAGACCATCTCATGTTCACCCTCGGCCTGGCGATCGAACAGCGTGCCGCACCCGCCGTACGCGTCCTCCAGGCGATCACGAGCCTCTACGGGCTGCCGCTCGATAGGCGTATGCGCCGCCTGGTTGCGCGCTTGTCGGGCGCTCCGATGCCGCCCGGATCGACGCCGGCCTTCAGCGTTCCTCAAACGATCGAGGATTCCGACCAGACTCCGCGCGAGCATTCGGGCCGACCCACGCCGCCCCTCGGGTCCCCCGCCGTGCAGCCGTTTGCGCCCACACCCTCGTCCGCGGAGCGCAAGCCTCCGGTGGACATGGACGCCACCCCGCCGTCCACACCGGTCGGGCTACGCCGGTCGCGTCTGCTCCAGCACACCGGGCCGTCGAGCGAGCGCCCGACGCGCCGCCGCCGCGGTCCCCTCACCTTCGACGCGGGCCGCCGCGATGCCGAGGAAGCGAGCGACCGGGACGTCTTGCTCGACCTCTTTTTCGATTTTTCCCGTCAATTCTTCGATTATTCCGCGTTCTTTCTCGTGCACGGCGACATCGCCGAGGGGCGCGATGCCTTCGGCGCCGGCGCCACCAGCGATCGCCTCGTCGGAATCGGGGTACCGCTCGACCTGCCGAGCCTCATGTCCGAAGTGCGCGACACGCGCGCGGCCATCGTCGCTCGCCCTGCTCTCGAGGGCCTCGACGCCGTGCTTCGGACGGATTTGCAGCGGCCGCGCGACGCCGAGGTCGCCATCGTCCCGCTGGTCGTGCGCACGCGAGCGGTCGCCCTCTTCCTCGGCGACTGCGGGGACGCCGGCGTCGATGCGGCGGGCTTCCAGCAGGTGACCGAGTTCGCGAGCGTCGTCGGCAAAGCGCTCGAACGGATCATCGTGCGCCGGAAACGCGAAGGAGCGGCGTCCGGTCGCGCGGGCGCCCCGCGATCCTCGGCTCCTGTCCAAGCGCCTCCCGCTGCCCTGTCTTCTGTATCGGCACGTCCCCCGGCCGGGTTCTCCTGGCCCCCCATGACGGGCCTGGCGACATCGACGATGCCGCCCCCCCCGCCGAACCTCATGACCGTTCGGACGATCAGCGGACCCCCCATCCCGAGGGAAGAGCCCCCGGAGCTCGAGCCCGCTCTCGTTTCCCACCCTCAGACGAACGGCGGCGTTCCGCACCCGGCCCCGGAGACGGAAGTCCACCCCGCCCTCGAAGAGATGGACGCGCGTGCCCTCTTCGACATGCTCGGCTGGGAGACCGGCGACGAGCAGCCCGATGTCGCTCCGCCATCCTCGTCACTGGCCGTCGCGCCGCACCGCCCTCCGACCCCCTACATGACGCCCGCGGCGCCGCTGCCGTCGGTCATCGTCGACCTCGAAAACGAGCTCCTGTCGATGGTCGACCGGATCGTCGGCGGTGAGAGCGACGAGGCCGCCGAAGGCGAGCTTCTCCGGCAAGGCGAGCGCGCGATGCGGGTCATCATGGCCCGCTTCCCCGGCCCGGTGACCTTCGAGCGCGCGCGGGCCCTTTCGCTACCGAATCCTCCCCGCGCGAGCGAGTGCGGACCCATTCTGCGCCTCGTCGCACGCGAGCGCAGAGTTGCGCTCCCGTTCGTGGTCGACCGGCTCGCGGACCCGGACCCCGAGACGCGCGGATGGGCGACGTACTTGCTCTGCGAGCTCCCGTATCCCGAAGCGATCCCGCACGCGCTGGCGCGGCTGCGCGACCCGGACGGCCCGACGCGAACCGCGGCGGTCCACGCGATCTCCGCCATGGCAAAGGTGCTCCCCGACGAAATGCGCGAGGCGCTCCGGTCGCTCGGCGCGGCCGGCGACCCGGCCGATCGGGCGGCGGCGATGCGCGCCATCGGCGATGCGCGCCAGTCTTCGCTGGTGCCCGTCCTCTTGGCGGCGCTGGCCGACGCCGACGAGGGTGTCGTCGCCGCTGCGCACGAGGCCCTCGTGCAATTGACCCGACAAGACCTTGGAGGCGACGCTCGACCCTGGCTCGCGTGGTGGCAGGAGAACGGCGCCCGGCACCGGGTCGAGTGGTTAATCGACGCGCTCAACCACGACGTGTCGGAAATCCGACGAGCTGCCGGAGAAGAGCTACGCCTCATCACGCGGGAGTACTTCGGATACTCGAGCGAGCTTCCGGTACGCGACCGCGAGCGAGCGCGGCAGCGGTACCATGACTGGTGGATCACGGAGGGACGCGCGCGGTTTCGGCGACGCTGATGTCGCCGTGGCCGTTTCGTACCGGTCCGCTCATCTGGTACGGTCGGTGCTTGCCCAACTCGGCACAGCGGAGGGGCATCGACCATGACCAAAGCTTGCTTCGTCCACCGATTGCGGCTTTTTGCGGTCGCGGCGCTCGCCCTCGCGCCCTCGTTGGCGTACGCCGGAGAGCTCGATCCCGACGCAGCGCGCATCGTGGCGGCCGGCCACGCCCTCAAGTGGAACTGGACTCCACCGGGACAAACCGAGCGTTACGGGCATGCCGAAACGCTGATCCATGCCCCGTCCACCGTCGTACGCACCCGCGTAGTCGATTACGCGCACTACAAAGACTTCGAACCGGAAAAGTTCCGGACCTCGCGCGTCGTCGGTCACGGCGCCGACGGGTCGGCCGACGTGTACATCCAGATCGCCGTGATGCACGGCATGGTGATGCTTTGGGACGTCACGCGCTTCGCGCCGCCGAAGACCGTGGCGCCCGGCGTCGACGTCATCGAAGGGCG
>Ga0265316_10003313_pt1 | contig 16327 bp, 14 predicted proteins | sample 4522metaG_FD_202092 | JGI IMG/M metagenome (GOLD analysis project Ga0265316, IMG submission 202092) | Rhizosphere microbial communities from Carex aquatilis grown in University of Washington, Seatle, WA, United States - 4-5-22 metaG | ecosystem: Host-associated > Plants > Roots > Rhizosphere >...
TCCCATAACCGTATAACTTCATTCATGTCATCCCGAGCGTAAGCGAGGAATCTCTCTCTCGCATGTCTTTACTTCTTAATCCCTCTCATTCCTGTCGATATGAGAGTTCTCTTAATTTAATGATTTAAATTTCAATATATTAAAAGATTCCTCATTACTCGGCCTTACGGCGGATTCATTCGGAATGACAATCGGTTTTTTCAAAATCTGTTTCGCCCCATGAGATTCCTCATTCCTCCCGCTTTACGGGATTCATTCGGAATGACAATCGGTTTTTTCAAAATCTGTTTCGCCCGATGAGATTCCTCATTCCGTTTCACTCCATTCGGAATGACAAGCGGTTTTTGAAGTATGGGGCAGTGATGGCGGTTCGCGCGGCGAACCGCCATCACTACCCATTTTACCTTCCATTTGCCCTGTCATTCCGAGCGTAAGCGAGGAATCTCTCTCTCATGTCTTTATTTCTTAATCCCTCTCATTCCTGTCAATATGAGAGTTCTCTTAATTTAATGTATGAATAAAATTATAACTAATATTAGTTGTTTTTACTCCATTTTGCAGGTATTGCAACTGTTTTGGCAAGTCTCCGGATCTCTCCCGGATTCATATCAACTTTAAATGTCGAAAATTCAGGGATATTAAAGCTCTTTAAAAATCCATTGTAAAACTCCGGATCTTCCTGCGGGAGAATAAACGGTTTATCTGAAGTTCCATTTTCCTCAATATACGAAATATAAGGTCTGGCAGTTAATCCGTCTCCTCTTTTACTGCTGAATATCAACCATTTGCCATTAGATGACCATGAGTGATAACTATCGCTGTAATCACTGTTAAGATCCAGCCGGTCGGCTTTAAAGTTTTCGAGATTAATAGAATAAAGGTCGGCCTCTTTGTGCCAGATTGGGAAACATCCATAATCGAAAAGAGTCAGAACAAGGAATTTCCCATTCGGCGAGATTCTTGGAAATGCAACACTTTTATTTATTTTTGCAGCGTCAAATACCTGTTCCACCTCACCGAATGTCCTTTTATTAATTTCAAAAGGGACCCGGCATAAATTGTATTTAATATCTTTAAAATCATATTTTTCACCGATCTGAACAGCTCTGCAGAAATAAAGGTATTTTCCATCAGGGGACCATTCAGGATAGGTATCCATAAATTTCCCCTTACCGCTTAATTCAATATTCATTATCTCATTTTTCTCTACATCGTAAAGGACAAGAGATGATTCAAGGTCGCTCACTTCGACCTTTTTATTATCCGCGGCATGAAAACGCTGGATAATTTTATTTGAAGAGAATGCTACAAATTTACCGGAAGGATGCCACCTGGGATAAACTGCCCCATTTTTCATCTCTTTTGTTTTGAGGTTTATTTTTCTGAATTTCCCCTCCGAATAGAAGTATGTTCCCCCCATGGTACCTCTCATATGAAAGAGAAAGTCATCTGATTTCCCGTTATTGAATGAGTGACAATTGACACAATTCTGATCGACGATGCTGTTTTCGATAAGCGATTTTGACTTAAAACTTTCGAGACTGCGAAAGTTGATACTCAATTCAGCCCAGCTTTCATAACCAGGATAGAGTAACCTGTAATAGAGATATGGATCTATTGGTTCTGAAGCAACTTTATCGGTAATGGTTTTAAATTTTAACCATTTACCCGCCTCATTCCTTGAAAAAATTTCAATCAAAATATTTTTACCCGTACTGTTTTGCAACATTTTCTTCCACTTCCTTTGAGGGATTTGAATTTTGCCGCTTCCCGAGGTAAGTTCAAATCCTGATTCACCGACGGAAGAGAATTTCACAAAAAAAGTGTTTCCTTTTTCTTTAATCATGAAATTTAAAGGGGCAATATTTGGAGGAATTGTAACGTCTGAATAATCTGGTTCCAGTTTTGGAGTCAGCTCTGAAAGAGCAATATCCCCGCGGGGTTTATTTCCACAACTGTATAAAAAGAATGGCAGGATTATCAGATATCTGATATTTCTAAAAAATCTGAAATTGGTAGTATATAACATTGATCTTGAGTCATTTTTACCTCTCCCTAAATCCCTCCCCCAGTAGGGAGGGACTTTAAAAATGCATATTTAATTTTTCTTACCCCTTTCTCTCCTGGGAGAAGGGGGCAGGGGGAAGAGGCAATTAATAAACATCGAAAAGTACTAAAAATTATAATCAAATACCACCTTAAGTATGATTTAGTATAATCATCAATCAGGTATAGATTATTAGCCTTATGACTTAAGTTAAAAATCTTTAAAAGGAATCATTTTTTTTGCTTTTTTAAAAGCCTATATTTACATTTGATTACATTCCAATTCTGATTTAGAGTATCTATTCTTATCAAACGTCATAAACTTAATCTAATATGAAAAAATCTGGTATTTCAAGACGTAATTTCCTTAGTAAAGCAGCAACAGTTGGAGTAGCAGGGGTGATAGTCCCTTCTATTATAACCAGTTGTGCCCGGGAAACAAAAAAAGTTATTCCAATTGCGGCAAAACTTGACCAGGCACCTGACGGACAGGTTCTCAAGGCAGGAGTTATCGGATGTGGTGGTCGTGGAACAGGAGCTGCAATTAACTTTTTAAGTGCAGGTCCGAATCTTAAAATTGTTGCCCTGGGTGATACATTTCAGGATCGTATAGATTCATGCAGAGCAGAGATTAAGAAACAGAAAGGACAGGATGTCCCTGTTGAAAATTGTTTTGTAGGTTTCGATGCATATCAGAAAGTTCTGGATGCCGGCGTTGACCTTGTTATTCTCGCAACACCTCCTTTCTTCCGTCCCGATCATCTTGCAGCAGCTATTCAGGCTAAAAAACATGTTTTTGCTGAAAAGCCGGTTTGTGTTGACCCGGTTGGAGCAAGGTCAGTAATGGCTACGGCACAGAAAGCAAAAGGTATGGAATTGTGCATTGTTACTGGAACACAGCGACGTCATCAACGTGATTATATTGCAGCATGGCAACAGGTTCAGGAGGGGAAAATCGGAGATATCGTTGGAGGAAATGTATGGTGGAACGGTGGAAAACTATGGCATCGTGATCCAAATGCAAAGTGGAGCGAAATGGAATATATGATCCGTAACTGGGTTAACTGGGCTTGGCTCTCAGGTGACCATATTGTGGAACAGCATGTTCATAATCTCGATGTAATGAACTGGTTCACGGGAACACATCCTGTGAAGGCAGTAGGATTCGGATCAAGACTCCGCAGGGTTACAGGGAATCAATATGATAATTTCAGTGTTGATTTTACTTTTGAAAATGGCACCCACTTCCATAGCATGTGCCGTCAGATAAATGGTTGTGTGGATAATGTATCTGAAAGAATTCAGGGTTCAAAAGGTTCAACAAACTGCCGGAACTCAATCCTTGATCTGGCAGGCAATGAGGTTTGGAAATATGAATATCCAAAAGATAAAGATGGCAAACCAACCGAAAGTGTAAGTGTTGATCCCTATGTTCAGGAACATATTGATCTTGTTACGGCAATCCGTACCGGTAAACCCATAAATGAAGCGGAAAATACAGCAATATCAACCATGGATGCAATCATGGGCCGTATATCTGCTTATACTGGCAAAGAAGTAACATACGAAGAAATGATGAACTCCGACCTCAAACTTGGCCCGAAGGTATTTGCTTTTGGCCCGGTAGATGTTGACAAAACTGTGCCTATAGCAGGATTGGCTTATGTCCCGGAGCCTGCAACAAAGTAATAGTTATTTCTCAATATTGAATATATGGATCATTCAAGAAGAGACTTCTTAAAAAAAGCTACTGCCACAGGAGCCGCTATTTTAGCTGCTCCTGCAGTTTTTGGTACCGGCGCTTTTCCAACGCAACAAAAAATTGTTGATGCAACAACGCCATTCAAACTGAAATATGCCCCCTCCATTGGGATGTTTCATGAACATGCCGGCAATGACATTATCGATAACATAAAATTCTGTTATGATATGGGTTTCAGGGCAATGTTCGATAATGGCCTTATGGGAAGACCTGTAGAGGACCAGGTTAAAATCGCAAACGAAATGCATCGTCTGGGAATGGAACTTGGCCCCTTTGTGTTATATGCCGATTTCAGCGTTACTTCATTTGTTCTTAACAAGCCGGAAATACGCGAAATGCTTGTTAAAAAGATGAAAGAGGGTATTGAAGTGGCTAAGAGGACAGGTGTAAAATGGGCGCTTGTTGTCCCGGGCAGGTACGATGAAAAACTCCATAGAGATTTTCAAACAGCTAATGTAATTGACAACCTGAGGTGCTGTTGTGATGTTATGGAACCGGCAGGACTGATAATTGTTCTCGAACCATTGAACACTCTTCACGATCATCAGGGACTGTTTCTGAACGGTATACCACAGGCCTATGAAATTTGCAGAGCTGTAAACAGACCTGTCTGTAAGATTGTTGACGATATTTATCATCAACAGATAACCGAGGGAAACCTGATTCCAAATATTGAGGCTGCATGGAGTGAGATTGCTGCTTTCCATCTGGGCGATACTCCAGGACGTAATGAACCCGGTACAGGGGAGATCAATTTTAAAAATGTATTTAAATATATTTATAGTCGAAAATATGAAGGTGTCCTTTGTATGGAGCACGGAATAAGTATGAAAGGCAAAGAAGGCGAGGAACGTGTAATTCAGGCTTATCGGGAATGTGATAGTTATGAAATATAATATTTTACCTCTCCCCAACCCCTCCCCCAGGAGGGAGGGGCTATTTAGTTATTATACTATGAATTACTCCCCTTCTCACCTGGGAGAAGGGGCAGGGGGATGAGGCAATTCAAAAAAGAAAAAATCATTATTATGAAGAAAATCATTAATATAACTGGAGTATTTATGTTATTCATGATGTTTTCAAGCTCCTGTTCCTGCCAACCAATCAGGCTATTTGCCGGAAGATATACCGAAACAGGGGGAAAGGGTTTGTTTTGCTTCGATCTGAATCGCGAAGCAGGTACTTTCAAATTATTATCTGAAGCGGATGCCGGACCAAACCCTTCATATTATTGTATTGCAAAAAGAAAGGGGTTGATCTATGCAGCAGACGAAGTTATGGAATTCAATGGTGTTAAGGGTGGGGGAGTGACCACTTTAAAATATAATCCGCAAAACGGGAATATTGAAAAGGTTAAAGAATTGGTCGTACCTGATGGCGGTCCCTGTTTCATATCCTTGTCTCCGGCAGAAGATTATTTATTAATGGCAAGTTATTCCAGCAGTTCAATTGCTGTTGTAAAACTGGACGATAAAGGCATAACTGAGAGAGTTACTGACACCATTTCATTCGCAGTTAATGATGGTAAAATCTCTCATCCTCATATGATTTCATTTGACCCAGCCGGGAAGAAAGTTTACCTTACTGACCTGGGATTGGACCGGATTGTCATTTATGATTTTGATGCAGTTTCAGGTCATCTGAAACAAATAGAAAATGGCATTGTTAATCTCCCAAAGGGCACAGGTCCACGACATTTTGTCTTCAATCCGGCAGGAACAAAAATGTATATCATATGTGAACTTAATTCTACTGTTTCTGTTTTTGATGTTGATACAAAAGGAGGACTTAAATTAATTCAGACATTGTCAACATTGGACGAAGGTTTTAAAGGTGAAAGTTTTTGTGCCGATATTCACCTGGGAAATAACGGGCAATATCTCTATGGATCAAACCGAGGCGAAAACACTATTGTTGTGTTCAGGGTAGGGACTGACGGGAAACTGTCTTTACAGGGACGGACTTCGTGCGGAGGTAACTGGCCAAGGAATTTTGTGATCGATCCTTCAGGTAAGTATCTTCTGGTTGGAAATCAGAAATCAGGGAATATTTCACTTTTTAAAATTGACGCAAAAAGTGGGATTCCGGTTCTGTCTTCTGGTGAATGTAAACTTGATGCTCCAGCCTGCCTGAAGTTTTAAACTGATCTGTTTCCAACTATCTTATTCATTTACTTAAGTACTCTTTCGTGCTTTCAACAAGCGCGTAATTTTCAAGAGTACTTAAAGTTGAATAGTGAACATCTTCAGCTTTTATTGTTCTTTCTCCGAATTTAAGATCTTTCGTCGCACAGGCATCATGAATAAGGATGCATTTAAATCCATAATCACTTGCAGCTCTTGTGGCTGCTTCTACACACATGTGAGTCTGCATGCCGCAAATGACCAGAGTGTCTATCTTATTTGTTTTTAGGAAATCAAGAAGGTCTGTGCCGAGGAAACAATTTACGGCATTTTTGGAGACAATTTTTTCTGAAGGTAAAGGTTTCACAATATCGTTTATTTTTCCTCCGGGTTCTGAATTGTGACGGACATGAATAATCGTCAGTTTCTCCTTTCTGAAATTATCGAGTAACAAAGCTGCGTTTGCTCCAGCTTTTTCAGGTTCAACAAGTGCTGACTTTCCTCCCGGGAAATAGAAGTCCTGGATATCAATCAGTAAAAGCGCTTTTTTCCCTGATTGTGCAGAAATATTCAGGATGATCAGGAATAGAATAAAAACAGATAAAATAGTTTTTTTCATATTATTAATCTTTTGGCGAAAGTTTAACAATCATTAAAGAATTTACAAAGATATTAAATTCTTTTTCCTGTATATTTGACCCTGTTTTATTACGAAAAAAATATGAAACTAATGATAGGTTCACACCCACAAGAATTTTTTAAAAGAGCATCAAATTGTACAATTATTGCACTGATTGCTATACTGATTTTTTTACCTGGCTTCAGAAAGGATAGCAGGAAACCATTCAAAAACTATGTCCTTTTGGTGTCGCTTGATGGATTCAGATGGGATTATAATAAAATGTATAATACACCTAACCTTAACAAACTTGCAAAAGATGGAGTAAAAGCCGACAGAATGTATTCATCTTTTCCGACAGTGACATTTCCGAATCATTATTCAATTGCAACCGGACTTTACCCCGATCATCACGGGTTGATAAATAACAGCTTCCCGGCTGCGGATCTTGGTCTTTTTTACAGGATGGGAGACAGGACCGTGGTGGAAAATCCTGCTTTTTATGGAGGAGAACCTATATGGGTGACTGCCGAGAAACAAGGTGTCAGATCAGCATCGTTCTTTTGGGTCGGATCTGAGGCCAGGCATCCTACTTACTGGAAAAAATATGATGAGTCAGTAACATATGAAGCAAGAATAGATACCGTAATAAAGTGGCTTGCCTACCCTCCTGAAAAACGCCCGGAACTGGTTACTCTCTATTTTAACGAACCTGATGAAACCGGTCACTCTTTCGGACCTGTCTCAACTCAGACACGAAAAACTGTTGAGCGGATGGATAGTGTGATAGGAGTACTGCGGAGTAAATTATCAGCATTACCTGATGCAAAAAAAATTAACTTAATAATTGTATCTGATCATGGAATGGCTGCTGTTTCTCCGGAGAGATATATAAATGTCAAGTCGCTGGTGCCTAATAGGATGATAGCTTCCATATCGGGAGGAAATCCTGTTTATCTGATTAATCCTTCAGAGGGCAAGAAGGACAGCGTTCTTTATCTGCTTAACAAATCAAGAGGATTGAAAGCATGGAGCAAATCGCAACTTCCTCCAAAATGGCATTATGGGACCAATCCGCGTATTCCTGAAATTGTTGTTGTAGCAGATAGCTCATGGAGTATTGGAACCAGACCGGATGGTTCTTCTCTCAGAGGAGGTGCCCATGGTTATGATAATTCAAACTCCGACATGTTTGCCATTTTTTATGCTGCCGGTCCTTCATTCAAAAAAAATTATAAGTTTAAAGAATTGAATAACGTTGATATTTATAACCTGATCTGCAGAATTCTCAATATCATACCTTCAAAAAACGATGGTAATCCATCACATATTAAAGGAATCCTGAGGTAGCTTCTTCTCCCCTCCAGAATTTATCAAGTTTTCATTCTCTGTGGATCTCTGTGCTATCTCTGTGATTCTTTGTGTAACAAAAAAATAAGAACTGTTACAGAGTACACTGAGAAGCACAGAGTTACACAGAGGCGGGCATTTTAATATGATGATAATTGATTTTGTATTTCAGGAATTTTCTCCGTATAATTATTATCAAAATCAGATCCAATATGAACCGTCAGAAATTTGTTGAAGAATTAAAAAAACATTCAGATAAAGTCTGGGATATTATTGTGATAGGTGGCGGTGCTACAGGCCTTGGAGTTGCTCAGGATGCTGCTTCACGCGGATTTAAGACATTATTACTTGAACAATCTGATTTTGCCAAGGCTACTTCATCCCGTAGCACAAAGCTGGTTCATGGAGGGGTACGATATATGGCCCAGGGTGACCTTCTTCTGGTTATGGAAGCATTACATGAGAGAGGATTAATGTTAAAAAATGCACCTCATCTGACCTTTAATCAGGAATTTGTAATTCCTGTTTATACCCTGTGGAATGTTTTTATGTACACGGTGGGTCTTAAATTTTATGATCTGCTGGCCGGAAGATTGAGTATGGGGAAATCCTATTTTATCAATCGGGAAAAAACCATCGAGCGTTTACCTCTGTTAAATTCAAAAGGATTGAAAGGAGGCGTTGTGTATCACGATGGACAGTTTGATGATTCACGCATGGCATTTGCACTGGCTGAGTCATGTGCTGGTAATGGAGGTTTAGTACTTAATTATTTCAAAGTTACCGGTCTCCTGAAGGATGAGAGAGGAAAAATAAACGGTGTAAGTGCCAGGGACATTGATTCAGGCGAGAAATTCAACCTGAAAACCAAACTTGTTATTAACGCAACAGGAGTATTTGCTGATGAGATATCCAAAATGGACAATCCTGAATCAAAACCAACAATAAGACCCAGTCAGGGTGTACACATTGTTCTGGATAAATCGTTCCTCCGGAGCAACTCGGCTATCATGATCCCAAAAACAGATGACGGAAGAGTACTGTTTGCTATTCCTTGGTATAATGAGGTTGTGATTGGAACAACAGATACTCCCCTAGACAAAATAAGTCTTGAGCCTGTTGCACTTGACGAGGAGATCAGTTTTATTTTACGGACAGCTGAAAAATATCTTGTAAAACCTCCAAAACGTGAGGATATACTTTGTATTTATGCGGGACTACGCCCCCTTGCAGCCAATCCTGATAATCCTGCCTCAACTAAAGAGGTATCACGCAGGCATAAAATAACACTTTCACCTTCCGGACTTCTTACTATTATTGGAGGGAAATGGACTACCTACAGGAGGATGGCTGAGGAGACTATTGACAGAGCAATTAAAGCTGGCCTACTTGAGAAGGCAAAATGTGTTACCTCAAAGCTTAAGCTGGCTACACTTAATACAGATAATACTTTAAAAAGGTTGCATATATATGGAGATCATTCTGTTGATATTGAAAGGATAATATCTGAAAACCCGGAGTTGGGAATTCCTGTTGATCCACGTTTGCCTTATACCAGGGCTGAGATCATTTGGATCTGCAGAAATGAAATGCCGTTCATGCTGGAAGATATACTTGCAAGAAGGACCCGATCTTTATTTCTTAATGCCTGTGCAAGTGCAGAAATAGCTCCCGAAGTGGCAGGATTGATGGCAATGGAATTTGGATATAACAGAAAATGGGAAGAAGAACAGATAGAGATGTATAATCAGTTAGTAAAGAACTATATATAATTATAGAGTAGTTTGTTTTAATAAGGATTACCCCCTTCCCAACCTTCCCCCAGGGGGGAAGGAGTGAAACAAGCATTTCCCCCTTGGGGGAAACAGGAAAGGGGGTGAAATGAAGACTAGATATCGGGATTAATTTAGTAAGAATGTCAACTAATAATATTGAATAGATGAAAGAATTCATTTTAGCTCTCGATCAGGGGACTACGAGTTCGCGGGCAATTATTTTTGACCGGAACGGACTTCCGGTAGCAGGTGCACAAAAGGAATTTACTCAATTTTACCCTAAACCAGGCTGGGTTGAGCATGATCCTGATGAAATTTGGTCAACGCAGGCCGGCGTTGCACTTGAAGCAATTACTAAAGCCGGACTCGAAAGTGCCAACATTGCTGCCATTGGCATTACGAACCAGCGCGAGACAACGGTAGTATGGAACAGAAAAACCGGCAAACCTGTATACAATGCTATTGTCTGGCAGGACAGGCGTACTGCAGATTTTTGTGATAAGCTAAAGAGCGAAGGGCAGGGCTCAAAGATCCTTAAAAAAACAGGGCTTATTATCGATGCCTATTTTTCTGCAACAAAAATCAGGTGGATTTTAGATAACGTGAAGGATGCAGGAAGGCTGGCGGAGGATGGACAACTGGCATTTGGAACAATAGATTCGTGGCTGGTATGGAACCTGACCCGGGGACAGTTACATATCACCGATGTTTCGAATGCTTCAAGAACTATGTTGTTTAATATTCATACCCTTGAATGGGATGAGGAGTTACTCAGAATATTTAACATACCCTCTTCTATGCTTCCGGAAGTCAGGTCTTCGAGCGAAATATATGGGAAAACTGAAGGACAGTTTGCTACTTCAATACCTGTTGCCGGAATAGCCGGTGATCAGCAGGCAGCTCTTTTCGGGCAGATGTGTATCGAGCCGGGGATGGTTAAAAACACTTACGGTACAGGTTGTTTCATGGTTATGAACATTGGAAATAAACCAATTGAGTCAAAAAATAAACTATTGACTACTATTGCCTGGAAAATTGGCAATGATACTCAATATGCCCTTGAAGGGAGTATTTTCATTGCCGGTGCAGTTGTTCAATGGCTTCGTGATGGTTTGGGAATTATTAAAAGTTCCGGTGATGTAGAGAAACTTGCTGCAAAAGTTAAAGACAGTGAGGGAGTCTATTTTGTCCCCGCCTTTGCAGGGCTCGGCGCTCCACACTGGAACCAGCACGCACGTGGCACACTGGTTGGTATCACCAGAGGGTCCACATCTGCACATATTGCCCGTGCTGCTCTTGATAGTATCGCCTATCAGACATTGGAAGTACTGCTTGCAATGCAAAATGATTCCGGAATTGATATCCGTGAACTGAGGGTAGATGGAGGAGCGACAGTGAATAACCAGCTAATGCAATTCCAGTCCGATTTATTACAGGCAAATGTGGTACGGCCAAAAATTACCGAAACAACAGCCCTGGGTGCAGCATACCTTGCCGGACTTGCTGTGAATTACTGGAGCAGCATCAGTGAGATCAGGAAACAGTGGCAAATAGATCGGACCTTTTCTCCGCAAATTGAAGAGAGTGAAACGTATTCATTAATTAAAGGATGGCACCGGGCTGTAAATGCTGCAAAGGCATGGGCAAATGATTCGAATTAAAATAATAATATTAATTGTGTAGGACGTAGCATGCTACGTCCCGGCACAAAACACAATACAAATAATGTAGGGACGTTGCATGCAACGTCCCTACACATACAAATTTTTATACAATTATTTAATAATCTATTAATATGAATGCATTTTTTGCTGAATTTTTCGGGACTGCAATAATCCTTGTTTTTGGAGGAGGAGTGGTAGCAAACGTTGTTCTCGATAAAACGAAAGGAAACAACAGCGGATGGATTGTAATAACTTTCGGATGGGCCGTAGGGGTCTTTACAGGAATATTAATCGCGGCGCCATTCAGCGGTGCCCACCTGAACCCTGCTATAACACTGGCTCTCGTGATTGCACATAAATTTTCAATTACTCTCTTGCCAATGTATATCTGCGCCCAGATGCTGGGTGCAATGTTTGGAGCTTTTCTTGTCTGGGTAGCTTATAAAAAGCATTTTGATGCAACAGCAGACGCTGATTCGAAGCTGGCTGTATTCTGTACTGCCCCGAATATAAGACACTACTGGTATAATATTTTAACTGAAGCTATAGGAACATATGTACTTACCCTGGCTGTTCTCTACATGGCGAAACCAGAAGTCGGATTAGGCGCTTTGAGTGCTTTACCAGTTGCTCTTGTTGTGTTGGGTCTCGGTCTGTCTATGGGAGGTCCTACCGGATATGCTATTAATCCTGCCCGTGATCTTGGTCCGCGCATAGTGCATTTCCTCCTTCCCATACCAGGTAAACGCGACAGTGACTGGAAATATGCGTGGGTACCGGTTGTGGGACCATTGGTCGGAGCATCACTCGCAGCTGCAATGTTTCTGATCTTTAAAGGAGCGTGAAATAGATATTCTCATAATATGACTTTGACATCATTTAAAAGGGTTTAACAGGATTTTTTTCATAATTCGTCAAAATCATTGAAAAAAAATGACGGGTTTCGTTGGTTTTCTTGAAATACAATTGTTAAATTAGCTTTGCTTTTTGTTTATTTAAGAAGCTTTAAAGAGTGAACTAATTTTTGTTTTGTGTGTTTAACATCAGAAAAAAATTAGAACTATCAAAAAAGGTTTATAAAACACTGGTTTGAAAAGATATTCTATGAATTATTAATCCCAGATAAACAAATATTCAAAGAAATTGTTAACTATTAAATTTGATAATTAAAACTTAAAACTATGAAGAAACTTTTATTGTCATTATTAGTTGTCGTCTTCTCATTAACGCAACTCAATGCACAGGCATTCAAAAATGGCGACATGCTTGGAAGCTTAGGCGTTGGCTTTGGCTGGTATGGATATGGTTATGGGACAACTTCATTACCTGCTTTTAGCCTAAGTTTAGACAAAGGGATTGCTGACATCGCAAATGTTGGTCCAATTTCAATTGGAGGAATCATTGGAATTAAGCATGCCTCTTACTCTTATACTTCTTCCCTGGATTGGACGTGGAATGATATTGTTATTGCTGCTCGTGGCGCCCTTCATTATGATCTTTTTAAAGTTACTAAGCTTGATACTTATGGCGGAGTAGCTTTAGGTGTAAGAATTGAATCTGAATCATATTATGGTTATCTAAATGAAAAATTATCTTCTCATCAAACTTTTGGACTATTTGCCCTTTATGTGGGGGGACGTTATTATTTTTCTGATAAATTTGCAGCATTTGGTGAATTAGGTTATGGACTTGGATATTTAACGCTCGGCGTAACCTACAAATTCAATTAATATTCAGATATTTATAAAATAAAATTCCTATGTTTTTAAAGGCAGTCCGTATTGCGGGCTGCCTTTTATTTTTAGGCATTTCAAAAATCCAAAAACAGAATTATCTTTATCAAAAAAACTGATATGAAAAAGAGGTTCAATTTGTTTTTACATAAGGTCAAAAATCTTATTGGCAAATCTGCATGGGCAAAAATTGTTTTTATAGCATTAGGAATCTCTTCTACAATATGGTTCCTGGTAAGAGTAATTCCTAAACCACAGCGCGCATCTTATCCCTGTATGAGAGCTGCCGCACCAATTATGTCAACATTCGTAATCTGGCTGCTTACCCTATCTGGTTCTGTCCTGGCATTTAAGAAAGCTAAAAATCATTTCAGGAAGGCCAGATACGTTTATGCTGCCTTATTTTTTACTGTTGCTGTCGGATGTACTTTACTATCCTTGACCAACAGAACTGAAGTGGTTAGAGCCAGTTCTGTGGATGTAAACAGCGTATTGTCTAATTCACCGATCGGTGTTGAACATGGCATTTTCCCTGGACGGGTTGTATGGGTTTTTGACCCAAAAGTTGCAACATGGGATGGTACAAACAAATACTGGTGGGATGAAAAAAGCACTTCACAGACCGAAGCAGATAAGATGTTTGAAAATATATTGAAATCACTCACCGGAAAGGCTACAGAAGCAATGGCCTGGGATGCGCTTTTTAAGAACTTCAATAAAGAGAAGAAAAAAATCACAACCGGTTATACAATAAATCAGAAGATAGCTGTTAAAATCAACCAGAACAATACTCTGAGGCATGCCGATACAACAGGGTTAAATGCCACACCACAACTGGTCTATGCTTTAATTAAAAGCCTTTCAATAGAAGCAGGTGTACCACAGAAAAATATTACAATATTTGATGCCAGCCGTTTCATTGGCGATAATATCTTTTTTAAATGCCATAAAGATTTCCCTGATGTCATTTTTGTTGATAATGAAGGAGGTGAAGGACGAGTAAAATCTACCTATGTTGAAAACGCAATTCCTTATTCTGTCGATAATGGGAAGCTTGCAACAGGTCTTGCTACATGTGCGGTCGAAGCAGATTATATTATCAATCTGGCATTATTAAAAGGACATATCGGGCAAGGTGTTACGCTCTGCGGAAAAAACTTTTACGGAGCAACAAGCATAGATCACAACTGGAGGAAAAACGCTCATGATAATTTTGAGCAGGACAGACAGGGGAAAGACAAATACATGACTTTCACAGATTTCCTGGGGCATAAGGATCTTGGAGGGAAGACAGTATTGTTCATGATTGATGGCTTTTATGGCGCCCGTTCGCAGGATGGTCCGCCATTGATAAAAGATAAATGGAGAATGGAGCCATTTAATAACAGATGGTGCTCCAGCCTTTTTGCTTCTCAGGACGGAGTGGCTGTGGATGCAGTTGGGATTGATTTTTTAAGGGCAGAGTGGCCCGATCTTGCTGATATTGCGTACACCGAAAAATACTTAGTTGAAGCTGCCCTGGCAGATAATCCACCCTCCAAAACCTTTTACGATCCTGAACGTGACGGTACCCGGTTGAAAAGCCTGGGTGTAATGGAGCATTGGAACAATGCTGCTGACAAGAAATATAGCAGGAATCTGGGCAAAAACTACGGAATTGAGTTGGTTTATATACCATTTAATGACAAATAGGCTTACAGGTACCAGCCAAAATTGTTAAAACTCACTTCAATTTTTCCCGCTGATATCGCAGATTTTCGCAGATAGCCGATCTGTTAATCTGCGCAGATCAGCGAAATCTGCGGGAAACAAATAGAGATTTAATCACAGTCCTGTTCTACTTTAATTATTGATTTTACATCATATCCATTTGCCACAGCTTTGCCAAGGAGCATAATATAAGTCTGATCATCCATCTTCTTTTCCCTGGCGAGTATCCAGAGGTATTTAAGTGAAGGATCCCCAACAAGGACATACTTGTATTCTTTGTCCAACTCCATAATCCAGTAATCACCTGAAAATGGCCAGAAAAACTGTACTTTGAGCTTAGCAGGACTCTTCTTATCAGGTATCCAGGCAACTCCCCGTGAAGATGTTGATTTATGAGGATCAGTTAAGTAGTAACCTTTGTTCAATACTGTTATTCTTCCATCATCGCGGAGAGTATAGTTAGCGGAAGCGCACTTTATTTTTCTCTCAAAAAAATTCGGAAGACGGGCAATCTCATACCACATACCCATATATCTGTTGAGGTCGACTGTTGATACAACTGAGGGAATTTTCTCGGACTGGGCTGAACTGAAGATCATCATTGCAAAGAGAGTTAACACGTTTTTTTTCATTTCAGATATTTTCTTTAGAACAATCAAAATAGTAATCTGTTCGAAATCTTTTTCCCCTGTCCCGGCTTTTTGAAGGCAAAATATGTCAAAAAAGCGTTCTCTCGGCCACCCTTATTATTAACACTTCATTAACAACTTTCCCAAATTTTATATACGATCAGGCATAAAATTTGCATAATAGTTTATTATGACAGAACTTTTATAAAGATAGATTCGAGGAGGGAAATAAAATGAAAAAACTAATAAATTTTAAAAATGCAATCTGGTTTACTCTTGTTGTTACAGGAATTGCAAGCTTACAAAGTTGCATAGTTTACCGGCCTTATCCTGAAAATGCAAAACTTTTATCAGTACCAGATATTATCCAGATGAGTAAAGACAGCGTATCCTCAAAGGATATTATTGCAGAAATAGATCAATCCCATACGGTTTACTCTCTTAAAGCTGACCAGCTTGTAAAGCTCAGGGACGAAGGAGTTCAGGATTCAGTTTTAAATTATATGGAAGAGACTAAAATAAACGCTATCCAGCAGAATCAGAGATATGCAGATTCATCTTACTGGCGGATAGCTGCTGATGGGTTCTATTATGGAGCTTTTGGTTTGGGCTGGGGCTGGCCTTATGGCTATATGGGCTGGGGTTGGGGACCATCAATAATATATAGTGTAAACAGAGGCTTTGGTGGCGGATTCCATGGTGGAGGAGGATTCCATAGTGGAGGCGGTTTCCATGGAGGAAGAGGAAGGTAACGGTTTGTTTAACAGACCTGAACCTAAAAAAGCACTGCCGTATACCGACAAGGCTTTTTTTTTGGTGAATTGCTCTGACGAAATTATTTTTTATTAAGAAGTTTATTCTTTACTACGAAAGAAAGGCTATCGCATTCACTAAATGCAGTGAAAATTCCTAATCC
>Ga0265316_10003316_pt1 | contig 16317 bp, 17 predicted proteins | sample 4522metaG_FD_202092 | JGI IMG/M metagenome (GOLD analysis project Ga0265316, IMG submission 202092) | Rhizosphere microbial communities from Carex aquatilis grown in University of Washington, Seatle, WA, United States - 4-5-22 metaG | ecosystem: Host-associated > Plants > Roots > Rhizosphere >...
TCGCCCACACTGACGCTCGTGGGGCGCCAGGTCTTACGGTCGGCCGAAATGCTGAAGACAAACTCCGTTCCGCTTTCGCCGGCGGCGCGAAAGGGCCGGTAGCCTTCGTAATAGTACTGATAGACATAGCCACTTTGCGCCGAGTAAGTCTTCAGCCGCCGGACCGGAGGAGCGCCCGTGAGAGCCGCGTCTTTCCTGGAAAAGAGTTTTCCAAACACTATAAGCAGACCTGATCTCGGTGAATCCCCTGTCCCCGCAGTGCAACTGGAGGACTATTGACAAGGATACCAACCAGGAGCACACTAGAGGTGGAATCAGGCCGGTTTGATTGATTCCGACGCCGTTTGGAGCTGGCCCACCCGGGCCGGCGGGAGGTGCCATATAGAACCGGACGAAGATGGGGGCGGCCTCATCTGCGGCAAGTGAACAGGCAGTACGGGAAGTTTCGCAGCGATCGGATTTACGATGCCCGTCGATTCGGGCTCAGCGCGTGATGCGCAATTCGGATGATCGCCCAGGAGATTCCTTAGTTCACGAGCCGGGCAGGTGACCGCCCTTTCCGTTTTTTGTCGGGTTCTTTTTTGAGTTCTCCCGCGGATGGCAACTCACACTGGTGTAAACTGGGGTGAGTCTTACTCTATCCATATGACATCGGTTGATTCCCGGGAAATTGTGAGCGCCCACAGTCCGGATTCCGACGACGCCTTCATGTTTTATGGCCTTGCTACCAAGAAGGTCCGCTCTGCCAAGGTGACGTTCCGGCACGTGCTCGCCGACATCGAGACGTTGAATCGGAAGGCACGGGAAGGCCAATACGATCTCAGCGCCATTTCCTATCACGCGTACCCGTACGTGGCCGACAAGTACGTGCTCATGGCCAGCGGGTCCAGCGTGGGCGATGGGTATGGCCCCATGATCATCGCCACCCGGCCGATGGAGCCGGAGGAGCTGAAGGGCAAACGCATCGCCATCCCCGGCAAACTCACCACGGCTTATCTTGCCTGCAAATTGTTCCAGCCGGATTTCGAAGCGGTGGTCGTGCCGTTCGACAAGATCACCGACGCAGTCCGGGAGCATAGCGTGGACGCGGGCCTGATCATCCACGAAGCCCAATTGACCTTCGACCGCGAAGGCTTCCACCGCATCGCCGATCTGGGCCGGTGGTTCAAGAGCAAGTTCAATCTTCCCCTTCCGCTCGGCGCCAACGTGCTGTTGCGTTCGCTCAGCCCGGAGATCCGCAGCGAATGCTGCCGCCTGATGCGCGAGAGCATTCAATACGCGCTCGACAATCACGCCGCGGCCCTGGAATACGCCATGCAGTTCGCCCGCGATATGGAAGCGCGCCTGGCCGAAAAGTTCGTTGGGATGTACGTGAACCACTACACCCTGGACGCCGGCGAGGTGGTTCCCAAAGCCGCCCAAAAGCTGCTCGACCTGGGCTTTGAGGCCGGCGTGATCGACCGCCGCGTGGAATTGGAATTCGTCCGCTAGACGTAGGCGCGCGCGGCGGGCCATGCGCTCCGATCTCCGCCGCGAGGTCTTCGACCGCGCGATATCGCCCTTTTGCGGGAGGTCGCCGCGGATCGCGCCGGGGCTGTCAGAGCCGCGCGCGTGAGCAAGCGGTTGCTATGCGGCGCTGAATCCAGCCGTCAGGGAACCCTGCGCGCCGCCCTTCCTGTTACTTCAGCCTTGCTTCTCGCGAAGAACTAGTGGAGAATAACCCCACGGGACGTTCCGGACGGGAGTGCGGAAAAAATGAAGATCGTCAGTCAGTCGGCAGAAGAGTTGGTACTCACCGAGAGCGGCGCACAGGGCATCGCCATCGGTGTCGCGCTGGTTGTCGCCGGCGCGCTCGGCGGGTATTTTCTCCATGCTTCCAGTCCGTTCGCGATTTGGATCGCCCTGGCGGCGGCGGTCGCCGGACTCGCGGTGATCGCTTTCAGTTCTTCCATCACGGTGGCTGCCAATAAAACCCGCGGCCAACTTTCCTACCGCAAGAAGCGGTTGATCGGAGAGCAAAACTCCATGTACGCGATTGCCGACATTCTGCGCATCGAGACGCGCAGACAATGGCGCGTGGAAAATACGCCGCCCACCGGGAATCGTCAGGCTTCCATGCCGCAGCCGGTGCTGGTAGCGCAGTCGGTCATAGTTTTCAAAGACGGGCGGGAACTGCCGCTCGATCACCAGAAGACTTCCTCTAGCACCTCGGTTGGCTCGGTGGTCCTGATGGGAGGCCAAGGCAAGGAAATCGCCATGGCAAATCGCGTGGCCAGTTTCCTGGGCGTTCCTTTCCAGGAAATCTCACCGCCCAACATGGGCATGGGAATCAATATTATGTGACGGTGGACGGCGGGATGTGGGGCCGCGCGCGTGGGCCAGCGGTTCTTGTGCAGCGCCGAATCCGGCGGTCGGGGAACTAAGTGTACGATTTCCAAAATACAGCCACGGCGTTGAGTGGGACAGGCCTCCTGGCCTGTCGTCGCGCCGAAGGCGCGCTCCGCGCATGACAGGCCGGGAGGCCTGTCCTACTCAACATACGTCGCCATAATTCGGAACAGGAGCGCTAGGCCGGCTGGGAGACCTTCGGGATGCGCTCCAGCAGGTCTTTGAGCTCGTCCCGGCTCTCCACCCCGATGGAAAAGGTGTGCACCGCTTCTTTGGTCACGGCGAAGCGCAGCGCCTCGTCTATCCGGTCTTTCAACTGACCCTCGCCCAGGGTCTTCATGCCGAGGACGCCCTTGCCGTTGGCTTTCAAGTCGGCCAGCAGAGGCAGCACCTGGTCTACCGGGGCGTCCATGCGGACGCCGGCAGAATTGATCCGGCACAGGCAGACATCCAGCCAGGGGCTCTTGGCGGCCACCCTCATGGCATCCAGGGAGTGGCAACTGATCCCGAGCGCCCGCACCTTCCCGGCTGCCTTGGCTTCCGACAGTACGTCCATCACGGGCTTGTCCAACTCGTCCCACTTCGGGCTCATGCGGGAGTGGAGCAGAACAATGTCGATGTAGTCCGTCCCCATCTCCTGGAGGAAGCGATCCAGGCTGGCCTTCATGTCCGCGCCGTCGCGGGCCGAGGTCTTAGTCGAAATGGTGACTTTCTCGCGCGGCATCCTCTTCGAACTCAGCGCGGCCTTGACGGCGGCGTGGCTGCCGTAGGCATCCGCGGTATCCCAGACGAACACGCCGTTGTCGAAGGCGTTCCACCAGAGGTCGGCCAGCCCCTGGGCGCCCAGTTTGCGCATCTGGTTGGAGCTGTGGCCCGCACCGAACGTGCCGCTGCCCAGGGTCATGCGCGAGACCTTCACTTTTGTGGGGCCAATTTCAAAAACGTCGCTGGCGCGGCGCACCTCGGCGGGCCATGCGCTTACAGGCAAAGCCGCGGCAGCCCCGAGGGCCAGGGTCTGCTGGAAAAACTCACGTCGATTCGTTAGAGCCATTGGTCCTCCCTTGGAACCGGAAATCGGAGGCGCATCCACATCAGGGCGCCAGTTTGAGCGCGTGCGCGGCTTGGCGGGCGCCGGCGGGCTGGGCGGCGGGCGCGAGACCGCCGATCTTCTTCGCCATGCTAGCCGCAGCCTTGCCGCCGGCCGAGCCGGCCTCGTGGCATTGCCCGCAGACGGGCTTCGCGCCGGTGAGCGCCGTCGCGCCGGCCCGTTCGGTGTCATGGCTCGCGTGGCACGCCGAACAGCCGGCCATTCCACTGGTTGTGAAGACCTTGCCGTGCGGGCTCTCGCGGAACATCTTGGCGATCTCGGCGTGACAGGCGCCGCACTTGGCGGCAAGGTGCGCCGGGGCCACGGGCGACTGCGGGTCGTCCACCGCCCGGATGTCGTGGACGCTATGGCAGTCGATGCAATTCGCCGCCTTGTTGTTCCCCTTGGCGAGCTCCGCGCCGTGGACGCCGTGGCGATAGAGCGCGAGCTGATCGGTACGTTGGGCCGCCTTGTACTTGTGCATGACGGCGGCGTCGCTATGGCAGCGCCCGCAGTATTCCGCCACATCCTCGCGCTTGACACGCACTTTGAAGCCCCGGTCCGGGCTCATGGACAGATTCCCGTTGTCCTCTTGCGGGTCGCCGCCATGACAATCGGCGCAACTGATTCCATATTTGTAATGGACGTCGTCCTTGAAGACGATGCTCATGCCCTCCTGCACGCTGTGGCATTCGAAGCACGAATCCTTCGCGGCCCAAGCGCCGGAGGCGGCCAGCGAAACAAGAAGCGCCGATAGTGAATGCATCCTGATGGCGGGCATGGGAAAAAGATAGTTTAATTCGTGGCGCCGCGGAAAGTCAATCTAGTTACAGAGCCTATTATCCTTAATAGGCTTCCGCGCGCGGCGGTGGGAGGCGGCGCGACAGGGGCGCGACAGGCCGCGGCAAGGCAGCGGGCCACGGCGGGGCGACAGGCCACCGCGGGGCGACAGGCTGCGGCAGTGGGCAGCGGCGCGGCGGGCCACGGCGGTGCGGCAGGCTGCGGCAGTGGGCAGCGGGGCGGCGGGCCACGGCGGTGCGACAGGCTGCGGCAGTGGGCAGCGGGGCGGCGGGCCACGGCGGTGCGGCAGGCTGCGGCAGTGGGCAGCGGGGCGGCGGGCCACGGCGGGGCGACAGGCCACCGCGGTGCGACAGGCTGCGGCAGTGGGCAGCGGCGCGGCGGGCCACGGCGGTGCGACAGGCCCGGCGGGGCGGCAGGCCAGCGGCGCGACAGGTCTCAGCGGGCCAGCGGTGCGGCAGTCCACGGTAGGGCGGCTGGCCGGCGGCGCGGCGCGCCACAGCAGTGGGCGGCGGCGGCGCGGCGCGCCACAGCAGTGGGCAGCGGCGGCGCGGCGCGCCACAGCAGTGGGCGGCGCAACAGGCCGCAGAGGGGACCGGCACTTCGTCGTGGTGCTCGCGGCGCGCCGGTGCGGGCGCCGGGTGCATCCCCGCACCGAGCCGGCTACTTCTTGCCCAGACCCAGATCTTTCCTGAGACGGCTTACAATAGCGGAGGCGATGCGATCCAACTCTTTGGAACTGGCGTCCCGTGGAAGCTCGTATATCGACCAAACCACCTGGCGCGATTTGGTGTCTACCAGGAATACCGTGCCCTTGGCGTGGCCTATGGACGAAGTGCTGGCGGGACTGTCCAGCTTGTTCACCGTCTCCGCCAGCAGGGCGGGAGTGTCGCCCGCGGCGCCCTTGTCGGCTGCTTTGGGCGCCGGCTTTTCCGGCGGTGGAACCGCCAGCATGGTGTTTAGCTTATCTTCGAGAGCCGCTCCGATATGGTCGGAGAGCACCGCGTCGGCGCGCTTGGGGTCCGTTACGATCGCGAAGACGTGTTGCGCGGTCAGGGTGTTGGCCAGGTATTGGTCCAGCCCGTGGGACATCGGCAGCACGTACACCGTGTGCACACCCGCCAGGTCGGCGGCGCTCAACGCCACGGCCGAGCTCAGCACCACGGCGCAGCCGGCAAGAAGGAGCAAAACGAACTTGATCGAGTTCATGATTAGGGCGGCGCGGGCAATCGTCTTGAGCGCCTGTTCCATTATGACGCCGGCGGCAGGCCAAAAGTCTGCCGGAAAATCGCATGTATAAGGGCCAATCCATCGCCGTCATCATCCCCTGTCTCAACGAAGAGGCGGGCATCGAACAGGTTTTGCGCGCCATGCCCGAGTTCGTGGACGAGATCATCGTGGTGGACAACGGCTCTACCGACCGCACCCCGGATGTGGCCCGTTCCCTGGGGGCGAAAGTCATCCGCGAGGAAGTGCGCGGCTATGGCCGGGCTTACCGCCGCGGCTTTGCCTGCGCCTCGGCCGACCTCATCGTCACGCTCGACGGCGACCACAGCTACCCCATCGACGGCATTTCCTACCTGCTAGAGGCGTTCCTGCACCTGCACGTCGATTTTCTGAGCGCCTCCCGCTTTCCGGTGCGCGACTCTAGCGCCATGAGCTTCAAACACAAGTTTGGAAATCTGGTGCTCTCGCTCGCCATGTCGATCCTGTTCTTTCGCTGGGTGCGCGATTCCCAGTCCGGAATGTGGGTTCTGCGCCGCTCCATTTTGCAGGAAATGAAGCTCGAAGCCGACGGCATGGCATTCTCGGAAGAAATCAAGATCGAGGCCCTGTGTCACCCGCGCATCCGTTTCGGCGAGATCTCGATTCTGTACTCGTCCCGCCTGGGCGAAAAGAAATTGAACCCGTGGCGCGACGGATTCCAGAACCTGGCGTTCCTGGCGAGGAAGAGGTTCTTCCGATGAGGAAGCGTGTGCCGGACAGACTACCACTGTGGGGCAGGCGGTGCCGCCGGCCCTCCCTCCCTGGGCCAGTCCCGCTGCTCAGGGCAGGCGAGCACCGCCTGCCCCACCAAGATCGGCTAACCTTAGCTTGCCCGCCCGATCCGACCGGAAGTGTGGGCCATGCTGATTAGCGCCATCGTCCCCGTGTGGAATGGCCGCGAACTGCTCGCCAAACTCCTCGACTCGCTGGACGCTCAGACGCAGCCCGTGGCGGAATTGCTCGTGGTGGACAATGGCTCCCGCGACGGCGCCCCCGAAGCCGCTCGCGAGCGCGGCGCCCGCGTCCTCGCCATGGGCCGCAACGCCGGCTTCGCCGAGGCCGTCAATCGCGGGATCCGCGAAAGCCGCGGCGAATGGCTGGCCGTGCTCAATAGCGATGTCGCGTTGGCGCCCGGCTACCTGGCCAAGCTGCTCGCAGCGGCGCAAGCCGGCGGCGCATGGTTCGCCACCGGCAAGATCCTGGTTGCCGGATCGAACGACCGCATCGACGGCACGTTCGACGCCATGTGCCGCGGCGCAACGGCTTGGCGCGTGGGCCACGGCCGCACCGACCGGCCGGCGTTCTCCGCCGAGCGGCAGATCTGGTCGCCGCCCTTCACCGCGGTGCTGGTTCGCGCCGAGGTCTTCCGCCGCGTGGGGCTGCTCGAAGCCAGTTTCGAATCGTACCTGGAAGATGTGGATTTCGGCCTGCGCTGCGCGGCCCAGGGGCTCGCCGGCATCTACGTGCCGGGCGCCCTGGCGTGGCACCGCGGAAGCGCCGCACTGGGCCGATGGCATTCCGAAACCGTGCGCCGCATGGCTCGCAACCAGGTTTTTCTGGTGGCCCGCCACTATCCCGCGCGGCTGCTGCGGCGATGGTTCTGGGCCATCGTGGTGGCCCAGCTTCTGTGGGGCGGGCTGGCGCTGCGCCACGGAGCTGCCTTCGGCTGGCTGCGCGGGGTGGTTCAGGGCCTTTGGCATTGGAAGGCCTCGCGGGGGTCCGCTGCGCCGTTCGATTCAGTACTGCTAGAGCAGTTGCTCCACTCGAACGAGCGCCTGATCCGCGATCTCCAAGCATCCACCGGCTTCGATTCCTATTGGAAGTGGTACTTTCTGCTGACCGGTGGTGGGGCGAAGTGACACATGCGGGACATCGGAATCGTCATCGTCACCTATAATTCGCAGGAGCATATCGGAGCCTGTCTGGATGCGGCCCTCGCGAGCGGCGCCGAGGTGGTGGTGGTGGATAACGGCTCGCGCGACGGCACCACCGCGGAAGTTCGCCGCCGCGGTGTGCTCCTGCTGGCCAACCCCGGCAACCGGGGCTTCGCCGCCGCCGTGAATCAAGGGTTTACCGTATTGAAATCCGCTTATGTCTTGCTGCTGAATCCCGATGCGATACTCCGGGGCGGCTTGCCATCGCTGCGCGAGGCGTGCGACCTGCCCGGCGCCGCGGGGGCCGGCGGACGCCTGGTGGATTCCGAAGGTCATCCCCAGATCGGTTTCATGGTCCGCGCGCTGCCCACGCCCATGGCCTTGACTTTGGAAGTCCTATTGCTCAACAGGATCTTTCCGAAGAATCCCGTGAACCGGCGATATCGCGGTTTGGATCTGGATTACTCGGCGCGGATCCCCGTGGAACAGCCGGCGGGAGCGTTCCTGATGGTGCGCAGAACGGTATGGCAGGCACTGGGCGGATTCGACGAGGGTTTTTACCCCCTCTGGTTCGAGGATGTGGACTTCTGCCGACGGGCGGTAGGACAAGGGTACCAATTGTACTACGTTCCGGGAGCGGAGGTGCAACACCGGGGTGGACATTCAATTTCGCAGCTATCGGTAGAGAAACGCCGCGTTTATTGGTATGGTAGTTTACTGAGATACTCAGCTAAGCACTTCCACCCGGTTGCCTTTCGGGTGGTGTGTCTGGCGGTGGTGGCGGGCTCTTTATTGCGGAGTTTGGGGGAAACGGCTCTGCAAGGGAGCCTCGAACCCCTGGCAGCATACGGGAAAGTCGTGCGGCACGCCAGCCGTTGTTTTTGGTTCGGCTGGGGGGACGGAGCGGTTTCGTCCGGCCCCAAGATTTAGGGTGAAAGAGATGTACGAAAAGCTAGGCCTCTTGGGTTCGTGTTCATGGCGCAAAACGACTTCGTCTCCGTTACGGTAGTCACCTACAACAGCGGCCGTTTCATCAAGCGCTGCCTTGAATCGGTGCTGCAACAGAAATACCGGCTGAAAGAGGTGATCGTTGTCGATAACGCCTCCACCGACGGCACCATCGACATCCTGGAACAATTCGAAGACCGCTGCCACGTCTACTACAACGAGGAGAACATCGGCTTTGCGGCCGCCCAGAATCAGGCCATTAAGCTCTCCAACGGCGATTGGGTTCTGACCCTCAATCCCGACGTGCTGTTGCTGCCCAACTTCATCCAGGCACTGGTGGACGCCGGCCAGTTCGATGCGCGCATCGGCGCCGTGTGCGGCAAGTTGCTCACCATGACGTCGCACTTCGAGATCCCCGAGAAACCCGTGGTGGATTCCACCGGCATCTACTTCAACCCCATGCTGCGCCACCTGGATCGCGGCAGCCAGGAGGTGGACAACGGCCACTACCTGCAATACGAGTACGTGTTCGGCGCCACCGCGGCCGCGGCGCTCTACCGCCGCAGCATGATCGAAGACATCTCGCTCGACGGGGAATTCTTCGATACCGATTTCTTCGTCTACCGCGAGGACGCCGACGTGGCCTGGCGCGCGCAGTTGATGGGTTGGAAGTGCCTGTACGCCCCCTACGCCCGCGGCTATCACGTGCGCAAAGTCCTGCCCGGCAACCGCCGCGCGCTGCCGCCCGAAATCAACATGCACTCGGTGAAGAACCGGTTCCTGATGCGCATCAAGAACATCTCGCCGAGCCTTTATTGGCGGAACTGGTTTTCCATCACCACGCGCGACCTGATTGTGGTGATGTGCTGCCTGCTGTGGGAGCACACGTCGCTCAAGGCATTCTGGTTGCTGGGGAGAAACCTGCGGCGGGTGATTTCCAAACGCCGGCGGATTCAAGCCAGCCAGCGTGTGGACGACCAGTACATGGCGAGCTGGTTCCAATACGCTCCGGTGAGCAAGCAGCCGCCGAAGAAAATGGTGCGCCTGCTTACCCGCTCCGAAACCGCGAAGACGTAGCCCGTGCGCATCGCCCTGGTCGGCACGCGTGGCATCCCCGCCAACTACGGCGGATTCGAAACCTTCGCCGAAGAGCTTTCGACGCGCCTGGCCCTCCGCGGCCACGAGGTAACCGTCTATTGCCGCGAACGTTTCCGCGAACCGCGCTACCGCGGCGTGCGGCTCCATTATCTGCCCACCCTCCGCCACAAATATCTGGACACCCTGGCGCACACGTTCCTCTCCACGCTGCACCTGTCGGCGCACCGCGTGGATGTGGCGCTCTACTGCAACGGCGCCAACGCCCTTTTCACCCTATTGCCGCGCATCTTCGGCATGCCCGTGGCGCTCAACGTGGATGGCGTCGAGCGCCGGCGCAAGAAGTGGAACAAGCTTGCCAAGGCTTGGTATCTGGTGTCCGAATGGCTCGCCACGTTTTGCCCCACCGCGGTGGTCACCGACGCCCGGACGATTCAAGATTATTATCGCCAGCGCTATCGCAAGGAGAGCGTCTTCATTCCCTACGGCGCGGAAGCCGGCAAGGTCGCTGGCTCCGGCTCGCTCGCCGCGCTGGGTCTGGAGCCCAACCGCTACTTCCTCTACGTCAGCCGCATGGAGCCGGAGAATCATCCGCTAGAGGTACGCCAGGCGTTCGAACAAGTGGATACGCCGCTGCGCCTGGCGCTGGTGGGCGACGCCCCTTACGCCCACGATTACATCCGCCGCGTGCGCGACACCCGCGACGCGCGCATCGTAATCCCCGGCGCCATCTATGGCGGAGGGTACCGCGAGCTGGGATCGCACGCGTTCGCTTACATTCACGCCACCGAAGTCGGTGGCACGCATCCGGCGCTCATCGAAGCCATGGGCCGCGGCGCATTGGTGCTCTATCGCAATACTCCGGAAAACGCCGAAGTGGCCGGCGACGCCGGCATTCCCTTCGAGCCCGAAGAACTGGCGGCGAAAATGCGGGGTGTCCTGGCAATGAGCGAGGAAGATCGCGATGTCTTTCGCCGCCGGGCGCAGGAACGTGTGCGCGAACGGTATTCCTGGGACGCTGTGACCGACGCGTATGAGCAGTTGCTGGGGAAGCTGGCTGGCGCTGACCGCCGCTGACCGCATGCTCTCAATGCCGCCTGGTTTCCCCGAGAGGCGGATACACCACGGAATTGGGCGGCCTTGTTCGGGAAGCTGGCGTCTGGGATGGTTTCGCCACGTGTGCGGAAGGCGTGAAGGTCGTCACTCACCTTCGAGTCGGTCTCGTTTGCCGGCCGTAATCTTGTGGAGGCTATCGAGCGCACGCTATACCACGAGCTCGGCCACCATTTATTGGGTATCGCCGGCCCGGAGGAAATTCGACAGATTGAAAGATTCCGGCGCAGCGGTAGAGCGTTTCCAGTTTCCCTCCGGGCAACCGAAGGCGTGTTTGAGTACTTCTCGGAAACTTTTGCCGCCTATCGTTTCGAGGACTCCCTTGCGGACAGGGACCCGGAAGGTTACGATATGATTGAGCAAGTTTTGAGGGCATTGTGGGAAAGGTAGACCAAGAAGCGCTGAGCCGGATTGGCGATGAACTCACCGATCTGTATCTTGATGGTCGTCTGAATCTGCCGGATTTTCAACGGCTCTTCCGTGAAGCCCTGGCAATCTGCGGCCCCGGCTCGGATCATATGGAGATGTTCTGCTCATTCGCTCGCGGCGAAGGCTGGTGGGACTGGATGATGCAGGAGATCCGTAAGGCTCCATCTCGGCGCGTAGCCTAATAATCAGCCGCCCAATGTAGCGGGCGACGCCCGTCTACGCCCACGATCACACCCGCCGCGTGCGAGCGGCGCAGGTCACGGCCGTCCCCTCACGCAAATAAGAGTCGTCCCTTCGGTTCGGGGATGGAGCGCCCGAGTTCCCGGGCCGTTTCCATCCACTCAGCGATAACCACCTCGACGTTGGCGAGCGCCTCCTGGCGGGTGGCGCCATCTGCCGCGCAGCCAGCCAACTCCGGCACCTCGGCGATGAACGCTTCGTCTTCGCTGCTCCAATACAGGATGATCTCGTATTTCGTCATTGCCCCTCTTCCGCCAGTTTATACTGAACCGCCCCTTTCGCCCGGAACCCCTTACCCGCTAAAATGGGTCTTGAAGATCTGTTACTCTAGAAATATAATGACAGCGTACGGAATAGCACCCACTTCGCGTGGGTGTATCACCGCTTTGGGGAGGGAATGAGATGTCGACAAGCGCTAAACCGGATCGCGGCACCGTCGAAATGAACTCCGAGGAGTGCAAGGGCTGCGGCCTTTGCGTGGAAGCCTGCCCGCCGAAGGTGCTTCGCCTGGCGGAGTGCTTGAACCGCTACGGGTACCACCCGGCGATCTACCTCGGCAACGGCTGTTCCGGCTGCGGCATCTGCTACTTTGTTTGCCCCGAACCGGGCGGCATCAAGGTATTGCGCCGGACCGCCGCCCCAGCCGCCGAATTGGCCGGAGTTGTCTGAGCCCTAAGGAGATGCCCATGAAACCGGAACTCACCAAGGGTAACGAAGCCATCGTCAAGGCAGCCGTGCTGGCCGGGTGCCGCGCTTATTACGGATACCCCATCACCCCCGCCAGCGAAATCGCCGAGGCCGCCGCGCTCTACTTCCCGCAGGTGGGCGGCGTGTTCATCCAGGCGGAAAGCGAAATCGCCGCCGCCAACATGCTGTTCGGCGCCGCGGCTGCCGGGGTGCGCTGCCTGTCCGGCTCCAGCGGTCCGGGCATCAGCCTCATGCAGGAGGGCTTGAGCTACCTGGCCGGCGCCGAGCTGCCCTGCGTCATCGCCGACATCACGCGCGGCGGACCCGGCCTGGGCAACATCGCTCCCGAGCAGGGCGACTACAACCAGATCGTCAAAGGCGGCGGCCACGGCAACTACCGCACGCTGGTGCTGGCGCCGGCCTCGGTCCAGGAGATGGCCGACCTCACCACTCTGGCTTTCGACCTTGCCGACCGGTATCGCAACCCCGTGGTGGTCCTCGCCGATGGCAACATCGGCCAGGTGATGGAGCCGGTCCGCTTTTCGGACCCCATCCCCGTTCCCGCCCCACCCGCTTGGGCCGTGCTCGGCAACGCGGAGACCCGCCCCAACATGCTCACCTCCCTCTTCTTGGAGCCCGAGATCATGGAGCGCCACCTCCTGAAGCTGGAAGCCAAGTACCAGGAAGCCGTGCGCCACGAGGTGCGCTGCGAATGCTACCGCACCGCCGATGCCGAGATCGTCCTCATCGGTTACGGCATTGTCGGCCGCATCCTCAAAGCGGTGGTCGATCACGCCCGCCAGCGCGGCCACAAGCTCGGCCTGCTCCGCCCCATCACGCTGTATCCGTTCCCCACCGCGGCCATCCGCGATCTCGCGGCACAGGTTAAGGGCTTCCTGGTGGCTGAGCTGAGCGTCGGCCAGATGGTGGATGACGTTCGCCTGGCCCTGGACGGCCGCAAGCCGGTGGAGTTCTTCAGCCGGATGGGCGGCGTGGTGCCCAGCGCGGAGGAAGTGTGGGAGGCGGTGGAAGGGAAGTTCGCATCGTGCCTGGCGGCTCCCTTGGCAGCTTCCCCGGCAAACCAGGAGGTGTTAGTCCATGGCTAGCTTCACCGTGACGCACGAAAAGCCATCGGTCTTTTACGACCGCTACGAGCGCAAAGGCGAACTGCAGCACCAGACCCACTACTGCCCCGGGTGCGGCCACGGAATCGCTCAGAAGCTGCTGGCTGAGGCGATCGGCGAGCTCGGCGTGCAGGACCGCACAGTGCTGATCAGCCCGGTCGGCTGCTCCGTATTCCTCTACTACTATTTGGACGTCGGCAACGTCCAGGTGGCCCATGGCCGCGCCCCGGCCGTAGGCACGGCCGTCAAGCGCAGCCGTCCCGACAGCATCGTGGTCGTCTACCAGGGCGATGGCGACCTGGCAGCCATCGGCACCGCCGAGATCGTGCACACCGCCAACCGGGGCGAGCCCATCACCGTCTTCTTCCTTAACAACGGCATCTACGGAATGACGGGCGGACAAATGGCCCCCACCACGCCGCTCGGCAAGAAGAGCACCACCACTCCGTTCGGCCGCAATGAAGAGACCCACGGCTACCCGCTGCGCGTCTGCGAGATGCTGAATACGCTCGAGGCTCCGGTCTTCATCGAGCGCGTCTCGCTGGGATCCACCAAGCACATCATGGCCGCCGCCAAGGTGATCCGCAAGGCCGTGGAAAACCAGGCCAAGGGTCTGGGGTTCAGCTTCGTCGAGATCCTTTCTCCCTGTCCCACCATTTGGAAACTCCAGCCGGTTGAGGCGCAGCGCTTCGTCCGCGATGAGATGACCAAGGCCTTCCCCGTGGCCAACTTCCGCGATCGCACCAAGGAAGCCGTGCCGCGCCACGCCCCGCCACCGCCCCCCGCGGTGGAAGACATCCCGCGCATTCTGGGTTTGGTTCAGGGCGCCCCGCGCGATGGCGGCCAAGCCAACACCGCAGAGCCGGCTCGTTCCCATGCCGCGCGGCCCCTCGACGTCGGCATCAAAGTCGCCGGCTTCGGCGGCCAGGGCGTTCTGATGCTCGGGTACGTGCTGGCCGAGGCGGGGATGGAGGCCGGTTACGAAGTCTCCTGGCTACCCTCCTACGGCCCGGAGATGCGATCCGGCACATCGCACTGTCACGTGCGCCTTTCGAGCGGCCCGATTGCGTCACCGCTGGTCTCCAGCGCCAACGTCCTGCTGGCGCTGAACGAGCCGTCCCTGCGCAAGTTCCTGCCCGCGGTGAAACCGGGCGGCATCGTGCTCTACAACGGCGAAGCCCTGCCCGAGGACTGTATCCGCCGCGACATTCGCATGATCGCCAAGCACTTCACCGGCCTGGCCGACAAACTAGGCGACCCGAAAGTGGGCAACATCGTGATGCTGGGCGCACTTCTCGAAGCCACCGGCCTGCTGGAGCCCGAGCCGGTGGCCGACGCTTTACGCGCCCTGGTCAAGAACAAAAAGTACCTCGACCTGGACCTCGCAGCCCTGCAATTGGGCCACGAAGGGGTGCGCCAAGAGCCGCTCACCGTCCGCGATGCCGACCTCTGGGGCGCCTGACGCGGGCGTTAGGGCGGCGGCGCCGCGGTCGGCTACAATTAGCTTTTGGCCGTAACGCCGCTGTAACTCATGGACACCCGCACGTTCGCCGCGACACAAACCGGCCGGCTGCTGGAGCGCCTGGCATCCCAGGTCGACGCCACCCTCCGCCAGCGTAGCAGCGGCGACGCCATTCACCACCTGCGCGTCGCCGTCCGCCGCTTCGCCCAGGCGGTGGCCGTGTTCAAAACCTGTTTCCCCCAAAAGGAGAGCAGGAGAATTCGGCGGCGCCTGAAGGCGATCCTGGCGCTCGCCGGCCCGGTACGGGATTGCGATATCGCCCTCGAGATTCTGGGCGCCCACAAGGAGACTTCGTTGGCAGTGGAATTGCGCGCGCGGCGGCAGCGCGCCGGGCGAGCGCTCATGGCCACGCTGAAGCAGTGGGTGGCGCGGAAGTCCGCTGCCAAGTGGCGCCAGGCGCTCGCGGCCGGCGACGTTCCCTTGCCCATGGAAGAGATGGCGCAGCGGGAACTCCGCCGCCGCGCCAAACCCTTCTTCCGCCAGGGAAGCCAGGTGGCTGGCGCGAACGCCGGCGCCGGTGAGTTGCATAAGCTTCGTATCGCCGCCAAGAAACTCCGCTATACCCTAGAGTTGTTCGCGGATCTATACGGTCCCGCGGCCGAGGATTGGCTGAAGCGGATCCGCGGTGTGCAATCCCTGCTCGGCAGCATCAACGACTGCCGGGCGGTTCGATCGCTGGTCGCCAGCCTGGGCGGCAATCCGAAGGTCGAAGCCACGCTCCGCCGGAAACAGCGCCGGAAAACGCGCGAGTTCCAACGCCTTTGGTCCGAGGAATTTGCCGGGGTCGGCCCCAGGCAATGGATTCGTTCCTTGCGCCGTCCGCCCCGCAAGCCCGTCGCGCGCCACGCGGCCGCGGCCGCCGTCGCGCGCAACGCTGCCGTCGCAGCCACCCCCCCGGCCACCGCTGCCGCCAGGACCGCCGTCGCAGCCGCCTCCCCGGCCGCCGTCGCGCGCCACGCTGCCGTCGCAACCACCCCCCCGGCCACCGCTGCCGCCAGGACCGCCGCAGCAGCGACCTCCCCGGCCACCGCCGCGAGCAGAACCGCATAACAAGACCTGCTACTCTACTAAGAGGATGCAGGATCTCCCGTTCGTCAGCATCGTCATTCCCGTCAGGAACGAAGAGCGCATCTTGGGCCGGTGCCTCGCGTCGATCGCCGACTTGGACTATCCCAAGGACCGCGTAGAAGTAATCGTGGCCGACAGCCTTTCGACGGACGGCAGCCGCGCCATCGCCTGGCAGCACGGCGCCAAGGTGGTGCCGAACCCCGGGCAGACCGTGGTTTCCGGGAGGAACCGCGGCATGGAAGCCGCCCGCGGCGAATTCATCGCCTTCACCGACGCCGACTGCGTGGTGAGCCGCCACTGGCTGCGGGCGGGATTGGCGGCGTTCTCTCCCGGAGTCGCCGGAGTGGGCGGGGTCACGCTGTTTCCCAAGGATGCCACGGCTTTCCAGAAGGCCGTGAACGTGCTGTTTCTGCTGGCCGGATTCGCGGGCGCCACCGCGCACCGGCAAAGCGCCGGGTATACCTGCGAAGTTTCCGACATCCCCGGCTGCAACGCCATCTACCGGCGCTCGGCGCTGGAGCAAGTCATGCCGCTCGATGAAGACCTGCTGACCGCGGAGGATGTCTGGCTGAATTGGATGCTGCGCCGGCGCGGCTTCCGGCACATGCTGGCCGACAACATGATTCTCTGGCACCATCGGCGCAGCCGGCCCGCCAGTTTTGCGCGCCAGATGTACCG
>Ga0265316_10003317_pt1 | contig 16311 bp, 12 predicted proteins | sample 4522metaG_FD_202092 | JGI IMG/M metagenome (GOLD analysis project Ga0265316, IMG submission 202092) | Rhizosphere microbial communities from Carex aquatilis grown in University of Washington, Seatle, WA, United States - 4-5-22 metaG | ecosystem: Host-associated > Plants > Roots > Rhizosphere >...
TGCTCCCCCTCTCCGCGAGCGGTCCGCGAGCGGAGAGGGGGCCGGGGGGTGAGGTTTAATAGCTGGACCAGCCGGTTCACAACACGATGTGACGAATGCTTAGACGGGAAGTACGCTCCGCGCGCTCGCCGCCGGCCTCGCTTGCTCTCGACGACAAGCGCCAGGCTTCTAGCTCTACGTTCTCGGCTTCCCGCCTGCGTCCGGCGGCTCGTCAGCTCATGCCTTGGGCTAGAGTCTTGGCTTCGTCGCGGAAGAGGACCTCGACCTTGTGCGTGTCGATGACCCGGGTGACGACCCCATCGCCGAATTTCTTGTGACGCAAGAGGTCGCCCTCGCGAAAGCTCCCGCCCACGCTGTACGGCTTGAATTCCGTAACGCCGCGGCCGGCGATGGCCGTTTCCCACTGCTGCTCGTTCTTCATCGCCTGGGACGCACGCGGCGCTTTGCTCGCCGACCGCACGGCACGCGGGCGACCCCCCCCGCCCTCGACGCCGTCGTCGAGCGGCGTGGGGCGGTCGATCGGCGGGCTCTGTCGCCAGAGATGGGTCGTACGGCAGGTCAGACACTCGACCTGATACGCTTTGGCAGCCTTCATCGACACAATACGATGGTTGAGGACCAGACGGCACTTGGTGCACCAGCTGTCGACCTCACCGGCGACACGGAGTGGCTTGGGCATTGGCGGATTTACTCTCGACTCCTGCGCCGCTCCCGCGGTCGCTCGTCGCGTTTGACTTGGACTTCCGATTTGACTTCGGGCTTCGGGAGACTCGGCGATCCCTCTTCGATGGAACCGGTCTCGTTCGGCTTGAAGCGGATGGTTGTGTTGATCTCGAACTTAACCGTTGTCAGTATTTTTCGCATCTCGCTCGAGACGTTCGTGTGCTCGAGAAAGTCGCGAATTTCTTTGGCTACGACGCGGAAGAGGCCGTTCTTCGTCTCCTCGACTTGCGACAGGAGGTAGTGAGCGACTTCACGCGGCAGCTTCATGCCGCCCACGAATTCCTTGAGGTTATCGGGCGCTTCGACCGCCTTTTCGACCCCAATTTCGACGGCCCGTTTGATGAGCTCCGGGATGACGGAGTCGAGCCGGCGGCGGCGTTCGTTGTCGCTCATCGATGCCTTCGGAGCGCGCTTCCTACCGTGCGCGCGCAGAGCGGTCAACGTGCGGTCGTCACGTTTCGCTCGGGCACCCGAGTATTCTCGCGACTCCTTCGGCCGCCTTTTCCATAGCCGCGGCGCGCTTCCATCCACCTTTTGCGCACAACAGCACCTGCTGCCCTTCAACGTCTACCGGTCGCACGTCCACGCTCGTTCGCAGCTCGGCGATGCGCGAGTCCTGGTCGAGGCCGGGCTCGCCGCAAGCTCCACGGGCGAGGAGGGGCGCGTAGGCGGCGAGCTCTTCGCACGCGGCCCAGCCCCCGACTCCCGCGACGACGACACCTGAGTCGTCGGCTACCACGATGGCGTCGAGGCTCCCCTCGCGCCGCGAATGGGCGAGCTGGTAGTGGAGAGCCACGAGCGGGTCGTCGCTTCGATGATGTCGTCGGTCCTCGTGAAGGAGCATGTGCGAATCGTCCCTCGCTCGCGCGAAGGCGGCCAAGATTTCGCGGGGTCGCCCCCATGGACTCGCCGAGCAAACGACTCTACCCGCTTGGGATAGACGCCAGCGCTTCATCCGCGCTCGCGACTCGGCAACGGAGGCAAGCACGCTATGCTCCGCCTTGCCTCACGCACCGTTCGAAGTGGCCGAGCTCGAGGTGAGCCGCCTCTCTCCCCGGCCGGCGCGGAGTTAGCGTTCATGGAAAACGACTCGAGACCCACCTACGCGAGGCGTCGCGCGGCGTTCTTCGACGCCATGACCGCGGCCTCTCCTTCGGCCATCGCGGTCCTGCCCGCCGCGCCCGTCTTCGTGCGCAACAACGACGTCGACCACGAGTACCGCCAGGACTCGGACTTCTTCTACGTGACGGGATTCGACGAGCCCGAGAGCGTTGCCCTACTGGACGGCCCCGGCCGCAAGATGGTCCTGGTCACGCGTCCCCGCGACCCTGAGCGCGAGGTGTGGGACGGCCCGCGAGCCGGCGTCGACGGCGCCAGAGAACGCTTCGCCGCCGACGAGGCCTTCCCCGTCGCGGAGCTCGACGACAAGCTAGCGGCCGCCCTCGAGAACCGCCGCCGCATCTACTATCGCCTCGGTAGAAACAGGTCGTTCGACGACCGGCTCCTCGCCGCCGTCCAACGCGTGCGCGGCCGCCAGCGAACCGGCGTCTTCGCCCCGACGGAGATCGTCGACCCTTCCGATATCCTGCACGAGATGCGCTTGCGCAAGTCGCCTGACGAAATCGCGACGATGCGGGCCGCAACCCGCATCACGCGCGAAGCGCACGAGCTGGCGATGGGCCAAACGCGGCCGGGCATGCACGAGTACGAAATCGAAGGGCTGCTCCTCGATACGTTTCGTCGCCGAGGATCCGAGCGGCCGGCCTACGGCAGCATCGTGGCCTCGGGGCCGAACGCCTGCGTCCTTCATCACCGCAAAAACGATCGGCAGATCGGCCAAGGGGAGCTCCTGCTCATCGATGCCGGCTGCGAGTACGGGTACTACGCGAGCGACGTGACGCGCACGTTCCCGGTCGGGCGGGACTTTTCGCGAGAGCAGCAGGCCATTTACGAGCTGGTCTTGGATGCGCAGCTAAAGGGAATTGCGGCGACGCGCGCCGGCGCCACGCTCGACGAAATCCACAAGCTCAGCGTCGACATCATCACCCGTGGGCTGCTGCGTTTGGGCCTCCTCTCCGGAGAGCCAGAAAAGGTCATCGAAACAAACGGTTACAAGCGCTTCTTCATGCATCGAACGAGCCACTGGCTGGGCATGGATGTCCACGACGTGGGCAACTATTTCGTCGATGGGCAGCCGCGCAAGCTCGAGCCGGGAATGGTGCTGACCGTCGAGCCGGGAATCTACATCTCGCCGACCGACGACACGGTCGGTCCAGAGTGGCGGGGAATCGGCGTTCGAATCGAAGACGATGTCCTGGTAAGTGAATCGGGGCCGGAGGTCCTGACGGCAGGGATTCCGAAGACGGTGGAAGAGGTGCGGAAGGCGTGTTCGGTCTAAGGGGCTGTCCCTAGAGTCCGCCCGCGCCCGTGAGCCCGTACCCCAGCCGCACCGCGCTGAGCTCTGGTCTCTTTTCTCATAGGTTGTGCGCCGCCCCCCTCACGTCCCCCCGTGGCGCACAACCTGCGTTGGCCGCTATCTCAGCGCAGCGACGATGGTCGTCGTGGCGACGAAGCGGTGCCCAATGTTGTCGACCATCACTCCGAAGCCTTCGAGGGTGCGCACACCCAAGAGAACCATGTCGTTCGGCTCTGCAAATACCACCTCGTCGTTGGTCTCGTATCCCTCGGCGCGCAGGATCGCGTACCCCACGTGTCGCCGCAGGATCTGCTTACTAGCCGTAGCGAACTGGCGCTCCCGACGGGCCGTGATTCCAATGGCCTTCAGCACGTCCGCGGGCAGCCAGGTCAGCTCCGAGCCGGTATCGACCAGAGCCTCCTGAGGGGGTGACACGACCTCCTCCTGCTTCGGATTGGCCGCGACCACGTTGACGCGGAACATGCTCATGATGCTAGCCTTTCGCGTAGATACTTGGCAGGGGGGGCCGCCACCGGCAGACCGTGTTCCGCGAGCACGTACGTTCTCGTCAGTGAATCGGGGCCGGAGGTCTTGAGGGCGCGGATTCCGAAGACTGTGGACGAGGTGCGGAAGGCGTGTTCGCTCTAGGGGGGAATGGCGCCCGGTCGGCGTCGCCTGCGACCGCGCCGGCCGCCTGCCAGCGTCGCGCGACGAAGTAAGCCACCAAGCCGAGGACGATCGCGAGCGTGCTCCCGACCAAGGCCGCTCCCAAGAGCCAGTCGGCGAAGAGCTCTTTGCCGCGAGCGAGCGCGTCGTGCCGCGACAGAGCGACCCACGCGCCGGTGCGCAGGCGATGGCCGAGCTCGATCTCGCCGAACGTGAGCGCGAGGAGAAGCGGGGTGGACGAAATGCGCGACGCGAGCGCGGCCCAGAGCCGGTTCAGCCGGAGGAGCGTGGCCGCCGCCAGGGCGATCCAGAAGTGGAGGCCAATGAACGGCGTGCACCCCGCGAAGACGCCAACGGCTACCGAGAACCCGATTTGGCGCGGCGTCGAGCGCTCCCTCCGGGCGCGGTCCCAGAGGTCGGCGAGGAGACGAAGCCAGCGGCGCACCGCGGGAGGCTAGCACCTGCCATACGGCTCAGTTGAAACAGGTCGGGCACTTCGCGGCGGCGGGCGGCGCGGCCGGAGCAGTCAGGCCACAATTGAGGATCGCGAGGCCGACGCCGCCCGGGCTGAACGTCGTGTCGGTGAAGTGGGAAAGGACCGTCGTCGGGTCGGTCGACCCGATGTCCGTGTCGATGATCGACGCGCAGACGCCGATCGCGGAGGCCCTCTGCAGCCCACAGAAGTTCACTTTTCCGTTGGCGTGGAAGGAGCCGTCCGTACCCTGAGCTGGGCATGACAGCGCGATCAGGCTGGCACATGAGCCCATGGGCGGTAACCTTCTTCTGCGTCGACCTTTGGGCGTTTTCGCCGGGGCCCACCTCTTGCTTCGCGAGTCACCACGAAATGCTCTATCGAAAATCGTCGCCCAACCCTCCGACCCTCCTTCTTCGAATCGTCGCCAGCGCCGGAGCGAGCGCCATCCTCGGCACCGCGGCGTGCAGCGGCACCGATCCCGTGATGGGCTCCGTCGCCAGCATCCCCGACTCTGGCCACGAGCAGCCGAACGTGGGCCAAGGGGGCCAACCTCCCGGCAGTGCGGACTCCGGGACACCAGGCACGGGTCCATGCGGCGGCGGGCCTTGTGGAACCGTAGCGATGCCCCCTGCCGGCGACGCCAGCGTCGCCCCCTGCAACGGCGGTCCGTGCGGAACTGTGGTGATGCCGCCCGCCGACGACGCGGGCAAAGGTCCGTGCAACGGCGGTCCGTGTGGAACCGTGGTGATGCCGCCGGCCGACGACGCGGGCAAAGGTCCGTGCAACGGCGGTCCGTGCGGAACCGTGGTGATGCCGCCCGCCGACGATGCGGGCAAACTCGGGGGTGGCGGCGGTCCCGACGATGCGGGCAAAGGTCCGTGCAACGGCGGTCCCTGTGGAACTGTCGTGATGCCCCCCGCCGACGATGCGGGCTTGGCCGATTCGGGCAAACACTTTCCGATCGGCGTCGTCATTGGCGTGACGCCCTTCCCGGACGACGCGGGCAGACCCTGCCACCCCTGCGGCGTGGTCATTCGGCCGGACGGCGGCTAGGCGCGTGAAAGAACCCTTCCAAGTCGAATGGATGGGAGGGCCGGCGGAACACCACTTTCGCAAGGTGCGTCCGGCCGGGGCGGAGCTGGCCTGGGGCACGCTCGATCCTTCCCAATACGCGCCTTCGGCGATTGAGTATGCACGCGGCGCTTGGACCGAAGTCGCGATCAACGAGTATCGCGCGGTGGCTTCGTTCTGCGATGTCTTGCGTTCGCTCGTGGACGTGAAAGCGCCGCTCGACCTTCTCGGCATGACGAGCGATTTTCTCGCCGACGAGTGCTCGCACGTGGAGCTCGCCAGCCGCATGGCGATGGAGCTCGGCGGCGCCGCGCCCCGCTCGGTCGACCTCGAACACTTCACGGTGGTTCCGACCGGGCTCACCGCGTTTCAACGCGCGAACGAGCTCATGCTCCGCGTGAGCTGCGTCTCCGAAGCCTTCGCGGGAGGGACGGCGAGCGTGAGCCTCGACGCCACGTCCCACCCGCTTCCCCACTCGGTCTACGAGACCATCTTGCGCGACGAGGCGCACCACCGCAGGCTCGGAGGCCTCTACTTCGAGTGGGCACTTGCTCGCATCGACGAGGCCGAGCTTCGCCGACTCGGCCAGGTGATGCTCGCAGCGCTGCGCGGGGTCGCGCCGTTTTGGAAGTCGCGCACGGCCAAGGGCGAAAGCAAGTCGTCGATCCCGGAGGACGACTTGCGCGCGCTCGGCTGGCTGAATCCGGAGCGGTTCTCGGGCGTGGCGAGGGAAGTCGCGGTGCGCGATATCCTCGACCCGCTGGCGACGATTGGAATCACGATCTCGGCCGAGGATCGCGCAAGCTTGCTGGCGCAGTAGGTTTCGCGCCCCGAGGCGCGGTCGGTCCCTCCGCCGCGAACTTGCCGGCATACCCCCAGGCCGTGGTACCGCTCGGGGCGCGTGAACCTCGAGGACTCCATCGCCGCGTTTGCGGTCTATCTGCGCGTCGAGCGAGGGGCCTCGGCGCACACGCTCGCCGCGTACGGCGGCGACCTCGCCAGCTTCGTCGAGTTCGCGCGCGAACGGCAGTCGCCCGCCCTCGAAGACGTTCGCCACGTGGACGTCCCCCTGCTGCGCGGGTGGCTGGGGCTGGTCGCGCGCAAAAACGCCCCGGCGTCGGTCGCGCGGAAGGTGGCCTCCACGCGGTCGTGGATGCGGTGGCTGCGTCGCCGCGGCCACATCGCAACGTCCCCCGCCGACGAGCTCGGGTCCCCCAAAGTTCGACGCGGACTGCCTACGCTCCTTTCGGTGGACGGCGCGTGCGAAGTCGTCGAAGCACCGGCCTCGGAGTCCGCGCGCGGAGTCCGCGATCGGGCCATGTTGGAGCTTCTCTACGGATCCGGACTGCGGGTGAGCGAGCTGTGCGGGCTCGACGTCGATGCGCTCGACCTGCCCGGCGCGAGCGCCCGCGTGCGTGGAAAGGGAAACAAGGAGCGCGTCGTGCCGCTCGGGACAAAGTGCATCGCCGCGCTCTACGATTGGCTGAAAGCGCGGCCCGGCGTGGTTCATCCGAAGACCGGAAGACAGGACCCGAGCGCGCTCTTTCTCGCGGTGCGCGGGTCTCGCATCGGTCCTCGCGCCGTTCGTTCCCTCGTGCACCAGTACGGCGCGCTCGGGGCGGGTCGCGCCGACCTTCATCCGCACGCGCTCCGCCATACGTGCGCGACGCACTTGCTGGACGGGGGGGCCGACCTGCGGGTCATTCAAGAGATCCTCGGCCACGCCTCGCTCACGACGACGCAGCGCTACACCCACGTTTCGATGGAGCACCTCATGCGTGTCTACGACGCGGCTCACCCCCTCGCGCGGGCCAAGCGCGGCTAGTGCGGCGCGGGATGCGTAGCGAATTCGGACGCAGGCCTTAGACTCTCCGGCGATGGCGAACGGGACGTACGACTGAGGGCGGGTGCATTGTTCACGCTCGCCCGCATCGTCTTCGCGCTCGTCGGTTCGTTCTTCGGCGGGTGCGTCCTCGCCCTCGTCGAGGCGCGCTTCGCTGCGCACGAGCTGACCGGAGCCCACGCCCCGGGCCTCGGCCCGATCGCCCTGGCGGACTTCGGCGTCATTGTGCCGGCGGCGCTGGTCACGGGGCTTACGGTCACCGCGGTTTCCCTATTTCTCGAGCCGAAGCGTCCGATCGCCCCGACGGAGCGAATCGCGGCGCTCCGCGCCGAACCCGTTCTGGCGCGGTCGCGTACCGCGGCGATCGCGCTGCTCGCGAGCGGCGTCTCGACCCTATGGCTCGTGGCCACGGCGCATACCGCTCGCGACTACGTAGGCGAGGGGGCCCCTGCGGCCGCGGGTGCTGCGTTGGCGGTGACCACCCTCGCGTGGCTCGCGGTTCTCTCCGCAGCGGGGCTTGCGCTATTGCCGTCGGTCCGGCGTGGCCTCGCCTTCACGGCGACCCGATGGCCCGGCGCGATCGATCCGGCGGTGACGGGGGGCTTCGGGCTCGCGTTGGCCGGCGGGGCGGTTGCCCTGGGAGTGGTTTGGGGCGACACGGGAGGGCAGGGGGCGGGACCGCTCGCTATCTTCGGCGTGCTCAAGCGCCCCGAGCTCGATCTACGGCCCGTCGTCGATCTCGCTGCCATCGCCGCGTGCGCGTGGTTCGCGCCGCTCGCCCTCGCGGGGAGGCCTCCGCGCGGAGTCGTGCTGGGCGCCGCGCTGGTGTGCGCGGGTGCACCCCTCGCGGTCACCGCGCACGAGGCCCGTGCTCTCGAAAGCCGCCCGAGCGTGGCGAGGGCCGTGGAGCAGTACGCGCCGCTCGGCCGCATCGCCCTCGCACTCGTGCGCAGGGCGACCGACCGAGATCGCGACGGAGCGTCGCCGTACTTCGGCGGCGGCGATTGCGACGACAACAATCCGCGCGTCTCGCCGCTCGCGGTCGAGATCCCGGGCAACGGGATCGACGAAGACTGCACGGGCGCGGACCTCCCGCTCGCGACCGCGCCGACCCCGCTCCCGGCCGGGCCTGCCCCGCGGGCGGAAAAGGCGATCCCGGTCGACCGCGATTACAATCTCATCCTCGTCACGGTCGATACCCTTCGCGCCGCCGACGTCGGCTTTCTCGGCTACGACAAGCCCACGACGCCGAATCTCGACGCGCTCGCCGCCGAGGGCGTAGTCTTCGATCGCGCGTATTCGATGGCGTCGTACACTGGCAAGGCGCTCGCACCGATGCTCATCGGTAAGTACCCGAGCGAGACGGTGCGCGACGGCGGCCACTTCAACAAGTACGCGGCGGCCAATACGTTCCTCGCCGAGCGCCTGAAGCGGGCCGGGTTTTTCACCATGGGAGCGGCTTCGCACTGGTACTTTCGCGAAGCCTGGGGCCTGACGCGGGGGTTCGACCTCTTCGATCTTTCCGCGATCCCGGAGCAAGGCCAGGGCGCCGCGAGCGACTCGACGACCACGAGCGCGCAGCTCACCGATGCCGCGCTCGGGCTACTGCTCAAGTACGCTGGAGCGCACCGATTCTTTCTTTGGGTGCACTACTTCGATCCGCACGAGCAGTACGTTCCGCACCCCGGAGCCCCCGACTTCGTCGATCCCGAGAGGCCATCCGGCTTTCGGATGCACGCCGCGTACGACGGGGAAGTATGGTTCACCGACAAGCACATCGGGCGCCTGCTCGACTACGCGCGGGCGCAGCCCTGGTGGGAGAATACGGTCGTCGCCGTCACGAGCGATCACGGCGAAGCGATGAACGAGCACGGGATCGCATTTCAGCACGGGTTCGAGCTCTGGGAGCCGCTCGTGCGCGTACCGCTCGTCGTCTACGTCCCGGGCCGCCGGCCGCACCACGTGCCCGTCAAACGCAGCGTCATCGACCTCGTCCCGACTCTGCTCGATCTCATGCGTGTCGACCGCCCGGGGCCGGGTGTGCTGTCCGGGCAAACGCTGATGTCGGACATCCTGGCCAATCCGGGCGACGAGTTCGAGGAACGCGACGTGTACCTCGATATGCCCGACGGACCGTTCACGCATATGAGACGCGGAATCATTCACGGCCCCACCCCTGGAATGAAGCTGGTTCACTCCGGCGGGCGCCAATATCAGCTATACGATTTGGCCGCGGACCCGGCCGAGCAAGAAGACCTCTCCGGCGAACCGGGCAAGGTCGGCCCGATGATCAAAGTCATGCAGGCCAAGCGGTCCGCGCTTCACGAGATTTACGTGAAGCCCGACGTTGTGCCTGGACCGTAAAGAGGCGCTCGTGCTGCTTTCCCGGGCGGGCGCGCTGCCATTCGGTGATACCCTGGTGAGCCGCCGTTGAACTCGTGGGTTGCTCGAGCCGTGCTTCCGGTCGCCGGCGCTGTGTTCGGCGCGGAGATCGTGGGTGTGTTCGAGGCCGCGCGGATGAGCGATCAAGCGCAGGTTCCGATCAGCGACCTGGCCAGTGGGGACGCCGGCGTGCTCGTGCCTCTGGCCACGCTCGTCGGGCTCGCCGTCGCGGCCGCCGCCGTCGCTTTGGGACTCGGCGAAAAGGGACGTCTCGCGAGGGCGTTGGCAGCGGTGCGAGGGCTGACCGCCGAAGCTCGCGCGCGCACGGCGGCCGCGGCGCTGATGGCGCCTGCGGCGATGCTCGCGTGGGGTCTGGTGTGCGCACACGGCGCCCGCGCGGCGCTCGGAGAGGAGGCCCCCGCGGTCGCCGGCGCGCAAATGGCATCGGTCTCCCTTGGAGGCCTTCTGCTGGTGGCCGCCGCGATGCTGGCGAGCGTTCCCGTCACGGCGCGCACGGTCACGACGGCGGTGGGGCCGGTCGTCGCCGGCGTGTGCGGAGTGTCGTTCGCCGTCGTGTGCTTCGCCGTCGGGGTTCGCCTCGGAGACGCGAGTGGCAACGGGCCGACGCCGCTCGCGATTCTCGGCGTGCTGACGCGCCGCGAACTGGATCTGTCACCAGTCTTCGCCGCACTCGCGATCGCCGCGTGCGCGGTCGCGGGACTGCAAGGCGCCGGGCGCGCCGGGATCCAGCGCGTGATCGTGGGAGCGGTGGTCGTCGTTCTCGGCTGGGCGCTGGTCCTCCGACAAGCGTATGCCCTCACCGAAGCGCCGGCCATCGCACGCGCGATCGAACTGGGCGCACCCCTCGGCCGCATCGGCTTGGCGCTGGCGCGGCGGGCGACCGACAGCGACCGCGATGGCACATCGTTTCTCTTTGGCGGCGGCGATTGCGACGACGCCGATCCCCGACGCTCGCCCACGGCGGTCGACGTGCCCGGCAACGGAATCGACGAAGATTGTTCCGGCGCCGACCTCCCGGTTGCCCGCGCCGCCCCGCCGCCGCGACCCGCTCGATCCTCCGAGTCACCCGGCAATCTCAACCTCGTGCTCATCACGGTCGATACGTTGCGCATCGACCTTGGCTTCATGGGCTATCCGCGGCCCGTGTCGCCGAATCTGGACGCCCTCGCTGCCCGCGCAACGGTTTTCGAGCGTGCGTATTCGATGGCTTCGTACACGGGCAAGAGCGTCGGCCCGACGTTGATCGGCAAGTACCCGAGCGAGTGCATCCGCGACGGAGGACACTTCAACGTCTACGGCGCCGCGAACACCTTTCTCGCCGAGCGCCTTCAAAACGCGGGCTTTCACACGATGGGAGCGGCGTCCCACTGGTACTTCAAGCCGCGGTTCGGGCTCGCCCAGGGGATGGACTTGTGGGACTTGTCGGCCCTGCCCGAGGACTCTACCGCCGACTCCGATACGTCCGTCACGAGCGAGGTGCTGAGCGACACGGCGGTCGGCCTCTTGGCGGACCCGGACAATGTCGACAAGCGCTTCTTTCTTTGGGTCCACTACTTCGACCCTCACGCGCCGTACGTCCCGCACCCGGAAGCGCCCGATTTCCGCCCCGGGGCCAAGAGCTGGAACAAGGCCATGTACGACAGCGAAGTCTGGTACACCGATCGACAGATCGGTCGTCTCATCGATTTCATCGCCTCGCAGCCCTGGGGCGCGCGCACGGTGATCGTGCTCACGAGCGATCACGGCGAGGCGTTCGACGAACACGGGATGAGCTGGCACGGGGTCGATCTATGGGAGCCGCTCGTACGGGTACCGCTCGTCGTGTACGTGCCGGGCGTCAAAGCGCACCGCATCCCGGTCAAGCGAAGCTTGATCGACGTCGTGCCGACCGTCCTCGACCTGCTCGGCGTGCGGCGTCCGCCGCCTGGGCAGCTTTCCGGAGAGAGCTGCGCTCAAGAAATCGTCGCCCCCGACGAGGCAGCGATCGAAGAGCGCGATGTGCTGATCGACATGCCGGTCGGGCCACGCGTATCGCAACATCGGGCGTTCATCCACGGGCTCACCCCCGGCAAGAAACTACTTCACGAGGGCGGATCGCAGTATCTCGTGTTCGATCTGGAAAAGGATCCGGGAGAGCTCAACGACCTCTCGAAGTCGGGCGGCGAGCTGGCGGAATTGCTCGACGGATATCAGCAAAAACTCGCCACGCTGCGCGAAGTGCGCGTCGACAACGGCCTCTAGAGCCCGACGGCGGCCGCGCGTGCGCGCGGTCGGCGCCGAATGCGGCCGCCCAAAGGCGGGTTCGTCGCGTTCGGGCGCGGCAGGCTAACCATGGCGACACTTAAGGGCCCGACCTGATACGATCCACGCGGGATGGTGCCGTCCAATCCTGGCTCGGGAACGGAGGCGTCTCAGAAGGCGCGATCGGGGTACCGCACCCTGCCACCGCCGCAGTGGACAGGCCCCAGGGCAGCGGACGAGGCGCCGTCGACCGCGTCGCCGGCTCCGCTCGCACGTCGCGCCGGGGTGCGCGCCGAAGAAGCGTGGCTGCGCGCAAGGGTTCGGGAAGCACGCGCTGTCGGCGGCGCGACCCTCGCGGCCCACTGCAAGACGCTGGCGCGTTGGCTCGCGTCGCGCGACCGCGACCTCGACGAAGCCGTGGAGCTCGGCTCGACGGCCCTGAAAGCAGGAGAGGACATCGAACTGAGGCGGGAGCTTGCTGCCTGGCTCGAGAGCCTTGGGGAACCGGCGGCCGCCGCCGCGGTCCTCAAGCCAATCGCGTCTCTGCGCGACGTGGATTCCGGAGACGCGGCGGACGTCCTCGTCCGCGTCGGCATTCTCCGCGCGCGCGCCGGCGCGGCGGAGGCAGCAGCGACCGCGTTCGACGCCGCGCTCTCGGTCGACGGCACCGACGCGCTCGCCGGCGAGCTCCTGGGAGCGCTGTCGTCCTGGCAGCCGGGCGTTGTGCCGGCGTCGGCCGCAATCGAGGCGTACCTCGAGTCCGCACATCGCCGGGCGGCCCGCGGTCAAGACGACGCCGAGTTGCTGGACTTGTGGCGCGCCTTCGAGGCGGATCCGTCGAGCGACGTCGCCGCGCGGACGCTGGCCGCCGCGCTCGAACGGCGCGTACGACCATCGGCCGCCGATGAAGTTCTGCGGGTGCACGCGCAAGCGCTCGCGCCCTCCGACCCGCTCCGCGCCGCCTGCGTGCACGCTCGGAGGCGCACTTCGGCACTCGCGGCCCGCGAGCCGGTGCGAGCGTTCGCGGCGGCCATCGATGAAGGGCTCGCCGGCCAGGTCGACTGCGAGGGCGGCGAGGTCTTCGACGCGCTTCTCCAGGAGTTGGGCTTGCCCGAGGCCGTGGCGGCTCGCCTGGATGCGCGCGTCGGCGGCCCTCCTTTTTCGAGCGAGCGGGGCGCGCCGGGAGCCGACTCCGCGGCGGTCGCCTGGATTCGCGCGGCCGCCACGGGAGACGCGCGAGGGCAAGCCCTCTCGCTCGAGCGCCTGGCGTCCTCTCAGTCCGGGCCGGTCCGAGCCGCCTTCTTGGCCGCCGCGTCTGCTTGCCACCTCGCACTCGGCGAGGCAGCCATCGCTCGCATCGACGCCGAGCTCGCGACGCGGGCGGACCCCAGGAGCGCCCGGTCCGTGGCCGCGCTGGCAGACGCGGTCGGCGCGCTCGCCGGCGACACCCCTGGAGCCTCGACGGCCCTCGAGCGTGCCATCGCCGTGGTGGGGCCCCGTGCAGCGTGGTGCGTCGCGCTCGCCGATGCGCTCGACGCGCGAGGCGAGACGGACCTCGCGGCCGGCTGGAGTCAGCGGGGTGTAGCGATTCGCCCGGGCGAGCGCGGCGCCATCGAGTCGCTCTTGCAGCGCCTCTTGCGAGCCGAGGACTCGGGTCGGCTGAGGGACGCACTCGCGTGGTTGCTTGGCCATCCGCAACCCGCGGCTTGGGCCGCCCCGCCGTTCGCCCATGCGCTGACCGAACTCGCGCGCTTGGATTCCGAACGTGCCTCGGTGGTCGCGCGGCGCGCGCTCGAAGTCTTCGGCCCCAAGTCGTCGGTCTTGCGCGAGGCGATGCTCGCGGTCGCGGAGCGAACGTCCGATCATGCCTTTGCCGTAGCCATCCTCGAGCGAACGCTCTCCTGCCGCGAAGCCGAGGACGTGGATCGAGGAGCGCTCTTCGGCCGCCTCGCCAAAGTGCGGCTGCGGCTCGGCGACGACGAGGGCGTCGCTCGAATCACGTGGCGCGCCCTCGCCGAGGGGCTGCCCGAACCAGGGGTGGACCCGTACGTCGTGTCCTCTCGCGGCACGACCCCCGATGCCGAGCTGTGGCGGTTGCGCGCCAACGCCGCGCGGCTGTCGGCAGCCGGGGACCGGGCGGCGGCAGCCCAGGCGTGCCGCGACCTCGGCGCCGCCGTCTGGGACCTTGCAGAGGATCGGGCCGGTGCCATCGATGCGTGGCTTGGCGCCGCGCGCATGACGCCGCGCGGATATGAAACACTGGCCTTCGACTTGGCGATCTTCGGTGGCGCAGCGTTCGCGTTCGACTACCTCGGTCGCGTCGCCGACGACGAGTCCGACGACTCGACCGCCACTTCCATCGCCACCGACGCGTCCCGCGCAGCCTTCGCCCTCGGCGAGGCGCGTGCCGCCTTCGACCTCGCGTCTCGCGGCGTCGCCAGGAGTCCCGCGTCGACCGAGGCTCTCGAGGCGGCTGAGATCGCGGCTCCGGGGGCCGGCGAAGACGCCGGTCTATCTGCCCTTTACGATCTCGTCGCGGCCAAGGCGATGGGGCGCTTCGGGCGTCGCGCGGCGCACTACCGCGCGGCGCGGCACTTCGAGCGGGCCGGGCTGCACACCGCTGCGCTGAAGCACGCCGCCCAGGCCTTCCTCGCCGTGCCGGCGGAAGGACCCACGCTCCAGTCTCTCGCCCGCACGGCGGAGCGCGCCGGCGACCGGCTCCTCGCGGTGCGCACCGTCGAGCAGGTCGCGGAGCGCGAGGACAACGCCATCGCCCGCGCGGGCTGGCTCCGGCGCGCGGCGAGCATCGCCGGCGGCGGCGAAGACGGCGTCAGGCGAAAGGTCGACATCCTCCTCCGTGCCTTCTCGACGTCGCCCAGCCTTACGGCGTTCGGGCTGCTCGCGGCGGCCTCGCGCGAGCTATTGCGGTTCGGACCCGAAGAGCGCGACGGGCTCGAGCTGCGTCTCGTTCATGCAGCACGCGCGAACGACGCGCAGCTCGAGGGGCCGGAGGGGGCGCAGGTGGCCATCGCCTTCGCGGTGACGTTGCTCGACCTGTTCGCGGACTCGGAGGGTGCGCTTGCGCTCGTGGAGCGCGCTTTCGCGTGCGACCCAGACGTCGACGAGTTCGCTCAGCTGGCGCCTTGGGCCCCGATGCTCGCCCAGGCGGAAGGCGCGAGGAGTCGGGTGGCCGCGCTCGTGGAATCGGCCGAGGACCCTCACGCGAGCGCGGGCGTATCCGCGCTGCGCCTGCTCGCAGCGATGGCCGCGTCCGCCGGCGACGATTCGTCGCGGGCCCGGGCGTCGATCGCCGCCGCGCTTCGCGCGCCCGAAGACGACGCTCTGGTGATCGAAGCCGACGATGCGTTGCGAACGCTCGCGCGTTCGGGGATGCCTTTGCCCGACCTGGACGCGCGCGTCGCCGAGAGCATCGGACCACACCGGCGGGCAGCCGCTCTCGCGGGTGCCGCCCGCTCGCGCGTGGCGGCGGGCGGGTTCGGGGACGCAGCAGCGCTGTTCGAGCGGGCCGTGGAACTGCTCGGGCCCAGTGAAAGCTCCGAGGTCGAACGCGAGCTTCGGGCGGCTTTGGACGCGGCCGGACGGGGGAGTGAAATCGAGGCACGCGCGCTGCGCGAGGCAACCGCCGTATCAGGGGCGCCTCCGGCCCGCGCCGACGCTTGGACGCAGGTCGCCGAGCTGCGGGAAAAGCGTGGGAACGTCGCCGAAGCAGGAGCGGCGCTGCGCGAAGCGTGCCGGCTCGACCCCGAACCGCTGGCGCGATGGAGTACGCTCGAGCGCGTGGCGGAGTTGGCCGGAGACGACGAAGCGCGCGTCGAAGCGCTCGAACGCATCCTGGACCGCGTCGGCGACGACGGGCGGGCCAACGTCCTCAAAAGACTTGCGGACGCGCGTGAACGTAGCGGAGATCTCGAGGCGGCCGAGCGAACCTGGCGGCGCGTCCTCGAGCTCGATTCGCAGGACGAACACGTCGACCAGGCGATTCAGTCGCTCATCGTGGCCCGCGGCGACTACGAGACGCTCGCGGAGCACCTTGCGAAACGCGCCGCGCGGCTGAGCGCTCGGCCCGACGGTCGCGAGCTGCTGCGGGCGGTGCGCCTGCGTCGGGCCGCCATTCTCGAACAACGTCTGGGGCGAACGGCGGACGCGTGTGCCGAGCTGGAGCTGCTCCTGCAGGAGTGGCCCGATAGCGTGGTCGCCATTCGCTACCTGGCGGACCTCTTCGACCGCCAGGCGAACTTCGTGCGCTCGGTGCCGCTCTGGCGCCAGGCGGCGGCCCTCGAGGACAGCGACAGCGTCGAGCTCCGCGCCGCGCGCGCCTCACACGCCGCCGGGGACCTCGTTGCCGCCCACGAGCACGCCGGAAGAGTGCTCACCCGGATTCCGGCGATCGACAGCTCGGCGCCCGCGTCCCGGCGCTGGGGGGAGCGGGTGGACGAAGCCCTGGCGCTCCGG
>Ga0265316_10003321_pt1 | contig 16304 bp, 18 predicted proteins | sample 4522metaG_FD_202092 | JGI IMG/M metagenome (GOLD analysis project Ga0265316, IMG submission 202092) | Rhizosphere microbial communities from Carex aquatilis grown in University of Washington, Seatle, WA, United States - 4-5-22 metaG | ecosystem: Host-associated > Plants > Roots > Rhizosphere >...
CTGGTTTTTCCCTGGGATCACCGATGGCCAGAAGGACAAAAGTCCAAAGGAGCACAGCTGTTATCATCGAAGGTCCTTTTACAGGAAAACCCATAAGAGCATTGCAGATAGCGGCCACAATACCAACCGCTATCCAAAAGAGAATGATCCATTTATGCGGACTCTTCCAAGACATTGGCATAAAAGCCTCCTTTCACAGAATACACCTTCGGTTTAATTTTTCAAGACAAGATTGGTCCCGTCGCTTTTGAAAACGATTGCCCCAAGTTCATCGGTGCGCAAGATTTTGGCGCCAAAATTGTTTAAGGTATCTAAAGTTTCCTTATTGGGATGGCCATATTTGTTATCTTTGCCGACCGAAATAACCGCATATTGGGGAGAGACGGCTGAAACAAATTCGGCGCTGGTAGAAGTTTTGGAGCCATGATGGCCAGCTTTCAAAACATCGCTTTGCAAACTTCCCAAAGAAATCAAGTAATGTTCAATGGTTTGAGGTGAATCGCCAGTCAACAAAAATTCATTTTCGCCGTAAACCAATCTAGCAACTATCGACGCCATATTGGTTTCCATGCCAGCTGGATCTCGGTCTGGAAAAAGAATTTGCAAAATCGCCCCATCTCCTAAATCAATTACCATACCTCTTCTGGCTAATAATTTTTTAGTCCCCGCTTCACCTTCAGACGAGCTGGTGCTCGAAACAATTTTTTCAAGCTCTTGGTAAGAAGAAGATTCACCAGGAACACCAGATTCCATAAAAAGGTTGACTTTATATTTCCGTAAAACGTCTGGTAAACCACCGACATGGTCTTGATCAGCGTGGGTGGCAATGACCACATCAATAGAACGGTCATAAAAAGGCATCACTTTTGATAATTCCCTAAGTACCGATTTGCCGGGACCGCCATCAATCAGTAATTGATTACCACTTGGAGCGTCTATAAAAATGGCATCGCCTTGGCCGACATTTAAAAAAGAGACAGTCAAAATACCGTTTCGCTCTTCTCGAAAGGCGGCATAGAGAGAGAAAATCGCACCCAACAACAAAACTACTAGAATGGACAGTTTCAGTTTCAAATGAAAGTTTTTCATCATATAAATAGTATAATAATGTATAATTATTAACTAATATAAAAATATGCAAAAATTTGAAGAAAAGAAATTTAATATTCCTAAACTCAAAGGCATCTCCGAAAAAAATATCGAGGAACATTTGAAGCTTTATGGCGGTTATGTGAAAAATGCCAATGTGGTAGTCGAAAAAATCAGTGAACTAAGTAAAGACCAAGAAAAAAATGCTTATTTAATAAGCGAATTATTCCGCCGTTTCAGTTTTGAATATAACGGTATGCGCAATCATGAAATTTATTTTGAATCTCTTTCCAATGGTCAAAAAGAGCTCACCAAAGATGGCGAGCTTGAAAAAGCTTTTATTGAAACATGTCCATCAATTGAAATATTTGTTGCTGGATTTAAAAATATGGCTATAACTCGTGGAGTGGGTTGGGCAATGCTTTGGTATGATAAAATAGATAAGAGACTTCTGGCCTCGTGGGTTGATGAGCAACACTTGGGCCAACTTTCCGGCTGCGTGCCAATTCTAGCTCTGGATATGTGGGAACACGCCTTTGTCGCCGATTATCAACCGTCCGGTAAAAAACAATATATTGAAGATTTCTTTGTAAACTTAAATTGGCAGAAAATTGAAGGAAATTTTGCCGAGGCAACAAAATAGTTCTTGAGCGAGATTCCGGAAGCTGTGAAAAGCTGAGGACAAGGAAATTTTTAGCAAAAAATTTCCGTATCGAGTGAAAGAAGCTATTTTGTTGCTGACAGCTTTTTGTATAAAACTGCATAACCCAAATACCAAACCAAAATTAACCAGAGAGGTAAAGCGCCAATGCTTATTGATGCAAAAGGAATAGCAGTAAAAAATTCGGTTAGCTTAATTACCAACTGGCTAAGTAAAAAAGAAAGAAATCCGAAAGGCCAAGACAAAAATAAACCAGCTTGTGTGGGAATCATACCGATAAGGCCGGTCAGAAATCCAAAAAGCATCACGGCCGGAATCATTGGTAAGACGATAAGATTAGCAATAAAAGAAATGAAAGAAAAAGTTCCAGACATTCTGATTAATAGTGGCAATATAAAAATTTGAACGGCAAAGGTGGCCGAAACAATTTCCCGCAAACCAAATTTGGCGGGAATAAAATTTAATTTTTTTACTATCAGTAAATCTATAAATGGACTCCAAATAATAAGACCAAGTGCAGCCATAAAAGAAAGCTGAAAAGATGGGTCGTAGAAGATAATGACTGGATTCCAAAGGAGCATGAAAAGACCAGCAATAAAAAGAGCGCGCAAAGCATCACTTGGCCGTCCCAAATATCTAGCCAGCATGGCAATTAAAGCCATAATGGCTGCTCGCAAAACTGTAGTAGTAAATCCAACCATGATTGAAAAAATAACAATGCCCAAAGTGGAAGCCAAAAGGCTAAATTTTCTTCTGCCGAAGTAAGCCGTCAGCGATAAAATAGCGGCGGCTACGATAGTCAAATTTTCACCGGAAAGAACCACAATATGTATGAGCCCGACTTTTTGAAATTCATCCAATAAATTTTGGCCTAAAGATTGCTTGGCGCCAAAAATCAAACCGGCCAGAAATGAGGAATTCGGTTCCGGTACCACTTTTTTTATTTTTTCGGTAAAATAATTTTTTAAGGAATATAAAAAAGAAATTATTTTGCTGCCTTGGCCGCTTTCTATTTTTTCAATAATCGGTCGATAAATAATAAAATGAACTTTGTCTTTAGAGAGATAGGAAATGTAATCAAATTCAGTGCCATTATCATTCGAGAAATTTTTTGGTAAATCCAATTTGCCGGAAACTTTTATTTTGTCTCCATATTGATATTCGGGAAATCGATCAGCGATTAGTAAAATAAGCGAACCAAAATTCTTTGAATTTTGGTTCGCTGTTACTGTGTAACGTGCCGAAGTGTCTCTGACATCCGGCTCATCGGAGATAACCGCTTCAAAAGAAATTTTTTGGCCGACTGACTGGGAAAGAATTGGATCTGGAGACATGTCAACGAAATTCATTCTCAAAATTCCCAGAGCAAAGGCCGCACTCACTAACAAAAATATTTTTGCCAAATCCGTATTTTCTTTTTGAGCATACAAAACCAAAAACACGGTACCTGAAACCAAAAAGAAAAATGAAGCCGTACTCCAGCCACCACCAACAAGGTTTTCAAAAACAATCCCCAGAGCAAATGAAACGACAAATTTGTATAGCATATACTGTCTTAAAAATTCTTTCTCGTCATAAGTTTTGAAAAGCACGCATAATTTTTTGCTAAAAATTTGCTCACGCTCGGCTCAGCCAGCCTGCGCGAGTCTTTTCAAAACTTACGACTTCAACGAATTTTAAGACTGGTGAAACAAATTATAGCCTGATTTTGAACCCTCATACAAATTAATATTAAGACCATCGGCAAAACTGGTGGCGATTTCATCACAACGATCATTGAGCTCATGGCCAGAATGGCCCAAAACTTTTTGCCACTCCACTGCCATTTTTTTGGTTTCCGCCAAAAGTTTTTCCCACAAATCTTTATTCAAAACTTCTCTTTTATCTTTAGTGCGCCAGTTATTTTTTTGCCAATTCAACACCCACTTGGTAATGCCATTTATCAAATATTCGGAATCGGAATTAACTTCGACACTACAATTTTCGGGCGTGTTTTTTAACCCTTCAATCGCTGCCATCATCTCCATTCTGTTATTGGTAGTTTTTTCTTCCCGGCCTCCGATTTCCTTAACGCTTTCTCCATTGAAGATAATCGCTCCAAAACCGCCCGGCCCAGGATTGCCGCGTGATGAGCCATCGGTGTAAATAATTATTTTATTCATTATGAAACTATTTTATATTTAAAATTAAAAGAAATCTACAATGCGGAGGCGGATTTCGCTTGAGCCGTTGTAAAAAGATTTTTCGATATTGGCCACTAAATTGGTTTTAATGCCTTCTTTCAAAGAGTCGCCAAATTGATCCAAAGCCGTGAAAAAAGAAATGGCTCGGATAGTATTTTGACCATCCCGAAAATTGATGGAAAGATGTTCCTTAGCTTTGCCGAAGCGGTTTATTTTTTCCGGTAAAATATCTCTGAAAATAAAAATCGGTTTTTCGTTACCAACACCAAAAGGAGCTAGACGTAAAATTTCGGAAACCGAATTTTCCGAAATATCTTTTAAACTTAATTCAGCATCAACAAAAATTTCTACTCCGTTATTTACTACATGAGTCGAAGCTTCCACTAAAGCGTCTTCCAGATTGTGAATTTTTTCAAACAAAACAGAAAATCCTCCGGATAATTTATGGCCACCAAATTCGGCAAAACAATCTTTCGCTCTTTCCATCAAAGCCACTAGATCAGTTGTGCCGTCCGATCGACAAGAACCTTTCAGTAAACCTTCCACTTCACCCTCGGCCGGATCAGAAGCTCGGCCCCACAAAAAAACCGGGCGATTGTATTCATCAGCAATTGTGTTGGCCACTAAACCCAAAAGCGCCGGCCGCCAATCTGGATTACCCAAAACAATAACCGGTTTCTCACCTTCGCTTGCACATTTTTCTTTTATTTTTTTCTTGGCCTCTTTCACAATACTGGCCACCATGCCTTTTCTCTCATTATTTATATTATCCAAATGTTTAGCGTGAACATCCGCTTCCGCTTCATTGGTGGCTGTTAAAAGTTTAAAAGCGTCTCGCGGATGTCCCATCCGAGAAGCAGCATTGATGCGAGGCGTAATCATGAAAGCAATATCATCTTCGTTAATATTATTTTTATTTATTCTCAAATTATAGAAAAGTTTGGAAAGTCCCAGTCTCCTATTTTTTTGTAAAACCGCTAGACCAAAACGGGCCAGCACCCGATTTTCTCCCACTAGAGGCACCATGTCGGAAAGAGTAGCCAAACCGACTAAATCCAGCAGCCATTTTTCCTTACCCGGCATAAAATTAAAAGGTTTACCCTGAGCGAGTGCAGAGAGTCGAAGGGCTTCAATCATTTTCCAAACCACTCCGGTGCCACAAAGTATTTTTTCCGGATACTTGGAATCCATTCTTTTTGGATTAACCACGGCATAAGCTTTGGGCAAGTCATCGGTAGCAGGCTTGCCCTGCGAAGCCTTGGTGAAGTGGGGCTCGTGGTGATCGGTCACAATCACTTCCATTTTTAATTTTTTGGCATGCTCAATTTCTTTGTGATCTCTGATGCCGCAATCAATCGTTATCAAAAGCTTGACACCTTCACCAACTAACGGATTGGCTAGCTCTTCCAGACCTTCATTATTAAGACCATAACCTTCAATGTGCCGGTCCGGAATATAATTTATAAAATTATTAAAGCCAATCAGCTTAAAGAAATCATGAAGCAAAGCGCCACCCGGGATACCGTCAGCATCATAATCGCTCCAAATACCGATGCGTTCATTTTTTTCAATTGCTTTTAAAATCCGGTCTACCGCTTTTTTCATGTCTGGCAAAAGGAAGGGGTCGTGCAAATGATTTACAAAATCTGGATTTAGGAACCTTTCTCTTTCTTCGGCTGTATCTATACCCCGGTTATGCAACAACTGTTCAACCAGATTATCCGACACTTTTTCTTTTACTGAGTATTTTTTAGGCATGTGGGTATGATAACACAAACCTCACCCCTTCCTCTCCTAATCTAGGAGAGGGGAAAAAACTAAAATAGTGCTGTTCCAAGAGCCTTATCTTAACTGACCTAACGCAGGAACAGCAGCTATTTTAGTTTTTGATGTATAATAAAATACATGAAAGATTGCATTTTTTGTAAAATAGCAAATAAGGAAATTCCGGCTCATATCGTTTATGAAGACGATAATTTCATGGCTTTTTTGGATATAAATCCTTTGGCACCGGGACATTGTATGATTATTCCCAAAGAACATTACCGCTGGGTTTGGGACCTGCCTGCGCAGGCAGGTGTTCCTGGAAATATTGGAGAATATTTTACTGTCGCTCAAAAAATAGCTCTGGCTCAAAAAAAGGCTTTTGATACCGATTGGATACTTTCCAAAATCGTCGGTGAAGATGTCCCCCACGCCCACATCTGGATCTATCCGAACAATAAAATCAAAGGCGACCTCAAAGATTTCCAAACCAATGCTGAAAAAATAATAAAAAATATAGAATAAAAAAGCAAAAATATTGTTTCAAGAGCCTTATCCTTATGACCTAACGCAGAAACAATGTTTTTGTTTTTTATTCTAATTTTGCAACGCTTCAATGCCTGGCAAAGTGCCGTTGGCCAAAAAATCCAACATCGCGCCACCGGCCGTAGAGATAAAACCATGGGCGGAAATCTCTTTTTTTATTTCCGGTTTCAAAACCGCCAAAGTATCTCCTCCACCGAGAATAATTTTAGCTTTAGATTCAGCCAACATTCGAGCTAATGCGATTGTTCCAGCCAAAAAACCTTTTTCATAATTGCCCAGAGGCCCATTCCAGAGAACAAATTTAGCTTCTTTTATTTTTCCCGCCAGCATTTCTAGAGTTTCGTTATTGGCATCTAAAGCCTCAATTTCTCCGACTGGGAAAATTATTTTTGAATCAGTAGCAATATCCATTGTTGAAGCCTTAACAGCTAAAGCCCCGCCGATAAAAATATCATCGGCAATTTTCAAAAACTTTTCTACCAAAGGTAATTTGGTCTCAAATTTGAGGCCGCCTAATATGAAAAGAAAAGGATGTTTTGGTTCAAAGGCTTCTGATAATTTCTGATATTCTTCCAAGAATCTAAATCCGGCAAAGTGAGGTAAAAGTTTAGGCACGGCTACAATTGAAGTGTGTTTGCGATGGGAGCAAGGAAAAGCTTCGTTGACATAAATATCGCCAAGACCAGCCAATTTTTGGGCAAAATCTTCGTCATTTTCTTTTTCCGCCCAAAATCTCAAATTTTCCAAAACCGCTACTTCCCCGCTTCTCAAATTTTCCAAGGCTATTCTGCCGTCTGGCGATGAAGCATTCCATGGATCTCGCACAAACCTAATTTTGGTTTCCGGGAAAAATTTCTCGGCTGCCTTAGCGACCATTTCAAGCGAATCATTGCCATCGCCTAAATGGCTCATGATTATCACTTTCGCTCCTTTGCTAAGTGCAAAATTGATAGTCGGCAAAGTGGCCTCTATTCTGGAAGTGTCTAATATTTGCCCGTTTTCTACCGGCACGTTCCAGTCGGTTCTAATCAAAACGATTGTCCCTTCTATTATTTCCGCTTCCTTAATTGATCTAATCATGGGTTTATATTACCAGATTCCTCTATTTTTGCCGACTTTTCAAATAAAACAAAAACTGGCTTCAGTGTCAGTTTTTGTTTTTTAAATTTTAGTTAGTTTTTATTTTGTTGGGCGGATTGCCATTCTCTTTCTTCATTTTTTCCTGCTTCTTTTCCTTCTTCAAAACCTTTATCAAAATCTATTCTTTCTGCTTCATTCATCTCTAATTCATCTGGATCAGGTTCTCTGGTAGGCATTATAGACTTGGACCACCAAGCTCTTTCTTCATCCATTCCCCTGCGATGACCTCTGCTGTAACCTTTATCCCGCGGGCTTTGTTCATTTTCAATGTTGCTTTCAACTTTTTCCATAATATTTATAAATAATTAGTAAATATCAGCATTAAGAATTATACACAACTATATATTCAAATCAAATCCTAATTTTTATCTCTTCAGATCCACCGCTTTTAAAATGGCGGAAAATTGCTCGGGGTTGAGCGAAGCGTGGCCAACCAGAAAGCCGTCAACATTGCCGATGCGCACAATTTCCGAAGCATTTTCCGCTTCCTTAATTGATTTAATCATGGGTTTATATTACCAGATTCCGCTGTTTTTGCCGACTCAATTTTGGCCCCAATCCAGGCCAATTCATAAATCTTTTTCATGGCATCGGCAATCTCGGCACTTTCTATAATAATGCCCAGCTTTTCCCGCCACGAGGCAATCATCACTTTGTTGTCATAAATATTTATTTCGGGAGAAAAATTGTATTTGCCTACTGGTACTAGAGCGCTTTCTCTCATTTCTTCATTGTCTTTACTGGCTCTGTGTTTACCGATTGGAGAATCGGGAATAATGGCTCTTATTGAAATATTTTTACCAGCCCTTCTTTCGTAATATTTTGGAAAATAACCAATAAGCGCCTGATGCATTTCGTTTACGTTGGCATAGGCCCTGATTTGTTCATGCGAAGTCAAAGTATCTTCGTAAACATCTTTCAATCCTTCTACCCCCTCATAAAATCTAACCTTTGGTCTGCCGGCCACATTATGGATTGATTTTAATTCTGGAATAATTTTTTTGATCTCACTGATTCTTTTTGTTACTTCTTTGGCATTTTCTTCAAGAATATTGAGTAGCCGGTCAGGAGATTCGGCTAAATATTCCTGTTTAGGCTCTTTACCGGAAACACTAGCAAGCCTCTTGGAAACCAAAGAATCCAAAATATCGTAGCCGGTGGTTCTATTTAGACCCGCTTTTCTGGTAATTTGGCTGACTGTTCCTTTGCCGAGTTGAAGTAAAGCCAAAAATACAGCCGATTCATTGTCTGAAAAGCCTGATTTTATAAGGATTTCTTTGGTTTCTGGTATATTTTTATCCATCTTTTTATTATATTGCCATTATACTCCCATAAATTTTTGTGTCAAGCATATTCCACAATTTGTAAACAAAATATGTTTTTAAACGTTTTTTAGTAAAATTTATTTGACAATCTGTTTACATCTTGCTATACTTATGACAGAAAGGAGTTCGTTGTGTTCACTCAAAAGCAGATATCGGCTCTGAAACACCTCATTTCCGTGGCGAGGGACGTTCCGGTTCTTACCAAGAAGATTCTCTGGTTTCTTATTGAAGCCTCGGAAATGATCACCAAAGAGGTAGCGGTCACCTTGTGGGAAAATAGGGACGGATTTACCGTCGAAGAGATCAATGAAGTGTTCATGGGAATGAAATCGATGCGTAGTTGCAATTGGGTTGTTCATCTCGATGAGATCATGTATTTACTCGGAACAGATTTCGAGTTTGAGTACCATTACGGTCATCTCGATCCCAAGGCAGATGCTGGTTTCAATTCTGATGGCCAGTTCAAGAATGTGAATCATGAACATCCAACTCGGTTTACATTCTGGCTGGCCAGGGGATATTCGAGAGACGCGATTACTCTTCCGATCACCAAGACTGATTTGGAAGTAATTGATCTTTCAAGACCGGGACTTTATCCAGACTTAGAAGCTTCTAGATCTCGTCACACCTAGCTTTTTAAGCTGGTGTCACATGTTTTGTGTAGAAAATCACGTTTCGTAAGTCCTGACCGAAAGGCAGGCATGGAAAGGGAGAAAGAGAATGATAAAAGTTGTCTGCGTAAAAGACCGCAAAGCAATGGAAGCTCTGCGTTTCGATGTAGAACGCATTGCAGTTTGCATGGTCGGCAATTGCACAGGAGGTTGTGGAAGCGAAGGGTGTCGCGGAACCGAAAAATACATCATTCAGATTTCAGATTACATTGATGAAGCTCTTGGTATAGTGATCATCGGTAAATTCCGTCGTCTAGACGATGACGGACATCTGTACCGATATTCGCTTCTCAGTGTTTCGCACTGCAACTGCGGTCGGGGCTACTCCAAGGAGAAACTCAGGAAATTCATCGAGAATAAATTTCTCCTCGGACCGCTGTCTGTCCAGTTCGAAAACTGGGAAGACCTGCCCGAATAACATCACCGGCCTGACCAGCCACACTTAAGCCGCCCGGAAACAGGCGGCTTTATTTTTGTGTTAAAATGTTTTTATGAAAAAAGATTTGAGTTTAACACCAATAGAAATTATCGAGAATAAAATTTATATAATAAGAGGCGTAAAAGTAATGTTGAGTCACGATTTAGCCAAACTGTATCAAGTAGAAACAAGGGCTTTAACGCAAGCAGTTCAAAGAAATATAGATCGTTTTCCAAATGATTTTATGTTTCAAATCAACAATAATGAGTTTCTGAACTTGAAATCACAAATTGTGACTTCAAGTTGGGGTGGTGCCAGGAGAGCTTTACCATATGCTTTTACTGAACAAGGAGTTGCTATGTTAGCCTCGATCTTGAAAAGCAAGAGAGCAGTTCAAATGAGTATAGCTATAGTTAGAGCCTTTATTAAATTACGTGAATTATTGACTACTCACAAAGATGTTCTTCTTGAAATAGAAAAAATAAAACAAACACAAAAAGAACATGGGCAACATATTATAAATATTCTAAATGTGATATCACAACTTTTAAACCCGCCTCCAGAACCAGCAAAAGAACCGATGGGATTCAGAGATAGAAGCAAAAAATAAATTTATCTCTTCACATCCACCGCTTTTAAAATGGCGGAAAATTGTTCGTGGTTGAGAGAGGCGTGGCCAACCAGAAAGCCGTCAACATTGCCGAGACGCATAATTTCCGAAGCATTTTCCGCTTCCACTGAACCGCCATAAAGAATGCGGCAACCGCCAGCAATATCAGCGCCAAAAAGTTCACTAATGATTTTTTTAATAAATAAAGTGGTTTCGTGAATATCGGTCGGATTCATGGCTTCTTTGTAGGATTTGCCAATGGCCCAGATTGGTTCGTAAGCGATATTAATGCCCACTAAATATTTTTTCTGCAAACCGGTTAGACATTCTTTAATTTGATTTCTGATAAAGCCCAAATGATTGCCGTCTTTATCTCTTTCTTTTTCACCAATGCATAAAATTGGCGTTAAATCAGTGTCAAAGGCCACTTGCAGTTTTTTTCTAATTATTTCGTTACTTTCGCCCATCGCTCTCCTCTCGGAATGGCCGACTATTAAAAACTTGGCACCCAAATCTTTTACCATGTAAGCGCTCACCTCCCCGGTAAAGGCGCCTTTCATTTCGCTGAAGATATTTTGCGCGCCTAAAAACAAATTCTTGGGGTAATTCAATTTAGAGAGTGGTTGGATAAAAGGGAAAGGCGGGCAAATAATAACGTCTGTATTTTTTAAGCTTTTAGCTGAAAATCTGGCTCCATTAAACACTTTTTTGGCTTCTGCCAATGTTTCTGGGCTCATTTTCCAATTCGCCACCACTAAATTTCTTCTTTTCATTTCATTATTATAACAAAAAACCACAAAAACATCGCTTAGTGAGTAATGACGTAAGTCCCCGGCACAAATTGCCATGAGCCACCTGGTCCGCTAGAAAAATTTTCACTGATCAGTCCGCTATCATAATACAAAGTGGCACCGCTATCCATGATTACTTGTTTGGCTGTGACTTGCTTGAGTGAACTGCCACCACTTATATGTGCATTACCATTTTGAGCAATAAGAGCCACTGTGCCCGCTCCGCCTGAAAGATAAATAGCATCATTGCCATTGCAGCCGGCCGCCACTGGGCAAGCGCTGGTAGTAACAAGGAATGGGTAGCTACTAGGTTGGCCCGAACCGGAGAATGACGCGCCTCCAGTTAAATTTACATAACCATCAGTCACTATCGCGCCACTGTTGGTACCATAAGTTGAAGCCAGTTTTATTTTGCCTCCGCCAGTAATGGTAATCGTGCCTGTTATCCACAAAGTTCCGCTTACCGTAAGAGTACCGCCTCCATCAACCAGAAGATTGCCTGTAATTTTTTTGGGTCCGAGAGTCGCGCCGGCATAATTGACATGGTAATCGCCAACAATTGTGCCACCGGCTGCTGCATCATCTTTCCAGTCTTGGATATTATTATCTGAGAGAGGCATCGGTTGCGAAGTTGGATCGGCCCGGCTGGTGTTGCAAGTTTTATTGGTATAAGTGCCAACTTGGCAATATATTGTTCCTGTAACGGTCGCCCCGGTAACGGTGTGCGCCCAGGCGTCATCTGATGCGGTAGTACCAACATAAACACCGGTAGGATAATTGTTACCGCCTATCATGGAAGTGCCGCCTCCCAAATAAATCTGAAAATAGCCATCCAATCCGGTTGGGGAAGTATTTGACCAACTACCGCCATATTTTCCGATTTTTGCCACACCACCAGAGTACCCGCCAGTATTTGATCCAATAATATAATATTTTGATGAGTCCGAAGAGGCATCTATCACCAACCAGTAAGTTTGTGATGAATCCAAAACAGGCGTATCTGGCATTGTAACAGCTACCCATCCAAAATTGGTCGTCACTGCCGAAGCCGAGAGTGTGCTTGACATCAAAGTATTAGCGCTCGGACTGCCGGAGTTATCGGTTACTATACGAACAGTCGCATCACCGGGAGCTCCCACTTTTTTTATATAAAATTGAATATTATTTAGAGATATAGCAGAGGATATTTTAAAACTCTGAGAAAAATCTTCAGTCGCCGATGAATTGGCAAAACTTATACAAGTGGATGATGTGCATGAGGAAATAGGCGCCGGTGTATTATTAACCTGATCAGCCGTTAGACTTGGCGGGTTTGCCGCAACAGCGGCGCCGGTAATATGTACTCCAGTAGTAGCAGAAATATCACCGTTCGAATAAATACTACCGTTTAAAGTAGAACCGCCACTCATTACAAATCCCCCACTTCCAACCTGCACTCCATAACGAAAAGATATTACCGACTGGCCTACATTGGCGTTTACTTTTATGGTTCGGTATGCGGTCGGATTGGCACTATTTGGCACATATCCGCTAGCCGTAATGCTTTTGGTAGTTGAATCAATACTAGCCACCGAAACAGTGAATGTGCCGTTACCTAAGGCAATATTACTTTCACCGGTATAACTAGAATTTTGATTCAGTTGAGAAAATGCGCGGTCGACCGCTGCCTCGGCCAAATGTAAAGCTTGGGTAGAAGCAACAGTATAATTTTCAGATTTGCTGTACTGAACCGCGCGATTCACCATCACAGTCGAAATTATTAAAAAAATTGCAAGGAATATTAGAGAAACAAACATGATATATCCTTTTTGATTTTTAGATTGAAATTTGTACATATTATTTATTTCTAAAATAAACTTGCTGATGAAGATTGCTTTGGATAATTTGATTTTTTACTTGTTTGCTATTTTGAATGTTTATATCAACTTTTTGAGCAATAGTTACATCGGCGTTGTCATAGGTAAAGATAAGAGATTCTGCAGTATCACTAAGTTTTTTAAGAGACGAGACTCTGACGCTTGAAGCATCAGCCTCCGTCAAGGAATAAACTTCGGTACCGCTTTTATAAAACACAATATAATCATACTTACCGGCTAAAATATTTCTGGAACTGTCTACTGAAGGCAATCTTAGCACAAGGCTATTAGCATTAGAGGTATAGTTAGTGCCCGAAAATGATCTGGAAGAAAGAATCTGATCAGACTCTCGTATGGCTCTTGTCGCCGTATCAATGACTGACTCTGCAGATTGGGGCACATCCATAGATGTCTGCAAATAGTTGAGATAATTATTATATGCTATAAAAAGCCATATTAAAGCGGATAATAAAATTCCGGCAATTCCGATTGCAACCAAAATCTCTATAAGGGTAAATCCCCAACTTTTTTTATTTAAGTTAAATTGTCCAATAAAAATTTTATGCATAATTATTTCAATCCTCCGTTTTGAGCAAGCAGAGTCGCAAGAGTCACTGTGTGATTTCCGTTTGTCGGTTCGACCCAAGAGACAGTTACAACTACTTGTTTTGTTTTAGCATCGTAGTCGGAAATCGCTATCGAAGCCGAACCTGATGGCAAAGAAGACAGCATTGAATCGGAAAACAATCCACTGGCCGGCAGCAAGGAATATCCTAAAGCGCGAAGCTCTTCAATTTTTTGACTGGTAATTTTTAGAGCAATAGCTTCATTACTTACACTTCTTACAATGGGAGTGACGCTTAGCAATGATTTACATGTAAAAATAACCATACTAATCAGTCCGACAGCAACTAAAACTTCTACTAATGAAAAACCATTATTAATTTTTATTTTCATTAAAATTTAATTTTATTCTATGGCGTTAACCAATGAATAGGTTGGCAACATCATGGCCACAGCAAAGATTCCAACTGCAATACCAATGATTATCATCAGGACCGGCTCGATGATGGTAGAAAGATCTTTAGTTTTTTGATCTACTTCATTTTCATAATAAGTGGCAATGTTATCGAGCATTTCTGTCATTTTTCCAGTTTCTTCGCCCACTGCCAACATTTCACTTACAAAAACCGGATAAAGGTTACCATTTGAATTAGCCAAAGAAACAGACAAAAGCTCTCCTACTTCTACTTTTTTAGCCGCAATATCTAATAAATTTTTAAAATAATGATTTTGGATCACGTTACTCGTAATACCAATAGCCGCAACAATATCTACTCCAGAAGAAATAAGGGAAGAAAGGGTTCTGGCTGTTCTGGCCGTATTTATTTCTTTGGCCATGTTTTTAATCATAGGCGTATGAAGAGCCACGAAGTCTGACATGTCTTTGCCTTTTTTTGTTTTAAGTCCCGTCAGAAAACCAGAAACAAAAATAACAATAGCCGCCACTGTTAAAATAAAATTAGCTCTCAGAAAATCACTGATAGCGATGACAATCCTGGTCGGTAGCGGTAATTCTATATTTAACCCTTTGAAAGTCGAGGTCAGTGTCGGCACCATAAAAACCATCATCAAAATACCTATCACAACTATTAAACTTAGAATCACTGTCGGGTAGATCATTGCCCCTTTTATTTTTTTTGAAAGATTGCTGCTTTTTTCAATTTGATCGGCAATAATTCGCAGAGAATAAGATAATTTTCCCGATTCTTCACCGGCCTTAACCATAGAAACAAACAAACTGGAAAATATATCTGACCGAGCTTCTAAAGATTTGGAAAGCGTTTCTCCTCCATTTATTGAAACGCCAATGTTTTCTAGGATAAGAATAAGATTTTTATTCTTTGATTGCTTTTGCAAAACAGAAAGAGCTCTGGAAACTGAAAGGCCAGCATCTATCATCACCGCTAAATTTTTGGCAAAGGTTATAACTTCCTGAGTTTTTACTTTTTTTCTAAATGAAAAAATAAGAGAAGTTTTCTTTGATTTTATTTCTTCAACTGAAAGTATTGAACCTTCAGTGGCTCGCACCGCCACATAAAGCGCCGTCTTATCTGCGAATTCTTTTGTTTCTTCGTGTTCTTCTCCTTCTTTAATATATTTGTATTTGTAAATTGGCATTTTAAAAAATTTATTCTGACACCACCCGCAAAACTTCTTCAATGGTAGTTAGACCTTGGGCCGCTTTGAAAATACCATCTTCCAACATGGTAAGCATGCCCTCTTTTTTGGCTTGCAGTTCAATATCTTCAGTGGTTGACCCCTTTATAATTAAATCTTTAATAGCAGTAGAAACATTTAAGACTTCATAGATACCAATACGGCCTTTAAAGGCGTCTTCCCCGGCATTTTTCGAAGGTTTGTAAAAAGGTATATTTTCCCAATTGTCTTTTTCACCGACTATTTTTTCCTCCTTTAACACATCCAGAACGTGTTTTAAATCTACCACTTTAGAGATTGAGTCTATTTCCGCTTTAGAAAGATAATATTTTTCTTTTTTATCAGACAGCTTTCTGACCAACCTTTGGGCAATAATAGCATCAATGGTTGATACAATAAGGAAAGGTTCGACTTTCATATCAATGAGACGCGGCACTGCCCCAGCCGCCGAATTGGTGTGCAAAGTAGAAAGCACCAAATGTCCGGTGAGTGATGCATTGATGGCTAAAGAGGCTGTTTCGTTATCGCGAATTTCACCAACCATTATTATATCCGGGTCTTGACGCACTAAAGTACGAAGCCCGGAAGCAAAGGTTAATCCTATTTCCGGCCTAACTTGAGTTTGGTTAACTCTTTTCATTTGATATTCAATTGGATCTTCAATAGTAGAAATGTTGACATCCGGCGTATTCAAAATATCGGTCATAGTGTAAAGAGTAGTTGATTTGCCGCTGCCGGTCGGACCGGTGGTCAGAATCATTCCAGTCGTATGTTGCAAAACTTTGTGTAATAGCTCCAAGCCTTGACCATGAAAACCCAAAGATTCCAAACTAAAACCCGAGACTGACTCGCGCAAAAGTCGCATCACCACTTTTTCGCCATAATAAACCGGTAAAGTGGAAACACGGAAAGAGACTTTTTCACCGTTCATATTGATCTTAAATCGACCATCTTGCGGCAATCTTTTTTCATCAAGCTTTAAGCTCGAGAGCACTTTAATGCGAGCCACTAAAGAATAGCCGATATGTTT
>Ga0265316_10003323_pt1 | contig 16296 bp, 12 predicted proteins | sample 4522metaG_FD_202092 | JGI IMG/M metagenome (GOLD analysis project Ga0265316, IMG submission 202092) | Rhizosphere microbial communities from Carex aquatilis grown in University of Washington, Seatle, WA, United States - 4-5-22 metaG | ecosystem: Host-associated > Plants > Roots > Rhizosphere >...
GAGATCCTCCGCCGCTTCGAGCAATGGCTGGATGGCGCGCTGGCCGCCGAGGATCCGCCGCGCGGCGTAGACGCGGAGCTTCTGGCGGCGCTCGCCGGCGCGAGCGAGGGTGGCGCGCGCCCGGAGCCCGCCGACGCTTACTCTCTGCGGGCAGTGGTGACGGCGCTGACCCAGGAAGTCAAGCTGCAGGGCCGGTCCTTCAAGGAATTGCACGACACCCTGGGCTCGCAGGCGGAGCGCATGTCCGAACGCGAGCGCGACGTGCTCCGCGAGACCGAGCGCCGGGAGACCGAGCGCCGCGTCCGCAAGGAAATCCTGGGCGTCCTCATCGATCTCCGCGACCGGTTGGGCCGCGGCCTGGAATCGGTGCGGGCCGCCGAAGCGGAGATGCCGAAGCCCGCCCCGCAAGGCTGGCTCGCGCGCTGGTTCGGACGGCCGCGCTCGCCAGAGGGCGCTGATTCCGCGGCCGGCCGGTTCGCGCGGCCACGCTCACAGGACGGCGAAGACCCCGCAGCCACCACCCTGGCCGGCCAGTTCCCCGGGTCGCGCTCGCCGGAGGGCGCTGATTCCGCGGCCGGCCGGTTCGCGCGGCCACGCTCACAGGACGGCGAAGACCCCGCGGCCGCCACCTCGGCCGGCCGGTTCCCCCGCCCGCGCTCGCCCGAGGGCGAAGACCCCGCGGCCGCAACCTCGGCTGGCCGGTTCCCCCGCCCGCGCTCGCCGGAGGGCGAAGACCCCGCGGCCGCCACCTCGGCTGGCCGGTTCCCCCGCCCGCGCTCGCCCGAGGGCGAAGACCCCGCGGCCGCAACCCTGGCCGCCCTCAAGAAAGGCTACGAGATGGGCCTGGAGCGCCTGGATCAAACCCTTTGGGAACAGAACGCCCGCCAGATTCCCTGCCAGGGGCTGCCGTTCGACCCGTCGCGGATGAACGCCGTCGATCGGGAGGAATCGAGCGCCCTTCCCGAGGGCACGGTGATCGAGGTTTACCGCAGCGGCTACGACTGGAATGGAGAGGTATTTCGACCGGCGCAGGTGAAGGTTTCCTGCGCGCCGGCGGGAAAAGAAAATGAGTGATCTGATTGTAGGTATCGATTTAGGGACGACGAATTCGGAGATCGCCGCGTTCACCCGCGGCCAGGTGCGGGTGCTCGGGCCGGGAGATACGCGCATGCTGCCCTCCTGCGTGGGCTTCTCGCCCTCGGGAGAGTTGCTGGTGGGCGAGACGGCGCGCAACCAGCAGGCGCTCTATCCCGAGCGCACCGTGCGCAGCATCAAGCGCCAGATGGGCGGCACGGAGAAAGTGCGCGTGGGCGGCAAGGATTTTCTGCCGCAGGAAATCTCCGCGCTGATCCTGCGCGAGCTCGCGGAGTGGGCCCACCGCGCCCTGGGCGAGCGCCCCGAGAGGGCCGTCATCACCGTGCCGGCCTACTTTTCCGATGCGCAGCGCAACGCCACCCGCGAAGCCGGGGCGCTGGCCGGCCTGGAAGTGGTGCGCATTCTCAACGAGCCCACCGCGGCCAGCCTGGCCTACGGCTACGGCGACGGATCGCGGCACACCGTGCTGATTTACGACCTGGGCGGCGGAACCTTCGATGTCTCGGTGGTGACGGTGGAAGGCGACATCACCGAAGTGTTGGCGAGCCACGGCAACAACCACCTGGGCGGTGACGACTTCGACGACCTGCTGGCCGAACGCCTGGCGGCGGAGTTCCAACAGCAGCACGGCGTGGATGTCCGCCAGGGATACCCGGCGGCCAAGGCGCGGCTCTGGTGGGCCGCCGAAGAAGCCAAGAAGAAGCTGAGCTTCGAACCGTATGTCAAAATCCGCGAGGAGGCTCTGGTCACCAAGCTCTTCCGGCCCCTGCACCTGGAAGTGGAAATCTCGCGCGAAGAGTACGAGGCCATGATTCGGCCGCTGGTGGAAACCACGCTCGACAGCGTGTCCAAAGCGCTGCAGGATTCCGGCAAGAAGCCCGGCGACATGGATGCGATTCTGCTGGTGGGCGGCTCCACGCGCACCCCGCTGGTCTCCAACCTGCTCATCGAGAAAACCGGCTTGGAGCCGCGGCAGGACGTGCACCCGGATCTGGCCGTGGCGCTGGGCGCCGGGGTGATGGCCTCGCGCCTCGCCGGGCGCGCCGTGGACCGCGTGCTGGTGGACGTTTCGCCGTACTCTTTCGGCGTCTCCTATCTGGGCGAGCGCGGCGGCTATCCCTATCCGCACTGTTACAAGCCCATTATCCGGCGCAATACGCCGCTGCCTTTGACGCGCACCGAGCAGTATATGACCAGCCACCCCTATCAGACGGAGGTGGATGTCCAGGTCTATCAGGGCGACGACGAGGACGCGCTGAAGAACATCCTGGTGGGCGATTTCCGCATCGAAGGCTTAACCTCGATGGAAGACGCCAACGAGATTCTCTGCCGCATGCGCCTCGATCTGGACGGCATTCTGGAGGTCGCGGCGGTAGAGAAGCGGACCGGGAAATCCAAGCACATCCGCATCGCCAATGCCTTGCGCGCCAAGAGCGCCGAGGAGATCGCCGCGGGGCGGAAGCGGATTCAGGAGTTGTACCAGACCCGCGGCGAGATGGTGGACGACTCGTGGGAGACCACGGAGGATCTGGACGAGGACGTGGTGGATGCCGGCGCCCATGCCATCGCCGCGCCGGAGCCTGCGCCCGCGGCCGATGCCGAACTCGCGAACCTGCTGGAGCGTTCGCGCCGCCTGCTGGGCACAATGCACGCGGAAGACCGCGAGGAGGCGATCGACCTGCACGAGAAAATCGACGTGGCCCAGTCCTCGGGCGACGCGGCGGCTCTCAAGGAGGCCACCTCCGCACTGAAGGAGCTGCTGTTCTTCGTGGAGGGCCAGCATTGAGCCAATCCGTGCGAGTGGCGCACGGCCTGGTGCGCGCCGCATCGGCATTCCTGGAAGTGCTGGCGCGCCGCCCTCCGGCCGAGGCGACGGTCGAGGCGCCGGTCAAGGCGCCGGTCGAGGCGCCCAGCCCCCGCCCCCCAGCCCCGGAGACCGCCCCCGCCCCGCCGCGCCGCGCAACCGTTCCCCCGCCGGCACCGCGCCCCGGCGTAGAGAACCGGTGCCCGGTATGCCAGGCGCGATTTCGCGGCGCGCGCTTCTGCTCGCGCTGTGGCGCCGACCTGGAGCCGCTCATGCTGCTGGCGGTGCGAGCCTGGCAATTGCGTCAGGCCGCCCGGCAGGCGCTGGCCGCCGGCGCTGCGGACCGTGCGTTGGACCTCGCCTCAGCGGCGCAAGCCCTGCAATCGACCGAAAGCGGCGCTGCGCTGCGTCTGCTGGCCTCGTGGCTGAAAACTCACGGGGTGCCCTGGGCCCGGCTCGGTAACCCCTAATCAATGCGCCCGTGTCCGAGCCGCGACCGTGTCTGAGCCGCGACCGTGTCTGAGCCGCGCGCCTAAGCAAGCGGTCCGGCTCCGGAGTCGTACGCCTGTTTCCGCAAGTTGGTACTAGCCTCGCAGGGACAAACTGTCGCCTGGCCGGGACAACTTGGCGCGCGGCGCCCCTTCCATCCGGCGGCATGCATTGCTGTATAAGGGTTTACCGGCCGATTGCGACTGGCCAGGTATGTGCATGTGTCAAGGCCATGAAATTATACTCTGTAATTCTATTTCCCTTACTACTCGCCGGCGCCTGTACCGCCGGCGCTCAGGGCTTCCGGCCATCGGAGTCCCCGGCCGCCGGCCAGACGAAACGAATCGACCCCATGCTCCAGCGCATGAAGCCCTCTGAACAGACCGACGTGATCATAGTGCACAACCCGGAGGCGGCAGCCGGCGCCGGGCAGCGCATCGAGTCGCGCAACGGCATCCATGCGCTCGTCCACTTTGAGAACGCGGGCTCGTCCCTGGCCCACCTCACCCGCGACGAGATCGACCGGGTCAGCTACGATTCCGAAGTCGCCTACATCGCACCCAATCAGGCCGTCTATTCCCTGTCGCTCGACAAGGGCCCCGAAGCCGCCGGCGCCTACGCGGCCCTTGCCGCCGGCTACTCCGGCTCGGGAGTTGGGGTCGCGGTCATCGACTCCGGAGTGATGCTGGGCAACCAGGATTTCTTGACTTCCAACCTCGCCACCAGCCGTATTTCCAAAGAAATGAGCTTTGTCAAGAATCCGGCGGGAAGCACCACGGCCCCGGACGACGGCGCAGACTACTTCGGGCACGGCACGCATGTGGCCGGCGTCTTAGCCGGGATCGGCGTCTACTCACAGTACAATATCGCCGCTAACCTGGGCATCTATCCCACTTATTGGATCCACGGCGTGGCTCTCGGCGCGAACATTATCTCCCTGCGCGTTTTGGATGGGACCGGCGCCGGAACCGACGCTTCGGTGATCGCCGCTATCAACTGGGCCATCGCCAACCGGACCGCCATGAACATCCGCGTGATCAACCTCTCCCTGGGCCGTCCCTTCACCGTTTCCTACACTCAGGATCCGCTCTGCCAGGCGGCCGAAAAGGCCTGGAAAGCGGGCATTGTGGTGGTAGTGGCGGCGGGCAACTACGGCCGGAGCAACAGCCAGAACAACCAGGGATACGGCACCATCACCGCGCCCGGCAACGACCCGCTGGTAATCACGGTAGGCGCCGTGAACACGCGAGGCACTACCGACCGCACCCAACACGTCGTGGCCAGTTACAGTTCCAAAGGTCCCACCGCCATCGACCACATCGCCAAACCCGATCTGGTCGCGCCCGGCAACAACGTCTACTCCTCAATGTGCAGCACCGGATGCCCTATGACGACCACGTATACGAATAACAAAGTCATGGACACAGATTACGCAACCATAGTCGGTTCCCCGATCGCCGAGAGTTACTTCCGGTTGAGCGGCACCAGCATGGCGACGCCGGTGGTGGCGGGCGCCGTGGCCTTGATGCTCCAGAAAACTCCGTCCCTGACTCCCGACCAGGTAAAAGCGCGGCTGATGAAGACCGCCAGCAAGACCAACTTCGTCGCATCCTACACGGCCGTCGACGCCGTCACCGGGGCAAGCTTTCCGATCGCCCACGATCTGTTCACCATCGGCGCCGGCGAGATCGACATCATGGCCGCGCTGAACAACACCGATGTTGCTCCGCTCACCGCCACGGCCAGTTCCCCGGCGGTCACCGTCAACGCCGCCACCGGCGCCGTCACGGTGAACTTCGGGCAGAATGTCATCTGGGGCTCCAACGTAATCTGGGGCTCCAACGTCATCTGGGGCTCGAATGTGATCTGGGGCTCCAACGTGATTTGGGGCTCGAACGTGATCTGGGGCAGTTCCACGCTCCAGGGCTTCAACGTGATCTGGGGCTCCGGCGGGATCGTCGCCTCCACGGGTTCGGCCCTCGCCAGCGAGGCCTCGAGCGCCGTACTGAACGGCGACAAGTGAGGCGCGTGTTCCCGGCCCTCACTGGGCGATCGCGTAGATCAGGTAGTTGACGCCAGTGCGAATACCCAGCGCGGGGAACTGCGCTGGGTACCGCGCTTTGTCGGCGTGTTCGGCATGCCCCCGCCGCGAAGGTGCTCGCGCCCCAATAACCCCCGCGAAATCAACGCGCCCGTATCCGACCCGCGGCCGTATCCGCGCCGCGACCGTCAGGGAGCGGTTTCTGCCAGCAATCCCCAAAACGGCTAATGAGCACCCCCGCCGTGAAACTCGCAGACCGCGCCGATTCCGGCAGGCGCCTCGGAGTGGTCTGTGTCATAGGAGATCCTCAGTATGGCACCCCACTATTTCAGTCTTCCGAAAGATCGGTTGCAATTGGAATCAGAAGCCTGAACTTTGCGGTATCCCAGGCACTTGTGGCGCTCCCGACGACCTTTCCTGGGCAAAGGGCAGGCACATTCTCTCTCTGTTCCTGATTGTAAATCGCGGTCGCATCGATCCCATCGAACGTCAGGTTGTTATCGTCCAATCCGTGCCCCGCGAAGCGAATCGTCCTCTGATCGCCGGCGCCGTTGTTGATGGCGCCTGGCGCGAGCGCCGTCAACGTCGCCCAATTCCGGCCGTTGATCGGCAAATCGTCCACCTGGGCCCGCTCGATCGCGGCGCCCATCGTCGCATCCACCTTGTCGACTTCGACCACAGGTTCCGTAACCGTGGTCTGATCTCTGCCATGCTCCAGTTCCAGCCGGACGCTCAGCGTCCTTGTTTGGCCCACCACCTGTTCCACACCCTTCGCGGTAAAGACCGCGAAACCGGATTTGAGAAACTGGACCGAGTAGACGCCAGGTGGGAGGCCGGGCAGCTCATAAGTGCCCGTTGACGTTGTCAATGTCTCTCGCTCGAAGCCGGTCGCACTCTCCGTGGCGCGCACTCCCGCTTGGGGCACCCGGTTGCCCTGCTGGTCGGTCACGGTTCCCGTGATGGCCGAGCGTTCCACTTGTGCCCGTAAGACAGTCGGATTGAGCGGCTGGAGAACAAGGAATAGAATAAGCGGCGCGATTCGAGGAGAGAGCTTCATAAAGTAAAGAGCGGGTTTCTCATGTTTTCACTTACACGGAGATGACTGATTGCATCCTTCCGGACCGCGGTCGAATCCGTGGTCTGGCGCTCGAACGCGTGCCGCACGCTCAGTCCATTCGATGTCGTTTCCACAACCAGTTCCGGATCGAGGTCCTGTCTTTTCAACGTCACGCCGCCGGGGAAGAACGACGCGCATACCGTTGCGCCCAAATCGCGAAAACCGTGCCACAGGTTCGCTGTGGCACGGTGTCACGCCATCGAAAGGTGCTTCTAGTGAGCCGGCGTCGGGTTGGTCTTGGGACGCGGATTGAAGTCCGCCGGGATGTTATTGGTGATTCCATGGCCGTTGGATTCGAGCAGAATGGTATCGGTCGCGATCAACCGGTATTTCCCTTCCGATATGACAGCCGTGTAAGAATCCACTTGGTCGTCGCCGTGAAACTCGAAGACCGCGCTCATTCCGGCAGGTGAAACATCGGTGGAACGCCATCGGCCGGTGAGCGGAGCAGGTTGCGCCCGTCCCGCGTCCAGGACAACGGAGATAGCCAATAGAACGAGTAAGAGTACCGGGTTCGCGAATTTGTGCATAGCAGACCAGCTTAGCGAACCGGCATTACATGAATGTTACGGCTTAGGGCCATTCGCCGCCCCGACAGCCCTAACCGCCGCGGTTCAAGGGGCGAACCTCGCTCGGAATCTTAACCGGGCCTTCCCGGCCCGTTGAATCGCCGGCCAAGCCGCTCGCCCTATCGTGCTTTCGATGGCCGTGGCGTGGCGCCCGTCGCCACAATCCTCTTCGTGAGAATGTCGACGGCGTTGTCGAAGGAATCGTACTTAGCCAGGGCAATCGGCGTTCTGTTATTGATGTCCATGGGGTCCAGCTCCGCGCCCTTGTCAGCCAGGAACTCGACAGCCTTACAAATCTCCGGCTGCGTGGAAACCTGCATCGAGCCAATGAACACCGCGTGCATCACGGTTTCTTTCCGGTCGGTAACCGCCGCGATGTCCGGGTCCAACTCATAGGCGTATTTCACTGACTCGGGGTGCCCGCCGCTCGCCGCTGCCATCAGCAGCGTGCTGCCATCGTTGGCATGCGCCTTCGGGTCCGCGCCCGCCGCCACCAGCACCCGCATGATATCGGGATGGTTGAAGTGCGCGGCAACCATGAGCGGGGTCTGCTCGCCCGATTGCGGCCGGTTAAAAATGCCCAGCCGGTCGCCGACCACCTTGTTGTTCCGGGCGTTCACTTCCGCGCCTTTCGAAATCAGCAGCTTCACCATATCCAGATCGCCCAGTTGAGAGGCTATGTGCAGCGCGGTATTCCCCGCGCGATCTCTTCCCGCGACGGCGGCGCCTTTCTCAATCAGCAGGTCCGCCATCTTAGGCTGCTTCGCCATCAGCGCGATCAGCAGAACGTTTGCCGCCCTGGGAACTTCGTAGTTGATGTCGGCCCCGGCGGCGACCAAACTTGCCGCCGTCTTCACGTCCCCGTTCTCGGCCGCGAAGACCAGCGGAGCGAATCCCGCCCTCGAGACGCTATTGGGGTTCGCCCCGGCTTTCAGCAGCACGTCGACGGCTTCCGAATGGGACTCCGCCGCGGCCCACATCAGCGCGTTCTGCCCCTTGCGCGCTTCCACCGGATCCACCTTCGCCCCATGCGCCAGCAGTAGATGCAGCACCTGGGGATTGCCGGAGCCGGCGGCAATCATCAGCGCGGTTTCGTTATACCAGCGCGCCGCGTTGGCGTCGGCGCCTTCTTTGAGAAGCGTTTGGACGATGGCCGCATCGCCATTAGCGCAGGCCAGCGTCAGCGGCGTTTCGCCGTAATCGTCGGCCGTGGTAACTTTCGCGCCGGCTTTCAGAAGCAGCCCGACAATTTCCGCGTCGTCTTTGTACACTGCCCACGCGAGCGGTGTCGATCCGTCGCCTTGCCGCGCATTGACGTCGGCGTGCGGTATCAACGAAGCTACCGCGCCGCGGTTCTGGTCCTTAATCGCGTCAATCAGAGTAAACTCGGCCGCTTGACTTATCGCCGCGGCCAGGCAAATCGCAGTGGGCAGGCATAAGCGCCGGCCCCACATCCGTGTCATAGAGCTAAACTCCGAGTTGGTCCACTCTGCCCGTGCTGTCACCCAGCGTTTCGGCGGGAACGCCCACCTTATCCAGCATCGTCAGAAGCAAGTTAGTCATGGGCGTCTCCGGTTTGTACTGTATGTGGCGGCCGCCGGCGATATTGACCGTCTTACCGCCAACCAGAACCAGCGGCAGATCGTGATGGTCGTGGATGTTGCCGTCGCGAATGCTGCTGCCATAAAGCAGCATGGTGTGGTCCAGCAGCGTGCCGTCGCCATCCGGAGTGGCCTGCATCCGTCCCACCAGGTAGGCGAAAGACTTCACGTGATACTGGTCGATCTGGGCTACCTTGCCCATCTTCACTGGATCCAACATATGGTGCGACAGCGAATGGTGACCGTCCGGCACGCCGATCTCCCGATAACTCCGGTTACTGCCTTCGCGCGCCATCATATAAGTGACCACCCGCGTCATATCGGTCTGGTAGGCGATTACCATCAGATCGCTCATAAGTTTGGTATGTTCTTCGAATGAGTCCGGAATGCCCACGGGACGGTCCATGACCGGGATCTTCATGGTGGCGCTCTGTTCTTCCGCCTTCGAAATCCGCCGCTCGATGTCGCGGATGCCTTCCAGATATTCATCCAACTTACTCTTATCGCGCGCGCCCAGACTCTTCTGGAGGCGCGACACATCGCTACTTACAAAGTCGAGGATGGTCCGGTCCTGCTTCATCCGGCTCATGCGCACGGCCGGATCGGTGGTTTCCCCATCGCCGAACAGGCGCTCGAAAAGGGCCCGCGGACTCACCTCCATCGGATTAGGCGTGGTCGGACCGCGCCACGAAATCGTATTCGTGTAAGCGCAACTGTAACCGGAATCGCAGCCGCCCGCCAGCGATGGCTCTTCAATGCCGATTTCGAGCGACCCGAACTGTGTCGCGTTGGCCAGCTTCTTAGCGGCGATCTGGTCGGCCGAGATACCGGCGTGAATATCCGCCCCTTCGGTCTTCTTCGGGTGGACGCCGGTGAGCCACGTTGCGCCCGCGCGCGCGTGGTCTCCACCGCCATCGCCCAGCGCTTCGCCGTTATGTTGCGCCAGGTTCCGTAAGATGATGAGTTTGTCCCGAAACGGTTCCAGAGGCTTCATCGTCGCCATCAGGTCGAAGTTAGTCCCCAGCGCTTGCGGGACCCAGTCCTTTTGAATAATTCCGTTGGGGACATAGACAAACCCGAGGCGAATCGCCGGCGCGGCTGTGGTGCCCGCCATGGCCGGGATCATGGAATCGAGCAGCGGCAGCGCCAGAGCCGTTCCCACTCCGCGCAGGAACGTACGGCGGCCCAGTGCTTTCTTCGTAATAATCATAATGATCGGTTTCTCCTCATCTGAAACTGCGGGCTCCTGATAATGGCATCGATCAAGGCCGGAATGGTGTAGTTCTGTTTGGCGGCGTCGCGCAGAATCGCTCGCTCGGCCGGGCGGTCCGACGGTTCGATCCCGCGGCCCAGCGCATAAGTCATCAGCTTCTCCGTGAAAGTGGAAAGGAACTCGTCGCGATGCTGGGTTAGTAGGATCTGCTTCAATCCCGCCGGCCCCGTAAATACGGTTCCGTCCGGCAGTTTGCCCGAAGCGTCGATCCTGGCTCCGTTGTCGCTGTCGCGCCAGGCGCCCACGCCGTCATAGTTTTCCAGCGAGAAACCGATCGGATCCATGCGCGCGTGGCAGGACGCGCACGCCGGGTTGGCGCGATGCATTTCCATCGCCTGCCGCATCGTCTGCTTGCCGTCTTTGCCATGCGGATCGAGCGACGGCACGTTGGGCGGCGGCGGCGGCGGCGGCGTTCCCAGCAGGTTTTCCAGCACCCATTTGCCGCGCTGCACCACCGAAGTCCGATTCGGGTAAGACGTCACCGTGAGCAAACTGCCCTGGCCCAGAATGCCGCCGCGGTTCGGGTCCGTGATTTCGACCCTTCGGAACTGCGGTCCATGCACCCCTGGCACTCCGTAAAAGTCGGCCAGGCGCTCATTGAGAAAGGTGAACCTGGCGTCCAGCAATTCGGTGACAGGCCGGTTCTCGCGCACCATGGCACTAAAGAACAGCGTGCTTTCCCGTTCGAACGCGCGGCGCAGTCCGTTGTCGAATCCCGGAAATTCATCGGGATCCGGTTTCTGCGCCGCCAGATTGCGCACGAAAAGATATTGCCCCGAGAAATTGTCGATAAATGCCGTGGACTTCCTATCGTTCAGCATGCGCGCGGTCTGCTGCTCCACCACCTTCGGGTCATGCAGTTTGCCTTCCTCGGCCAGTTTCAACAATTCGTCGTCCGGAACACTGCTCCACAGGAAAAACGACAGCCGCGATGCCAGCTCAAAGTCGCTCACGCGATGGACCGAGCCGGGCGCGCTCGCGGGCGGATCCTGTTCAATACGGAAAAGAAAATCCGGCGATACCAGCATTCCGCGCAGCGCCATCTCTATCCCGCTATCGAAGCTGCCCGCCTGCGATTCCTGCCGGCCGCTCTCATAGAGCGCCATCAGGGGCTTCAGATCTTCTTCCGTAGCCGGCCGCCGGTACGCCCGGCGCACCAGCGAGGCCAGAATCTTGCGCGCGCAGGGTGCTTCCTCCGCGGCCGTGGCGGGGGTACAAACGAAGATCATCCGCCGGCTGGCGGAATCCCCCGGCCCGGAGATGTTATAGGGGCCGGCAATCGACAGGCCGCTGAAGCCGGGGCCGTTGCCGCCCGGAACATCGAAGAGTTTCAACCGGACGCCATCCAGCCGCAAATCCAGATTGCCCGTCTGCCCCGCTCCGCCGAACGGCCCGCCCGCGTTGCCGCGCCCGTTGGCCGGGACCAATTCCGCCATCGCGCCCGACCGAATCGCCGTGAGAGTCACATGCCGCACCCCCGCCTTCACCGCGATGCGCAGTTCGAGCCCGCCTGCTCCTGCCCCGCCCCTGCCGCCTGCCGCCCCGCCTCTGCCCCCTGCCGCTCCGCCCACTCCGGCCCCGGCCGCTCCGCCCACTCCGGCCCCGGCCGCTCCGCCCACTCCGGCCCCGGCCGCTCCGCCCGGGAACCCTGCCGCTCCCGCCCCGCCGCCCCCGCCGCCCGCCTGGATCTTGAAAACGTATTCGGCATCCACCGGGAAAGTATGTTGGAACGACAAGCCGCCTCCCGAATCGAACGGCAGGTCTTCGTCGATGCGTTCCTCTCGCGGAACCCGCGGCGCGCGCGACTCCCTCGGCAGCGTGAACACATCGACCGCCGGTTTCACATCCGGATCCCCCACAGCCAGCCGGGCAACCATTCGCCCCGCTGACATATAGCGTTCGATCAGAATCGGCGAGAGCGACAGCACGTCGCCGATATTGTCAAAGCCGTAGCCCGTGTCGTCCGCGGGCAGACTGCCGCCGGGGTTGATGTCGAGCGCCAGAAAGTCGCGGATAGCGTTGCTATATTCGGCGCGGTTCAGCCGGTGGATCGTGGGGCGCCCCGGATCCGGGTAAGCCGCCGCGTATTTATCCAGCTCGGTTTCGAGATAGCCCGCAAACGACCGCAGCGCAACCGCATCGGGACGCGGCATTCCCGCCGGCGGCATCTGGTTCGCGCCCACCTTTCGCAGCACCCTTTCCCAAACCGCGGCATTGTCGCCGACCCTGCCAATGTCCAATCCTTCGAGCGACAGCTCGGCGGTTTTCAATTCATCGCTATGGCAGGTAACGCAATACTGGTTCACCAGCGCGCGCCGGGCAGGCGCCGGCGCCTGTTGCCAAGCCAATAGGCAGGGCACGAACGCGATCGCAAAGAGAGGTTTCCAACAGGCCATTTTCAGCATCCCAAGGTGTTTCGATTATACACCCCTCCGTCGCGGCCAGCGCAACGCGGCAGCCTCACTCCGCCTCACTCCTCGGCGGCGCTTCCCCGCCGCGGCGCTGATCCTTGTTCCTCAATAGGAACGCCGGCGATCACGTTAGGACCGCGGCGATCCGTGGGGCCAACCCGGCGCGTTCGGGAAAGCTCGCCTGACGCTCACGCGCCCGAGGTGCACTCTGGCTATACAAAACTTTGTATACTATTGATGTGGCCGATTCCAAACCTGTCGAGTTTCGGGGCAGCTCCCTGGAAGACTTGCGCGCCTTCCCGCTGGCGGTCAGGCGTGAGGCCGGCCATCAGTTGGACCAGGTGCAAAATGGTCGGGAGCCGGACGACTGGAAGCCCATCAACACGGTGGGCCAGAGTGTCAAGGAGATCCGAATTCGGGATGAGGCTGGCGCGTTTTCTACCTGGCGAAATTCGCCGGCGCGATCTATGTGCTGCACTGCTTCCAGAAGAAGACCGGGAAAACCAGGAAGGCGGACGTGGAGCTTGCCGCCAAGCGTTGCCGCGAGTTGTTGAAGGAGCTAGGGCAATGAACAAGCAACGTCTTACCAGTGTGTGGGACGCCATCGAAGACACGCCCGAGCAGGCCGCCAACATGAAGCTGCGCTCGGCCCTGATGATCGCCTTGAAAGATCGCATCACCCGTACCGGGATGAGCCAGGCGCAAGCGGCCAGGCTTTTCGGCGTGACGCAGCCGCGCGTCTCCGACCTGATGCGTGGCAAGATCCACCTGTTTGCCCTCGACGCGCTGGTGAACATGGCGACAGCCGCGGGCTTACGCATCGAAATGCGCGTGCTGGAAGCCGCCTAACCGCGCGACTAACCCGCCCCTACCCCCTCCCCCACTCCTCTTCGAACCGTTCCCTGCTCACGAACGACGACTGCGTCCCCACCGCCAGCGTCGACAGCGCCGCGTAAACATTAGCCCTTTCGACAGCCTCGCTCTCCCCGCAGCCCCCTGCCAGGAAACACGCGAAGCTGCCGATGAACGCGTCGCCCGCGCCGGTCGTGTCCACCGGCGTCACGCGATGCGCCGCCACGTGCCGCACGCCATCGGCTCCGGCGCAAATCGCCCCGTTCTCGCCCAGCGTCACAATCACCCTCCGCAGCCCGCGCCCGACCAGGCTCTCGGCGCAAGTCCGCGCCTCCGGCACGTTGTGCACGGGCATGCCGCCGATGGCTTCGGCTTCGGTCTCGTTGGGTATCACGTAATCGGCCTGGGCCAGTTCCGCCAGGTCGAGCGGCTGCCCCGGCGCGGGGTTCAGAATCGTGCGGACGCCGTGCGCGCGCCCGAACCGCAGCGTATGATACACCGTCTCGATGGGCACTTCGAGCTGCAGCACGATGCAATCGGCACTCTGCAGCAGTCCGCTCGCCGCGTCCACATCCGCCGGCGTCAAACGGTCGTTGGCGCCCTTCACCACCAGGATGCGGTTCTCCCCGGCATCGTCGACAAAAATCGGCGCCACCCCGCTCGACACGCCCTTGGTCACCATCACGTGGCCCGCCTCGATGCCGCGCGCCTGAAAGTTGCGAATCGTGGCCGGTCCGAACAGATCGTCGCCCACCCGCGCCACCATCGAAACCCGCGCGCCGCACAGCCGCGCCGCTACCGCCTGGTTGGCGCCCTTGCCGCCGAAACCAAGGTGGAACTCGCGCCCGAAAATGGTCTCGCCGGCCCGCGGCATACGGTCGATAAACGTGGTGAGGTCGATATTGGCGCTCCCGACCACCACGATGTGAGGTTTCGTCGACATGGCGTACCATATTGTATCGACATGCAACCCGATCCCACCGAGCGTTTTTCATCGCGCGTCGAAGACTACATCCGCTACCGCCCGTCCTACCCCGAGGCCGTCATCCCCTGGCTCGCGCGCGAGTGCGCCCTCACGCCGCAGTCCCGCATCGCCGATATCGGCTCCGGCACGGGCATCCTGGCCAGCCTGTTCCTGCGCTTCGGCTGCCACGTGGATGGCGTCGAACCGAACTCCCCCATGCGCCACGGCGCCGAACGTCTGCTGGCCGCCGAACCGCGCTTCCACAGCGTGGACGGACGGGCCGAAGCCACTTCCCTCCCCTCCGCCAGTGTCGACTTCGTCACCGCCGGGCAGGCCTACCACTGGTTCGATCCCGAAGCGGCGCGCGCCGAATTCAGCCGCATTCTCAAGCCCGGTGCCTGGGTCGTGCTGCTGTGGAATGAGCGCCTGGTCTCGACGGATTTTCTCGCCGCGTACGAAGCCCTGGTGCTGCGTCTCTCTACCGACTATGGGCGCGTGGATCATCGCCGCATCGACGCCGCCGAGATCACCCGCTTCTTCACCCACCGTGCGTGGCGCGAGGAGACGTTCCCCAACCATCAGGATTTCGATTGGGAGGGCCTGCGCGGCCGCCTGCTCTCTTCTTCTTATGTGCCGCTGCCCGGTTCTCCAAACTACCAGCCCATGATGGAGGAGCTGGCCGCTCTGTTCGCCGCCCACCAGCAATCGGGCCGCGTCCGGGTTGTCTACGAAACCAGGGTCTACGTGGGCAAGCTGCCCCCATTTGCCCGGTGACATGGTGATATACTGCTCCAACTGACAGCAGGAAAATCCGCTCAGAGAGGACATGTATGATGAGAACGTCTACGAAGACAATTTGTGGAATCCTGGGACTGGCGGCCGCCGCCGCACTGGCACTGGCTCAACAACCGGGTCAGGGCCAGGCCGCCGCCAAGCCGCCGCTCTATAACACGGCCAAGCAGAAGTTGCTGGAAGGCAAACAGATCTTCAGCTTTACCCAGACGAAATTCGATATCGCCGCCTATTGCGAAGCGGCCAAGCACTACGACTACACCTGGTTCGAGATGCAGCACTCTACCCTCGAGTTCCGGGACATCGAAGCCATGATCGGCGCCTGCCCGCACGTCGCCGCGATTCCCATGATCCGTCTGCCCGACGCGCAGGAAATGCGCATTCAGCACGCCACCGATATCGGCGTGCTGGGCATCATCGTCCCCACCGTCGACGATGTGGACCGCGCCCGCGAAGCCGTCAAGTGGGCGCGCTATCCACCGGTGGCGCGGCGCAGCACCGGCGGCGGCCAAGCCATGACCATTTGGGGCATCAACGGCATCAATTACCACAACACCATCAACGACAACATGCTGGTGGTGATTATGATCGAGACCCCCACGGGCGCGGCCAATGCCTATGACATCGCGTCGGTGCCCGGCGTCGACGTGGTAATCATCGGCAACAACGACCTGAGCATGTTCTCGGGCTACCCCCAGACCGATCCGCACTACCTGGCGTTGGTCACCAAAATTCACGACGACGTTCTGCGCGCCGGCAAGATCTTCGGCCAGGCCAACGCGACCTACGCCAAAGGTCATCCGTTCAGCAACGACGCCAAGTTCTTCCAGAACGGCCCTTCCAACGACGGCTGGGTTCCCCCCGGCGGAGGGCGCGGAGGCCGGGGAGGCCGTGGCGCCGACGCCAGCGCCCCGCCGGAAGGCGAGCGGTAGAGAGAAGTCGGAAGTCAGAAGTCAGAAGTCAGAAGTCAGGAGAAGGAAGAGGGAAGTCGGAATGCCGGTCGCGAGCGGCGCCGCGCTCCAGGAACGGCCGTAGGCTCCGGCTTCCCGTGCTGCCTGTTCCTGTGGAGCCTGTTCCTGTGGAGCGGGCCTCCGGCCAGGCCTCCGGTCCGCAAGCCGGACCTCCTGGTCCGGCCGCCGGTGCCTTCAAAGAGGCCGATGCGGTGGTTCCGGCACCCGGACCGAAGGTCCCCTCCTGCACCCGGACCGAAGGTCCCCTCCCGAGAGCGGCAGCGGAACAAGGGCGTCGCGCGCGCCGGCCGCCCTCCCACTATCCCATTTCCCCCCCC
>Ga0265316_10003324_pt1 | contig 16294 bp, 14 predicted proteins | sample 4522metaG_FD_202092 | JGI IMG/M metagenome (GOLD analysis project Ga0265316, IMG submission 202092) | Rhizosphere microbial communities from Carex aquatilis grown in University of Washington, Seatle, WA, United States - 4-5-22 metaG | ecosystem: Host-associated > Plants > Roots > Rhizosphere >...
CCCGAAGAATACGAAACAGCTGGAACAGCTGATAATCAAAGCGGTCAATGATGCTCAGGATAAAGCCCAGAAAGCCGCAGCCGAACAATTGAAAGAAGTCACCGGCGGTTTGAAAATCCCCGGGCTTTTCTAATGTAAAATCAGGAGAACTTAATTGAATCAAGGTACCGTCCAGGGTGCCGATGCCATCAATCACCTGATACAGGAATTGAATAAATTACCCGGCATCGGTCCGAAGAGCGCCCAACGTATCGCATATTATTTGATGCGCGCGCCGCAGGAACAGTCCATACAGCTGGCAGAAGCAATCCTGTCGATTAAGCAGAAAATTAAATTGTGCACTACTTGCTTTAATGTAACCGATTCCGACCCCTGCGTCATCTGCCGCAACGACCGGCGCGACCGCAGTAAGGTTTGCGTCGTGGAACAACCGCAGGATATTCTGGCCATCGAGCACACCGGTGTTTATAACGGGCTTTATCATGTCCTGCACGGGGCGATTTCGCCCACGGAAGGAATCGGCACCAACGATGTCAGAATCAAGGAACTGGCGGTCCGGCTTCAGGACGGGGTAGTAAAAGAATTGATTTTAGCCACTAATACGAACCTTGAGGGCGAACAGACCGCGATGTACCTGAATCAACTTTTATCTCCATCGGGTATCAATATCACGAGGTTGGCGCGCGGATTGCCGTTCGGCACGGAACTGGAATATGCCGATGATACTACACTCACCAGAGCTCTTGAAGGAAGACAGCAACTCTAGCTTTATCAGAATATTGAATATGCCGGGAGGTGTATATGGTCGCAAAAGCCCTTTGTTCCAACGAACTCAGGCTGATTGCAGGCAGAGCCAATCCCGAACTGGCAAAAGAAATTGCGTCCATACTGGGTGTCCCTTTATGTGACATTCGTATTAACACGTTTGCCGATACCGAGACACATGTTCAAATAGAAGAGAGTGTCCGCGGTAAGGATGTTTTTATCATTCAGCCGACCTGTCCGCCGGTCAATGAAAACCTGATGGAACTGTTGATAATGATCGATGCTTGCCGCAGAGCGTCGGCGCGGCAAATTACGGCAATTGTTCCCTATTTTGGGTATGCGCGCCAGGACCACAAATCGACCGGGCGCGAACCGGTAACGGCAAAAATGGTGGCAGATATGTTTACGACGGCCGGAGTCAACCGCGTCGTATCCGTCGATCTTCACGCTGCACAGACCCAGGGGTTTTTCAGCATCCCAATGGACCATCTGACTGCCGTCCCGACCATGGCAGGCTATTTCAGAAACAAAGGATTTAATGATGCTGTCATCGTTTCCCCTGATGCGGGACGGGTGAAGATGGCTGAAAAATACACTGATATTCTGCAAATCCCGATGGTAGTGATGACAAAGAGACGAAAAGGAATCGGCGGGAAAGAATTGGAGTTTTTCGATATCATAGGAAATGTTGAGGGGAAAACAGCCATCGTAATCGATGATATTATCTCCGGCGGGAGTATAATTACAGAAGTGGAGACTCTCTTTAAAGGGGGAGTTAAAGAGGTTTATTTGGCTATAACCCACCCGATTCTGGTTGGCGCAGCCATGGAATTACTTCGGACTTCACATGTTAAAGAGCTGGTTGTAACTAATACGGTCCCCGTCCCGGAGGAAAAACGGTCCGGCGGGAAGGTAAAAGTGCTTTCCATCGCGCCGTTATTGTCCAAGGTTATTATGGCGATTCATGATAACGAATCGGTCAGTCATATATTTCGTGAAGATAAACTGATATTCCCGGTTTAGCGCGAATAAGATTTGTTTTTATTGTTTTTTAGCCGGTGCGGTTAACAAAGGAGTAGGTTTTGATACAGGAACTCAGAGAAGAAATTATCTCGGATTTTAAGGGCACTATTATCGATATTGAGACAATCGGTGAGTTCAATGGACGTTACCGCAACAGCGGCGATTGGCGGGAATATGAGGGGATCCAGCAGGTTATTTTTGGTCTGGTGAACAGCCAGTATCTACAGATTCTCTGGGTTAAGAAAAAAGAAGAAATCAGCGAGCTTAATGATAGGGTTTCCGGTATTATCGATGCATTGGAAAAGCCCTTTTACGCTTTTAATACGGCCTTCGAAAAGAATGTCCTTACCTGTCAACTGGGCAGACCGATTAATGTTGAATGCGAATTGCAGAGAGAAAAATTCGAGTCCAAATTCAATGCCGTCCGGGAACTGCGCATCCCTGCCCACGGCGACCCGTTTAACGATAAGGGCTTGCTGTGCATGTATGCCTGGCAGAACGGCGAATTCGACAAAGCGATTGCTCATAACCGCGCCTGTCTGATGAAAGAAAAGGACATCCTGTTAAGGCGCGGCTACCGTAAGCCGGACGGCATGCCTTTGTTTATAAAATAAAGCCGCCGGTTATTCTCTTGAGAAACGGGAAAACCTCCATATTATAGCGGGATATGGACGGGAACCTGCACTGTGAGCATTAATGAAGTCACTACAATACTTATCAGGCAATCCTGTACCACTTATCACTTCCTTAATCGGGAAACAGTGTTTTTCCCCAGGGATATGGAAAAAACTTCTTCTAAAATCCCAGCGTTGGCTGTGTATTTTCCTTTCTGCCTTTTATCAGATAAAATAAATCGTCCTGGTGCTACAGTTGAATGATACATAAACATGATTAACACTTTTGGTTGAATCAGTTAACAAAATTACGGTTGACTATGATGTCATTGGTGATATAATAGCACTAATGTGATATTTATCAGAGGATGGTATGGTTAACGTAATAAGCTCATAGTGGAAATGAGAAAAGGGTTAACTGACATCACAGATTTATTTCAAAAATTGCCTTCGCGCAGAAGCTTTTCGGCGTGAGTGCTCAAAGAAATTTAGGAGGATTACAAAAGTCGATGAAAAGCAAAATAGTTAAAATTTTAGGCGTAGTCGCTGTAGTAGCAATGCTGGCGGCCTCGCTGGTGGCTCCGGTTTCCGCGATGAGTAGTGTCATTCTGGCCGTAGGCAACCCTACGATCAGCGTTGCTACTCCCTATCTTGTTTCTTTTACACTGGGCGCTAATCAAACCGCCAGTGCAAATGCTATCGTCGTTACTTTCGCTACGGGCATGCTGGTGGGCAACCCGGCCGTGACCATTCAAGCCGGTCCCGGTAACGGCTCAAATGCAATAGCTCTGACGACAATCACTGCCGATACTACCATCACCGGGCAGGTCGCTACAATTAATACGAGCGGCCCTGTCCCGATCGGGACTATTGGGTCCGGAGCATCCGTTCAATTGACATTTACAAATATTACCAACCCCGCAACTATCGGTAATTACAGTATTTCTTTAAGCACTGCGGCTGAACCTACTGCGGTAACTTCTAATATCATTACTATTACTAACCCTACTACCGGTCCCTTACCAGGGATTGCTTCTGTCTATAATAGCGCGGGTACTTTAATAACTTCAAGCAATGATTTAGCAGCGGCGCTGGCTGCAGTCCAGTCTCAAACACTTGCCGGGGCAGTGATTAAGCTGACCGCCGGTACTTATCACAGCGCTTACCCCGCCAGTACTACTGTGGCTTGCACGATTCAAGGTACTGATGCTTCCGCGGCTAATGTTATCCTGCAATCAACCGGTGCCTGGGCCTTGACCGGCGCCAGTGTTACTGTCGATAGCGTCACCATTGATGCCTCTGCGGGCGGCGTGCTTACTGTGGGAGGTGCCGCTACTACTGCCGCAACAATTACTAAATCCTATCTGAAAGGCGGCGTTTTAACGATGGCCTCTGCCGGCACCAGCTCAACTACTAACATTAGTAATGATACATTCACCGTCGCCTCTGGTGCAGCCGGACTGATTGTTAAAACTCCTACTATTGTTACGGATTCCATTTTCAACACCGATGGTACCGGTACCGGCATCAATGCCCAGAGTAATGTTCTTGTCAGCAACTCGACTTTCGCCGGCACTGCCGGAGCTGGTTTTGGTATTACTTTAAACGGCGGAGCTGCTTCTACCATCGGTACAAGCACTTTTACAGGTTTAACTACTGCTTTAACAGTCAGTAATGCAGGAGCCGGAGTTTTGTTCAACAGTAATACAGTCACTTCTTGCGGTGTGCTGTCATCCCATGACGCTATTGTTGTAACGGCGACATCCGGGGTTTTCATATCCAATAACAATATCAGCAAGAGTTTAAATAATATCATTAATGTTTCCGGTAACGACAACCTGGTTGCTGTCATGTTAAATTCATTCAGCGGCAATGCTAAAAATGCGGTCGATTCAGCCGGCGGTGTCCTGAATTGTACCCGTAATTATTGGGGAGGCACTGCCAGTAATCCTACTTCAACCGCCAATGTTTCCTATGCTTCTACGCTAGGGGCCGCTCCTGCGGCTGCCATTTTTGTCACGGGTGCTTCCGGAATAACTCTTACAGCTGCAACAACTGTCGGTATTAATATCACGGCTTCGACCGGTATGACCACGCTGGGCACTGCCGCATTAACGACAAATCCCGTAAGCACGGCTTTACCTTCAACTGTTACACTGATAAAATATTTTGACGCATTCGGTTTTGGCAGCGCCTCAGCTACCGCTACAATCGATTTCTACGGTACTACTGCTGCCCCGGTCACTTCCGGCAGTACTGTCTACTTCTATAATTCTACCGTCGGTGCGTGGATGCCTGCTTCGAATTGCACGGTTAATACTGACGGCGGGTATGTAGAAGTATCGATAGCCCCCGGCGCCGGCGCTACTGCTAATACTGCGCCATCTCCCGCTCAATTTGAAGGCACACCGTTTGCTCTGGTCAATGGCCCATCTTCTACAACGACTACCGCAACCGATACCACTTCTACTACCGCTACAACGACGGAGGCAACTACCGCGACGACAACAGCTGTAGCGACATCGGCCACTACGACCGCTAAAACCACCACTACTACCAAAACCACCACTACAGCTGCGACGCAAACAACCCCGGGAAAAAGTAAACCTGTAATCCCGTCCGGTTTGCTCTATGCTGTTATCGCAATCAGTGCAATACTGGTCGTTGTAATAATTGTCCTGATTGTCAGGGCCAATAACGTCTAGAATTGATCTGAAACCAGGAAAAACAATAACATCAATATCAGGGAGTCCTTCAGCTGAAGGACTCCCTTCTTTTTCCCTTTCTACCGGCGATTTCGAATCAGTAGAGATTGAAACTTCAGGCGTGTTGATTCCTTGTTCCATTGGTACTGGCTGATATTGAACTGGGATTTCGTTGACTTTCTTGACAACCCTTGCGGTAATAGGTAGAATGCCAACAATAGTCAGGTCGATAAACAACACGGAGAATTAATGAGCAGGCACAGCGGTTATGAAGATCTGGAATTTGTCTCCGATTTCTATGATTCGATGTATAACCACCTGGCTCGCCGCGACATTGAATTCTTTGTTGATTATTCTAAAAAAGCCGGCGGGAAAATATTGGAGTTAGGCTGCGGCACCGGCCGGGTGCTCATTCCAACGGCTCTCGCCGGATATGATATCACAGGCCTCGATTTCTCGCCTTACATGCTCCAAAAATGCCGCGAAAAAGTTGCGGAATTACCTGCCAAAATTCAGCATAAGATTCGCCTTGTTCAAGGCGACATGACAAAATTCGACACGGGCGAAAAATATGCACTGGCGACCATCCCGTTCCGTCCTTTCCAGCACCTCATTACCGTTGAGGAACAAAAAGCCTGCCTCGATTGCATCCATGAGCATTTAACGGAAAAAGGGAAACTGGTATTTGATGTTTTCCACATATATCTGCCGCGGTTGATTGATACCAGATATTTCATGGAGATGGCAGTAGGGGAATTTTTGCAATTACCTGACGGACGGGTAGTGAAGAGAACCGAACGCACGGCCGCGTTTCATCATGCCGAGCAGTATAATGATATTGAACTCATCTATTATGTGAATTATCCCGACGGCCGAAAGGAAAGACTGGTGCATGCATTTCCGATGCGGTATTTTTACCGTTATGAAATCGAGCACTTATTGAGTCTCTGCGGATTTAAGATATTGGAATTTTACGGCAATTTTGATAAATCCGGTTTTACCGATGAATCACCGGAAATGATATTTGTTGCCGAAAAGACAGGCTGAAGCATGCCCGGAACACGAGATTATCAGACCGAAGCGATTATTATCAAGAAAACCAAACTGGGTGAGGCTGACCGGATTCTCACGTTGTATACCCCCGGTTTAGGAAAAATTCAAGCAGTAGCCAAAGGCGTACGCCGCCCGAAAAGTAAACTTTCCGGGCATCTGGAACTATTAACCCACAGTCAGGTCACTCTGGCAAAGGGGCATAATCTGGACACTGTCACCGGCAGTCAGACAATCAACAGTTTCATGCCATTGAAAACAGACTTGTGGTTGACTTCTTACGGACTTTACATAACAGAACTGATTAATCAGTTTACCGCCGAACATGTCGCGGATGAGCGGCTGTTCCGGTTACTCCTGGAAACACTGCAAAACCTCTGCCAGACAAATAACCGTGAGTTACTGTTGCGGTATTTTGAAATTCATCTGCTGGAAGAATCCGGGTACCGTCCACAAATTCAGGAATGCGTGACATGCCACCGGATACTGGAGCCAACCACAAATTCATTCTGCGCCAGTATCGGGGGTACGTTGTGCCCGGAATGCGCTTTGAATCAGCCTTTTGCCCGTCCGATTTCAGTGAATGCTTTAAAAGTGCTGCGGTTTATCCAGAGGAACGAATATAATGCCGTCGGACGCTTGAAAATAGATAACGCGTTATCATTAGAACTTGAAGATATTACCCGCAGTTACCTGAAATACCTGCTGGAGCGGGAAGTGCGGTCCGCGAACTGGCTGGATGAACTCAAAGAACAGATGAAACAGATGGGGAACCTCAAACCAAATTTAACCGACTAACCGGTTATGCCCAATCCCAATACTTTAGATTTTCCCCTAATGTGCCTTATATCATGCATTTTTGTTTAGCCTTAGTGATATAATTATCTAAGTGAAAGACTACTACCAGATTCTCGGTGTTCCCGAGGATGCCACTGAAGAAGATATTAAGAACGCTTTCCGCAAACTCGCTTTTAAATATCATCCCGATAAAAACCCGGGCAATGAAAAGCAAGCCGAAGAGAAGTTCAAAGAAATAAACGAAGCTTATAGTATTCTGGGCGATGCCGGAAAGCGCCGGCAGTATGAGTTTGCCAGGAAAAGCGGCTTTGACTCGAATGTATATTCCGGTTTCGGCAATGCCCAATCAGATATTTTTCGCGATGCTTTTTCCAATCCGGAGACAGTCAAAGCTTTGAATGAAATGTTCCGCCAGTCCGGACTCAGATTTGACCAGGAGTTTCTAAACCGCACGTTTTTTAGCGGTAACGGCGTCGTTTTCAGCTTCTATTCAGGACCGGGCGGCGGCCGTCAAACCGTCTACCGGTACGGGAACGGTGCCACGAATATTGACGGCAATACGAATAGTGTTCCGCCTGAATATCTGGCTGCTAATGAACCAGTCAGGAAACCGGGCTTCTTCAAGAGAATGGAGATCGGGATGATGAAATGGTTCACCAGATTTACCCTCAAGATGCTCTTCGGCGTGCGGGTGCCGGTTGATATCCGCCAAAACTTTAGGTTGTCTGCCATTGAGGCGGCTTCCGGCGGGGAAAAAACAGTCAATCTAAAAACAGGCCTTGGGAAAAAGAAGCTGGCTGTGAATATTCCGGCGGGTGTGAAGACCGGAAATAGTATCCGGCTCCGGGGTATGGGCAAGAACGGCGGCGACCTTTACCTGGATATAAAAGTCAGAAAATAAAAAAATTCGAAGTACTAATATCGAAATACTAAACAATAACGAAATTCAAAAAAATAATTTTGTATTTTTTTATTCCAGCGAAGGTCAGAATCCAGATTTTGTATCACCAGAGTGCTGAAGACCCCGAAACGACACTCAGGGTTATCTTTTGACTACGATTTTAGCCAGATCCCAGCAGTACTCATAGATGTGCAGCCCCTTGCTCATGACCACCATTTCCCCGTCTTCCACACCGATTTCAGAGGCCATATATTCTTTGAGCAGTTGTATGCCTGCCAGATTAGAAGGAAAACCCGCCCACAAATCCCATGAGCGGAAATAGATATAAAAATCGAGTTTATTGTCTTTGATGCGAGTATCGATGCCGCGTAAACACGGTGGGTCGGTCAGAAATATTGCCTTCGGTTCCCCGACGGTCATGTAGGCCTGATTGGTGTTGTGGCCATCTTCCTTGTACATGCGAATGACTTCGGCAATCTGCGATTCCAGATACTGGCCGTAGGTATATTGTTCGCCTTCGGCGCGGTGCTCGGTCATTAAATAGGGCAAATAGTTTTCGACGTATTCCATGGTGCTGGGGGCGGGGACGCCCTGCGGCACATCCGGGATTAACGGACGGGTGCCCGGGTATTTGATGTGGCAGACAAAGAAATCAAGTTGTTTACGCCGTTGTCCCTTATAGCTGCCGCGCTCGATACGGTAGTCATATCCGTCACTGAGGGTTTTGCTCAGACAAAGGAACCAGGCTTCAGAAAGGTCGCGCGCTTCGATTACAGAAATTTGCACGTTTCTATTTTATCACTTCGCCGTTATTTTAAAAAGAGGCTGAGGAACCGGTCTTCGTATTCCGGAAAAATATTCCAGCGGTCAAGTTCTTCTTTGATGGCGCGCGGGTCTAAATCGCCGGCTTTAGCCTGAATGAACATGCCTTCGATTCTGGCCCGGGCTTCGGTGGGGATGCCTTTGTCATCCATTGTCAGCAAACCACGCGCGTTCATTTGCCGCACATTGTTATCGACGGAACGCTGGGTCATTTCGAAAATAAATTTGATGATGGCGACATCCCACATTTCATCGAGTCCTTTGATGATAGCGGTCAGCGGGTCGCCGCGTTTATCCAGGTCTTCATTCAATTTCGCCACCACTGCCGGTAGTGCATCCGAAACGATATTCATTTCTTTCGGTTCGTTGCGGTAGGCATAGAGCAGGCCCTGGACGCTGTGTCCGTAGGTTTTAACCAGCGCATCGAAATAATGTCTGGCGTTATCGCTGAAACCTTCGAGGGATGCTAAATAGTAAGGGGTGACAATTCGCGGTTTCTCGGCGATGACCCGGCCTTCCCGGACGACGGTTTCATGAACGTTCGGGGTCAGCGCCGCATAAGCCGGCTCAGTTACGAGATAGTAATAGATATTGGTCGTCCCGAAAGTGGTCAGACTCTGTTTTGGCGCCCGGAGAATTTCGGTGTGCTCAACCGCTTCCTGGATTTTTACATCGTCGATATCCATTTACCGCCTCGTCCTGCCCGATACTAGTTGATTGCCTGCAGTTCATGTTTATACTCGTTAAGGTGCTGCAGGTATTGCGCGTCAATCCGTATCAGCATTTTCCGCCATTCTTCCTGGAATTGAGGCTGCCGTTCAATATCGATATTGCTGATTTTGGCAGCAGAACCCTGTTGGGCTAAAGCTTGCTGGAGTTTCATCGCAAACTCCTCTTTGACCTGTTCGTAAGCGGCTTTTTTCTGCGCTTCGCCCTGTTCGGCATAGTGGTTGAAGATATACCTGATTTTGCTGAAAACGTTCTCCAGACCTTTTTTATCTTTCTTGATGGCGCTGAGCCCATCCATCGCTTTTTTGTTGTTTTTCTTCACGGCATCGTTCTTCGGCAGGTCGATATTCCTGGCGAGAATCGATGAGATTCCCTGCATCGCGTATTTCTTTTCCTCATCGGTGAACTTGGCCAGTTCGGTCGGCAGATTGATGTCATCTTTCATGTATTTGGCGGCGAGGGTTTCGCCTTTCGGGATAAATTTCCACTGCATCTTCTCTTCCGCGGTGGCGGATTCGATGTTATTGATTTTTTCCATTGCTATTTCGTAGGCGCTTTTGATATCAGCCATCGAGTGTCTCCTTTGCGCGGTTAATATTTAAGTAGTATCCGGTTTCAATTAGATTATACAACAGTATCATTCCCTAAAACGGGGGGAGCTAACAGACTTTCATTGTAAGTTGGTCTGTTCTAGTCCTTCCGGATGACGTCGGTATGCAGAAAATCCTGTAAAACTTTCGGCACAGCAATCGATCCGTCTTCCTGCTGGTAATTTTCCATGATGGCAATCATGATTCTCGGCAAAGCTAACCCTGAACCGTTGAGCGTATGCACGAATTGGGGTTTGGCGTCAGCCGCGGGACGGAAGCGGACATTGGCGCGGCGCCCCTGGAAATCGCCGCAATTGGAGCAGGAACTGACTTCCAGCCATTCCTGGCAGCCGGGCGCCCAGACCTCGATATCATAGGTCATTGTGGAGCCGAAACCGATATCGCCGGTGCAGATTTGCACGATGCGGTAGGCCAGGCCCAGCTTTTCGCAGACTTCTTCCGCGTCATGGACCATTTTGTCCAGTTCGTCGCAGGATTTATCAGGCTCAACGAACTTGTACATCTCTACCTTGTCAAACTGATGGCCCCGTTTAATGCCGCGGGTGTCTTTACCGGCGGACATCTTTTCACGGCGGAAACAGGCCGTGTAGGCGACGTAGTAGAACGGCAGCATGCCGGGCGGAATGATTTCATCACGGTGCAGGTTGGTCAGCGGCACTTCGGCGGTCGGTACCCACCAGTAGTCTTCTTCGGCATCGTGATAAAGGTTATCGATGAATTTGGGTAATTGGCCGGAACCGACCAGCATTTCTTTTTTCACCATATACGGCGGATAGATTTCTTTATAGCCGTGTTCCAGCGTGTGCAGGTCCAGCATATAGGCAATAACCGCCCGCTGCAATCTGGCGCCCAGACCGCGCAGGATATAGAAACGCGTGCCGGACAACTTTACTCCGCGTTCGAAATCGATGATACCCAGGGATTCGCCCAATTCCCAGTGCGGTTTTGGGGGGAACGGCAGTTTTTTCGGTTCGCCCCACGTACGCACGATGACGTTTTCGGTGGAGTCTTTACCGACCGGAACCAGCGGGCCGGGGATGTTGGGCATCTGGAGGAGAAGGTCATTAAGCTTAACATCCAGGATTTTCATTGTTTCTTCAATGTCGTGGATCTTCGTGCGTAAAGCGCGGCCTTCCTCCGCAGCATCCGCCTGTCTTTCTTTGGAGGCTTGCTTCCGGTTACGCCGTAAATCTTCGAGTTCGGTCATTTTCTGCCGGCGTTCGGTATCCAGCCGCAGGATTTCCTCCAGCGGGGATGATTTTTCCTGACGGTTGACCATCGCCTGCCGGACAATTTCCGGATTTTCACGAATAAATTTTAAATCTAACATAACAGACACCTCCGGTGTAAGCACTAAATCCTACTATCGAAATCCGAAATAATTTCGAAATTTAAAGCACTAAATCCTAAATTTGGCATTTAGCTGTCAGTTATTATTGTAATGGTTTATCACTACTGGATTCCAGCTTTCGCTGGAATGGATTTCCACTCTGCTATTCTCACCCTGAGTGAAACGAAGGGTCTCCCTGCCTAATGAGTAGTGATGGAGATTCCTCAGGTACTTCGTAACTTCAGAATGAAGAATAATCCGGTTACTATTCTTCCGCCTTACCTTTCAGCGTGGGGAAGAGTATTACTTCCCGGATTGACTGGTTATTGGTGAGAATCATAATCAGGCGGTCGATGCCGATTCCCAGTCCGCCGGTAGGCGGCATGCCGTGTTCCATCGCCAGCAGAAAATCTTCGTCGACGGTGCTTTCCTCTCCCTCGGTTTGTTTGTCTTTTGCCTGCTGGACAAAACGCTCCCGCTGGTCAAGAGGGTCATTTAACTCAGTGAAGGCATTGGCAATCTCCATGCCGCCGGCGAAGGCTTCGAAACGTTCTACAACTCTTTCCTGTCCGGGTTTCTTCTTGGCCAGCGGCGATAATGAAATCGGGTAATCAACCAGGAAAGTCGGTTGGATGAGTTTCGGCTCGACGAAAGTCGAGAGTAAATCATCCACAAGGTGCGCCCAATTACTTGCCGGGTCAACATTCATACCTTTTTCCCGCATTTTGGCGCGCAGCATATCCGCATTGGGGTATTGCACAAAATCGATGCCGCTATGTTGCGTAATTGCGTCTCGAAAAGACAACCGCTGCCAGGGCGCTTTTAAATCAATGGTCGTATCGCCGTGCGGCACGATGGTTGTTCCCAGGATTTCCATGGCTACGGAAGATACCATCTGTTCCAGCATTTCCATCACGGAATTATAATCGGCATAAGCTTCGTAGCTTTCCATCGAGGTGAATTCCGGATTATGTTTAAAGGAAATCCCTTCGTTGCGGAAAATACGGCCCAGCTCGTAGACCTTGTCGAACCCGCCGATAATCAGTCTTTTTAAGTGTAATTCCGTTTCAATACGGAGGTATAAGTCGCGGTCCAGGGTATTGTGATGTGTCTTAAACGGTTTCGCTGCCGCCCCGCCGCCTTCCTGATGTAAAATAGGTGTTTCGACTTCCAGAAAGCCGCGCCCGTCCATATATCTTCTAATCGCGCTGACAATCTGACTGCGCTGACGGAAAGTTTTTCTGACGTTTTCATTGGAAATCAGGTCAAGGTACCGCTGCCGGTAACGTATTTCAACATCGCTCAGACCGTGCCATTTTTCCGGCAGCGGCTGCAGGGATTTTGAAAGCACCGTTAATATTTTTGTCCTGATTGTTGGTTCACTGCTTTTAGTGCGAAAAACAACACCCTTCGCGCCGACAAAGTCCCCGATATCGATTTCTTTAAGCAAAGCGTTACTTTGTTCGTCTAACTGGTTTTTGCCGAGAAATAACTGTATTTTCCCGGAGCCGTCCTGCACATCCAGAAAAGAGATTTTACCCATAGAACGGTTGGCCATGACACGGCCGGCAACATTTACTTCTTCGGTTTCAATCTTGCCTGATTGTTCTGCTTGTGCCAGTAATTCTACCGCTTGCCGGGCAGTGTGCGTCCGCAGGTAGCGGGGCGGATAAGGGTCAATCCCCATCGCGCGGATGTTGGCCAGTTTTTGCAGTCTTTGTTCCGGGATACGTTCCATTCCTGTTGGCATTTTAGTCTCTCTCACATTTATTTGATAGCATAATATTAGCATAAAGCGCAGAAATCCTAAATACGCAGGCTCAGTAAAAATGCTGATTGACATAAGGGGACATGAGGGAGTAACATTTCACCAGCGCGATAATATATTTGTCTTAAATGATATGCTGCGGAGGGTAATATGGAATACAAGAATATTGTACTGGAGAAAAAAGACGGAATCACCATACTTTCGCTAAACCGTCCCCCGGTGAATGTGATTAATTACGAAGCGATACTGGAGATTGTCAACGCTTTGGAAGAATTGAAAACGGATGAGGCCACAAAAATACTGCTGATCCGCGGAGCCGGCAACAAAGCCTTCTGCGCCGGGGTCGAAGTAAAAGACCATATCGGTGACAAAATGCCGCTGATGATGCGGGAATTCGGAAGTATCTTCACACTTTTAAAGGACCTGGGTAAGCCGGTGATCGCAGTGGTCAACGGAGTCGCCCTGGGCGGAGGCTGCGAAATTGTAGCCGGCTGCGACATGGCGATTGCCTCGGAGAAAGCTAAATTCGGACAGCCGGAAATCGTTTTGGGCGGTTTGGCCCCTGCCGCTGCCGCGCTTTTCCCCCGGATGATTGGCGAGAAAAAAGCGTTTGAAATGATTTTGCTGGGAGAAAGTATTACCGCGCAGGAAGCCTATCGCATCGGGTTGATTAACAAGGTCGTACCGGAAGAGGAACTGGACAAAGCCGCGGAGGAATTGGCGCGCAAATTCCTGGATAAAAGCAGTCTCAGCATCAGACTGGTCCGGGATATTTTCTATCAGTGTGCCGACATTGATGAATTTGACGGCGCACTGCAGCGCGCGACTGATTTGGGTATTAAGACCTGGGAAACGGCGGACGGACAGGAAGGCCTCAAGGCGTTCCTGGAAAAAAGAAAACCCATGTGGAAAAACAGGTAAGCCTATTTTCTTTTTTTCTTATATCTTTTGCCCGAAACAAACAGTTGTGCCGTTATCATCAGCAATTAGATGAAAAAACGGCACAACAATAAGTACGTATTAATCTCAAACAGCGGCAGCTATTTAACTTTGGTATCGCGTTCGATAACTTCGGAAATGGCCCGGTAACCTTCACCGCCGAAGGAACTGAGCTGCATGGTCAGAAGTTCCGAGTATTTAAAACCTTTGGAAGCAATCCAGTCGCGGTGTTCCTTATCGCCGCGCCCGATCATATGACGGGCAAGGTCCAGAGGTGTGTTTCCAACTTTATTACAGACCGGACATTTATAACTACTCATTAACGAACCTCCTGGTAAACAATTTTGCGTTTTATTATTTTACACCTGGTAAAAGAAGAGAGACGGTATAAAACAGAGGGGAATGTGCCCCTCTGTTTTGAGAGCCCGAAAAACTATTTACCCTTCTTCTCTTTTGCTTTCTTTTCTTGCATTGCCCTGAAAATCTTTTCCGGAGTAATGGGCAGACTGGTAACGGTGACGCCGACTGCGTTGCGTACAGCGTTGGCGATTGCGCCGGCGGTCGGGTTGGTTAAACCTTCACCTGCTTCTTTAGCGCCAAAAGGTCCTTCCGGTTCGTAGGTATCGACCTCAATAATTTCTGTTTTTGGCATATCCAGCGAATGGATGACTTTGTAGTCTGCCAAGGAAGGATTGAGGATTTTACCCTGGTCCATTGGCTGGTCTTCACACAGCGCGTAGCCGCCGGCCATCATGATGGCGCCTTCGAGCTGCCCGGTGATACCGATGGGATTGATGACCGTGCCGCTTTCGTGGGCGGTCACGACATTAATCAGTTTCATTTTACCGGTTTCGGGGTCGACTTCAACTTCAACGGCCTGAACTCCGAAGCTGTAAGCCGGTGAAATCATGCCTTTGCGGTGCGGGGTATAATGACCTCGGCCGATAATTGTTTCACCGTCGCGTCCGCGGATGGCTTCCCGACAAATATCATAGAAGGAAACCTTGCGCTCCGGGCGGTCGGCCAGATAAATCCAGCCGTCTCTGATATCCAGGTCATGAACAATGTTGACGCCCATTTTGGCGGCAGCGAATTCAATAATCTGGTGTTTGGCATCGGCAGCAGCCATCTTACAGGCATTACCGTTCATCAGCGTCTCACGGCTGCCCCAGGCGCCGAGGTCAGCGGGACAAATGGCGGTGTCCGCAGCGTGGATGCGGATATCGGAAAGTTTAACGCCGAGTTCTTCGGCAGTAATCATGCTAAGAGTGGTATCTGAACCCTGCCCGATGTCGCAGGCGCCGGTGAACAGGTCTACTTTGCCATCTATGCTTACCTTCACGATAGCGGATGAGAAAGCATACGGGGTATCGAACCAGTTAAAGATACCGCCGGACATGAAGCCGTAAGCAGCGACGCCGATGCCGTGGTTGGCGGGTAGTTTACCGCGTTCTTTGATGTATTTATCAATTTTATCCAGGCACTGATGTAAACCGCAGCTCTGGATAAAGGCCTGTCCGGGTACTTCGTAATTCGGGGTCATACCGTTCTTGCGGCGGATTTCAATCGGGTCAATCCCCAACTCGGCTGCTAACAAGTCTATCTGTGATTCCCCGACAAATACGGCCTGAGGTGCGCCGAAACCGCGCATTGCGGAAGTCGGTTCGGTGTTGGTGTAAGCCCGGTAGCCGTCATAGCGGTAGTTGGGGTATTTATACGGGAATGAAGAGAAGAAACCTGTCAGGTAAAGAGCGGTCGCTCCCATTCCGGTATAGGCTCCGCCGTCGGTAATACCGCGGATTTCTTTGGCCAGGATGGTACCATCTTTCTTGGCGCCGATGCGGGAGGTATAAACGATCGGGGTGCGCCGTTTGGTAGCGGTGAATTCTTCTTCGCGGGTGAGGACGATGCGCACCGGGCGGCAAATCTTTTTGGACAGCAGCGATGCGCAGAATTGAGCGGAATCAAGTTCAAATTTACCGCCGAAACCACCGCCGACCGGGGGTTTGATAACGCGGATATCGCCTTCTCTCATGCCCAGCATACCGGCCAGTAGTACCTGAGTGTAATAAGAAGCTTGAGTGGATGCCCAGACGGTCAATTTGCCGTCATAGCTGTAGCTGGCTGCGGCGCAGTGTGTTTCCATACACATATGGGCCTGCGAAGAGCAGAGGAAATGGTCTTCGCGGATAACATCGCACTGTTTGAAAGCTTCATCGACATCGCCCCACTCGATGTG
>Ga0265316_10003330_pt1 | contig 16286 bp, 10 predicted proteins | sample 4522metaG_FD_202092 | JGI IMG/M metagenome (GOLD analysis project Ga0265316, IMG submission 202092) | Rhizosphere microbial communities from Carex aquatilis grown in University of Washington, Seatle, WA, United States - 4-5-22 metaG | ecosystem: Host-associated > Plants > Roots > Rhizosphere >...
CAGACCAGGAGGTCTGCCCTACCGGCTATTTCTCGGGCTGATCGTATCCCGTCAGGCGCCGCACCCAAATGTTGCGGTAGCGCACGGGGTTGTGATGGTCCTGCAGAGAGATCGGCAACTCGGCGGCGTGAGGGGTGTAATGGGCCACCTGCCGGTAAACCATCGGGCCCAGCAGTTCCTGGTGCAGATGCACCATCACGCCGTTCCAAAACAGCGTCTGGTAGGCCGGCTTCGTCAGCTTGCCATCCTGGAAGGCGGGAGCGTTGAAGACGATGTCGTAAACCTGCCACTCTCCGGGCTTGCGCGAGGCGTTGACCAGCGGCGGCCACTGCCCGTAGATCGCGCCCGCCGTACCGTCCGCATAGGTGGGATTGTTGTAACCGTCCAGCACCTGGAGTTCGTATAGCCCCATCACCAGCACCCCGCTGTTGCCCCGCCCCTGGCTGGTTCCGCGCACATCGGGCGGCTCGCTCCACTCCACGTGGAGTTGGATATCGCCGAACTTCTCCCGCGTCTGGAGTTCGCCAGTGTCGGGAGCCACTTCGAAATAGCCATCCTTCACCGGCCATTTGGGATCGACGAGTTTGCCGCGATCGGGGCCGCGGCCGGGCTGCGCCCACTGCGAGAGGTCTTTGCCGTCGAACAGGACGATGGCGTCGGAAGGCGCCCCGCCGGGAACGGCGCTGGGCGTTATCACGCGCGGATGCGGCCGGTCGGGATCGTGCACGTGCCACTTCATCCCCGGCTCCATGGGCGTATCGGTGAAACCGAGGTCTCCGGGTTTCTGTTGTTCCTGTTGCGCGGTGGCATGTTGCGCGATGGCCATGGCGGCAATCGCGGCGATGGCGGCGAAGCATGCCGCGGCGGCGGTTTTCCGGCTGGCGGCGCGGACAGTCTGATTCAGTCGATGATTCATGGGGTGTCTCTCAGGATCGGAACCAAAACTCCATTATCGGGCCGAAGAGGCGAAAGGACAAGCTGCAGCCAGGGCGGACCATGGGCGACGGGGCGGCAGTGCTCCTCGCCCGCCTACCAGCGGGCACGGCCCGCGCGAGCCGGGTCCGGAGCGACAACGAGGCCGACGGCGAGCGGTACCGGACCGCGCGCCACGCGCCGCCCCGTTACGCAGCCGGTCGCCGGCTTCCCGGCGCCAAGCTGCGCGGTAGCCCGCAAGGGCACCGATCCGAAAGGCCTCGGGCTGGTAGTTTCCGTTAAGCCGTCTACAACTCGTGGCGCCAAGCCGCTGCCGGTCGAGCGCTCAGCGTGCAGTGCCGTGCGGCGGAGCCCAGCGAAAGGCCGTCTCCCGTGTCACAATAGGACCGATGTTGAGCCTCCCGGAGCCGCGGAAGAAGCTATTACCCGCAACCCTTGGGATCGCCGCAGTCGCTCTACCGCTCTTCGTCGGACTGACTCATCCGCCAAGCATGCGCGCTCAATCGCCGCTAACTCGATAAGCTCACGGAGAATTGACCGTCGTGGGGCTCGCGCACGAATGGCGGCCTTGTTGTTTGCCTGATGCGCCGGTTTGCGAACGATCTTCAGTCCCTGCCATGACTGTTCGTACAATCGATGTGGCGATGCACAGATGCTTCGTAGTGGTTTCCGGCTTGCCAGGCAGCGGAAAGAGCGCGTTAGGGCAACGGTTGGCCGCCGCCCTGGGCTTGCCGCTTCTGGACAAGGACGATGTCCTGGAGCGCCTGTTCGAGTCGAAGGGCGTTGGCGACGTGGATTGGCGCCGCACGATGAGTCGAGAGGCCGACCGAATCCTTCAGGCTGAGGCGATGGCCTCACGCGGCGCGGTTCTGGTTTCGCACTGGCACCTCCCCGGCATGCCCGCGGACTCAGGAACTCCTACCCAGTGGCTACGGGAGCTTTCCGTGAAAGTCGTCAATGTCCATTGCTGCTGTGATGCGGAACTCGCCGCCGGCCGTTTCGTTCAACGGAAGCGCCACCCCGGACATCTGGACAGCGAAAAATCGCCTTCGGAGATCCGGGCTGGCATTGAGCAGATCGCCGGTTTCGGACGGCTCGATGTCCAACCGGGTGTGGCTGTGGACACCTCACGGCCGGTGTCGATAGATCGCGTACTTCGAGACGTCCTCCAGGCATTTCAGCCGTCGGGGCTTTAGCGAGTATCGGTTTTGCCCCAGGCCGAAACATCGGCGACTCAGCCTGTCGCCTCCACTGCCGCGAAGTTCGCCAATTTCTGTGCGGCCAGGCGGGAATTGGCATCGACTTCTTCGGCATCGATACCGAGCAGGCCGGCACAATATTGCCGAGGCATCGCCATCAGGACACGCAAGACAAAGCACTGGCGAAGACGGGGCGAAAGCCGCAGGACGCGCAGCAGTTCGAGAGGAAGTGGCGGTGACGCTTCGTCAGAGGGCTGCCCCGAATCCGGATCTCCCCGCACGATCGCTGCGGCGATGGCCTTCCAGGACAGGCATCCACCAGAGGTTGCCAACATCGCCGCTTCCGCTTGTTTTGCGCTGCCGGTAAGCAGGTAGGCAGCGGCAAAGATCCTCGAACGGCATTGGTCAAGCATGATTGACCCGACCGCTGAGGCAGCCCCCTGGATGTTTGCTACCCAATCCGAGCCGTCCATGCGAGGAACCGGAACGCCATAATCCTCAGCGGAATCGAAGAACTCACCGGCCGTGGCACGACCCGGCGTGCGAGACCGCTCCATGGTGAACACCACGGCGGTTGAGAGGGGAAAGCTCCTTTTTGGATACATGGATGCTGTGAGGCTGACACACCACCTTGCCGTTACATGACAGCGCACCGTGGAGGAAGCGTTGTTGGTGGCCAATCGGCAGGGACGGGTGTGCCAACAGTCGATCCCTCGCCTTCCAGCACCGCGTCGTCCTGCGGTGTCCTTGTGGCCATCCAGTCCAGCATTGCCGCCGCCAGGTTCTCGAAGTGCGCCGACAGCACAATGCCGGTATCGGGATTCACTTCTCCTGTTTCCACCACGAAGACCTGCGTAGCCGATGGCTCCGTTCGCAGGGCCTCTTCGATGTAGTCGTGGATGGCGAGTTCGGAACCACTGTTGACCGGTGAGCCGAGAAAGCTGATGAGCGTCATGAATTCAAAAGCGAAATCGTCCCTCAAAAGCCTCCGCCTGTCTTGGGGGATAACGGCCACAATCCCGACCGGACCGCCGTCTGCCCCGTCCGAGTGAACGATGGCCAAGCCCGCATCTCTGAGATCGTACACCGCGGTGTAGAATTCGACGCAGGGCAGTCCGGGCACAGAACACCGAAGCTTCCCCTGAAAGGCGCCGCGGGCGGTTCTCACCTTTGCCAAAGCAAACCGAGCCCCGCGTCTGACGGGCGCCAATGGAATGGGCCCATGCCATGATTCTGCCTGCGCGTCCCATCCATGTAAATGGACGTCGCGGCGATCGATCGGAGAAGTCTTGGCTTTGTACATGGCCGATGGATAAGCAAGGCATTTGCCAATGTCGTTAAAGTGTTAAATAGCTGAATATCTCAACATGTCAGCCTCAAAATAGGCGGCGGCGTGCAGGTATTGTTGCGGATTGCAGCACTCCGCGCGGTGAGCGCAACCTAGCGACCGGAAGCGCGGTGGCGAGAAATGCACCGACATGCACCTTTTGCATCACGGACACCGTTACGCTGACGACAGCCTCCAGTCGTGGGACGGATTCGTCACCTCAGGCATATCTTCCCTGAGACCCGCGGTGTTTACCAGTATTATCCGAGGACCACCGCCGCGAGACCCGCATCCCGACGGGCGGCCACTGCCGCTGCGCCTCGCGCGGCAGCGTGTTCCAATAAGCGGGAGGCCCCACATGCACACACTCTTCGGACCTTCCGCGTGGCTGATCGCGCTGGCGCTCGCGCCGGCCATGAATGCACAGAACGCCGGCGGACGGGGAGGCGGCGCGAGCTGGGTCGCGGTTCCCGATGCTCCCGCGCGCGAATATGGCGTGTACCATTTTCGCCGGACGTTCGAGCTGGACCGGAAGCCGGCGGCTTTCGTCGTCAACGTGTCGGCCGACAACCGGTACAAGCTCTACGTGAATGGCGAAGAGGCCGCCGTGGGCCCGGCGCGCGGCGACCTGCGCAACTGGCGGTACGACCCGCTGGATATCGCCCGGTACCTGCACGCCGGCAGGAACACCCTGGCGGCCGTGGTCTGGAACTTCGCGGAGATGGCGCCGGTGGCGCAAATCACCAGCCGCACCGGCTTCCTGGTGGAGGGCGCCTCGCCGGCGGAACGCATCGTCGACACCGGCCCGAACTGGAAGTGCGTGCGCGACCTGGCCTACGCGCCAATCCCCTTCCCTCGCGGTTTTCAATACGGCTATTACGTGGTGGGGCCGGGCGACCGGGTGGACGCGAGCCTATATCCCTGGGGCTGGGAGAAGCCCGAATTCGACGACAGCGCGTGGAAGCCCGCCCGGTCCATCGGACGCCCGGCATTGCGCGGCGCCGCCGTGGAGGAGGATTGGTGGCTGGTCGAGCGCTCCATTCCCATGGTGGAATTGCAGCCGGAACGCGGAGGCGCCGTGCGCCGGTCGGCGGGCGTCACGCCACCCGCTGCCTTCCTGGCGCAGCCGGCACCATTTGCCATCCCCGCGCATACCAAAGCCGTCATCCTGCTCGATCGCACGCACCTCACCACGGCGTATCCGGAGCTGGTGGTGAGCGGCGGCAAGGGCGCGCAGGTGACGCTGAAGTACGCCGAGACCATGCGCGCGATTGGCAAGCGCGACCCCGGAAACCGCAACGAAATCGACGGCAAGGAAATGCAGGGGAATTACGACCGGTTCCTGCCCGATGGCGGCGCCGGCCGGGTGTTCTCCACGCTGTGGTGGCGCACCTGGCGCTACCTGGAGCTGAGCGTTGAAACCGGGGACGAGCCGCTCACCATCGAAGATTTTCGCTCCGTTTACACCGGCTATCCCTTCGAACGCAAAGCGCGCTTCGATTCCGACTCGACGGAGCTCGCCACCATACTGGACACCGGCTGGCGCACGGCCCGGCTCTGCGCGCACGAAACGTACGTGGATTGTCCGTACTACGAACAGTTGCAGTATAACGGCGACACGCGCATCCAGGCGCTGATTTCGCTCTACAACACGGGCGACGCGCGCCTGATGCGCAACGCTATCGAGCTGATGGACGGCAGCCGCGTGGGCGACCTCATCACGCTGAGCCGCGCGCCCTCTTCGGTAGTGCAATACATTCCCGGCTATTCACTCTGGTGGATCGGCATGGTGCGCGACTACTGGATGTATTGCGACGACCCGGAATTCGTCCAGCGGATGCTTCCCGGCGTGCGCGCCAACCTGGCGTGGTTTGCGCGCTTGCAGAAACCCGGCGGTTCGCTCGGCCCGGTGCCGTACTGGAACCAGGTGGAGACATCGCGCCGCGCGCAGCCAGGCGTGGACGAACCGGGATGGGCGCCCATCGACCTGCAATTGCTGCTGGCCTACCAGTGGGCGGCGGAAATGGAAAGCACGCTGGGCTTGCCGGGGCTGGCGCAGGACTACAGGAAGTCCGCCGAACAACTGAGCGGCGCCATCCAGGCGAAGTATCTGGACCCGTCGCGGCAGCTCTTCGCGGAGGCTCCCGACCATCGGCTGTTTTCGCAGGCCGTCAATTCGCTGGCCATTCTCGCGGGACTGGTAAAGCCCGCCGACGCGCGCGCCTGGGCCGGCCGGATGCTCGACGACCCCGCGATCGAGAAGCCCGGCCTCTATTTCCGCTACTATCTCCACGCCGCGGTCAACGCCGCCGGAGCGGGTGATCGGTTTGTAGATCTTCTCGACCCGTGGCGCCGCATGCTGGCCTTAGGCCTTACGACGTGGGGCGAGTTCGACCAGGTGGATACGCGGTCGGATTGTCACGCGTGGAGCGCCAGTCCGAATTTCGAGATCTTTCGCACGATTCTGGGGATCGATTCCGCGGCGCCGGGATTCAAGCGGGTTCTGGTGCGTCCGTTCTTGGGCAAGCTGACGCGCGCCTCCGGCGCAATTCCCCATCCGCGGGGCGAAGTGGCCGTGGACCTGGCCCTGCGCGGCGGCACGCTCCACGCGGAGGTGTCTTTACCCGCGGGTGTGGACGGCGACTTTGTGTGGCAGGGCGAGCGGCGGCCTTTGCATCCGGGCAGGAACAGCCTGGCGGTCGCAGCTTCGGCGCGCGCGCGTTGATCTCGCAAGGGCAACCGGGGCAGCAAGCGTGGGCAAGCCCAAATCAGCCGTGGGCTTCCGCCGAGACGGACGCGCCGCGCAACTGGTATCCTCATACTTTATGCTGAGTGAGCGGTTGCGCGAGTGCGGTGTGGTGGGCGCCGGCGGGGCTGGTTTCCCAACCTACGTCAAGGCGCAGTCCCAAGTGGAATTCCTGATCGCCAACGGCGCCGAGTGCGAGCCTCTGATTCACAAAGACGCTGAGCTGATGAAACATTTTCCGGCGGGCATTCTGGCCGGAATGACGTCGATGATGGACGCCGTCGGGGCCAAGACCGGCAAGTTCGGCATCAAGACCAAGAACGCGGAATCGCTGGCGGCGCTGAAACACCATCTGGCCACCGATCGCATCGAGTTCGTGATGCTGGGCGATTTTTACCCTTCGGGCGACGAGTACGAACTGGTCTACACGGCGACCGGGCGGCTGATTCCGCCGGCGGGCATCCCGCTGCAGGTGGGCTGCGTGGTGAACAACGTGGAGACGCTCTACAACGTCCACCTGGCGGAGCAGGGCCGGCCGGTGACGGAGAAGTTTCTCTCGGTGTGCGGCGCGGTGAAGGAGCCGAAATCGTTCTGGGCGCCCGTGGGCATGCCGTTCCGCGAGCTGCTGGCGAGGGCCGGCGGCGCCACCGTGGCGGACTACGGCGTCTTCATCAGCGGCCTGATGATGGGCACCCTCACGTTCGACCTGGACGATGTGGTGACCAAGACCACGGGCGGGTTGATCGTGCTGCCGCGCGACCATTACCTGATGACGCGGAAGACCCGATCGCAGCAGGAGATGAACCACATCGGCAAATCGGCGTGCGACCAGTGCAGCTACTGCACGGAGTTTTGTCCGCGCTACCTGCTGGGGTACGACGTGCAGCCGCACAAGGTGATGCGCAGCCTGGGATTCACCGCTACCGGCGCAGACATCTGGAACCAGTGGTCGGAGTTGTGCTGCGCCTGCGGGCTGTGTACGCTGTACGCCTGCCCGGAGGATCTGTATCCCAAAGAGGCGTGCGATATGGGGAAGCACGACCGGCGCGCGGCGGGGCTGAAATTCGTGCAGCAACGGCCGGTGGAAGTGCACCCCATGAAGGAGTACCGGCGCGTGCCGCTGGCGCAGTTGCGCCGGCGGTTGCAGGTGGAAGACTACGAGAAAGAGACGCCCTTCGACGCGGCGGAAACCAAGCCGGCGGCGGTGCGGATCCGCATGAAGCAGCACGCCGGGCAGCCGGCCGTCCCGGTGGTGGAAGCGGGCAGGAAGGTGAAGAAGGGGCAAGTGGTGGGACGGGTACCGGACGGAAAAATGGGCGCGCACGTGCACGCCAGCATCGACGGCAAAGTGCGGTCGGTGACGCCGGAATCGGTCGAGATTGTGGCATAAGCGATGGCGAAGAATTCAATCGGATTAATCGAGCTCACCAGCATCGCCGCCGGATTCCAGGCGGCCGATGCGATGTTGAAGGCGTCGAACGTGGACCTGATGCTGTCGCGCTCGATATGCTCCGGCAAGTACATGGTGATGGTGCGGGGCGACGTGGCGGCGGTGGAGGCATCGGTCTCCGCGGGGATGAGCGGATGCCGGTTCGCGGTGATCGATTCGTTCGTGATTCCGAACCTGCACGAAGCGGTGTTCCCGGCGATTGCGGGGTCGAGCAAAGTGGAAGAACTGAACGCGCTGGGCATCGTGGAATCGTTCTCGGTGGCGGCGCTGATCGAGGGGGCGGACGCGGCGGTAAAGGCGGCGAACGTCCAATTGATCGAGATCCGCCTGGCGATGGCGCTGGGCGGCAAGGCCTTTGTGACGATGACGGGCGACGTAGCGGCCGTCGGGGCGGCAGTGGACGCCGCGGCGCAGATCGTGGGGCAGAAGGGGATGCTGGTGAACAAGGTGGTGATCCCACACCCGCGTTCGGAACTGCTCAACGAGATGATCTGACGCGGCGCCCCCGGAGGTCTGCGTCCCCAAACACCTCGAATCGACAAGCAAGAAGGAGATCGGCGACCGCTTGGGCCTCTGCGCCCCGGGGGAGCATTACGGCTTCAAAGTCCCGCATTCCGGGCCGACCCTCTCGGCCGTGGAGCGGGTGCCGGGCGATACCGTGATCGTCTCCTCGAAGCCGGTTCCCGATCCAAAGGAGCGCACTCAGATTCGAATAAGCCGATTCATCGAAGAAGTTGCATATTCCGATGGAAATGTTGTTGCACGCGATCGAGCGAGCGATTACACTCCGCACTTAGGACAACGATGAAAACGAGAATCCATTTCTTGCTACTGCTCGCCTTGGCGCTTACGCTGATTGGCGCCACGTTCACCATGGCGCAACAGGCCGGCAGGGCGGCCAGTGCCGCTCCTTCCAGGCCGGAGGGCCCATGTGACATCTACGCCGCGGCGGGCGATCCCTGTGTGGCCGCGCACAGCTCCACGCGCGCGCTCTACGCCGGCTACAATGGCCCGCTGTATCAGGTTCTGCGCCAGTCCGACGGCAAGACATTGGACATCGGCGTTGTCAAGCCTTCCGCCTCGCCGGTTCCGGATGCGGGCGGATACGCCGATGCGGCCGCTCAGGACGCATTCTGCGCCAATACCTATTGCTGGATCAGCAAGCTCTACGATCAGTCCGGCAAGGGCAACCACCTGGTCCAGGCGCCTCGCGGCGGATTCAGCGGCCCGGCCATGGGCGGGTTTAACAACGTTCCGATGGCCGGCATGGCGCCGATCACGATCATGGGCCACAAGGCTTACGGCGTTTTCATCGAGCCGGGCATGGGCCTGCGCTGGAACGACGCGCACGGCACCGCGGTGGACGACCAAGCCGAGGGTCAGTACTGGGTCATCGACGGCCATCACTACAACTCCGGCTGCTGCTTCGACTACGGCAACGCCGAGACCGATAGCCGCGATGACGGCAACGGCACCATGGAAACTACCTACTACGGCAACGCCAACGCCTGGTATCGCGGTCCGGCCCCCGGCCCCTGGGTCATGACCGACCAGGAGAACAACCTGGTGGGTTGCGTCAACCCCGAGGGAAACAACAAATACTGCGCCGAACTGCCGAACATCACCTGGCGATTCGTGACCGCAATGGCGAAGGGTGAATCGCACCACTGGACCTCGCTCGGCGGCGATGCGCAGAAAGGCCAACTGTCGGTGATGTTCAACGGCGGGCGCGTCAGCGCCTTGTACGACCCGATGCGCAAGCAGGGAGGCATCCTCCTTGGGAACGGAGGCGACAACAGCATCGGTTCGCAGGGAACCTTCTATGAAGGCGCGATGACGGCCGCGGGCACGTTCCCGACCGACGCCACCGACCAGAAGGTGCAGGCCAATGTGGTGGCCGCAATGTACGACGCCGCCCGGCTGAGCGTTGCGCCGGCCTCCGCGGTGGCGATGCCTCCGGGACTCCAAACGTTCGCGCCGCTGTCCTCGCAGGACACCACCGTAACGTTCCGGAATACGACGGGGGCGCCTGTGTCGGGACTCCGGCTGAGTCTCGATATGCCGCCGGGGTGGACTGCCGCGGCCAGCGGCCCGGCTTCGTTCACGGCTCCGGTGGCTCCCGGCGCCAGCGTGAGCGCGACCTTCAAGGTCGCCTCGGGCCCGGCGCCCTTCAACGGCGACCTGGTTGGCAAGACTTCGTGGACCGCGAACGGCGCGGCGCGAAGCGAGTCGGCGATCGAAAAGGTTCGCAACGTCAGCCCGGTCAAGATCAACGAATTCCGCATCAGCGCCGGCGCTGACCCGACCGACTCGTTCATCGAGTTGTATAACGCCGGAGCCAACGCCGTCGACATCTCGAACTGGACCCTGACGCATCACCCGGCGCAGTTGCCCATCTTCTCGTCAGTGAAGATTCCCCCCGGGACGAGTCTCGGGCCCAAGGGTTTCTATTTGCTTGGCCTCTCCACCTCCGGACTGGCGGTCCCGGCGAGCGCTGGCGAGAGCACCATCTACGTCAGAAGCACCACCGGCATGAACGCCGGCGATGCGATCACCATCGGCTCCGGCGCCGGCGCGGAGACCCGCAAGATCGCAAGCCTCGGCACGGCGGCCAGCGCACCCACGACGCTGTGGCAACCCCTCCCGGATGGTCCGGTCATCGCGATCCCCGCAGGCTCGACCAGCGTGCCGTTTACAGCCCCCGGCGGCGGGCGTGGCGGGAGCGTGCCGACCGGCTTCGTGGTCGGCGAGAAGGTCGCCCTCGGGTACGGCGCCACCTACCCCGCCGTCTCCCGTTCCATTGAGAAACACGAGGTGGTCACGGTCACGGCGGTCGGCAAGCCCGGCACGCAAGCCTGGCTCACGGCGCCCGCGAAGGCCGGCGAGACCAACATCAAGGTATCCTCGGTCGCCAACATCACGGCCGGCGACCAGATTCGGTTGGATATCGACAGCGCCGGACACGGGATCGAGACCGTTACCGTGAATCGCGTCGGCACACAGTCGGCCCGCAACGCCTTCAACGGGGCTTTGAGACCCGAGGAACTGGGAACGGGTCTGGAACTAACCGCACCGCTGAAGTTCAACCATTCGTCCAACCTTTCCTTCAGCTCCAGGGGAACCGGGATCACCTTCACTCCGAAGACCGCGTTTGCCCACTCGAGCAACGAGCCGGTCATGCCGCTCGGAACCGGGATCAAGCTCGACCAACCCCTGGCCAAAGCCCACGAGATCGACGCGGTTGTGAGCGATGCCGCGGTCGCGACGGCGGGCTACCAGGGGACGCCGAAGCCGAACCAGTGGTTCGGTGGCCCCGCTCTCGGCCCCAGCGCCGGGAGCATGGTGCTGCGTGATGCCGGTGGCCGAGTCGTCGACAGCCTCAACTTCGGGGGCCTGGTCGACCCGTGGGCCGCGGAGGGCTACCAGGCTCTGTCCGGAGCCGGGGCGAACGGCTGCAGCGTGGCTTCGCCCGGCGCGGCCGGCCGGGGTGGCTTTGGAGGGGGTGGCGCTCAGCCCACTGCTGCGCCCAATCGGAGTTCGGGCCGCTTCCCGGACGGCGTGGATACCGGCAGCAACTGCAACGATTTCCAGTTGCAGACCGTCACCATCACGGCGGCGGCGGCGGCCGTAGGCTCCAACAACCTCAAGGTCGCCAGCGTGGCGGACTTTGCCCCCGGCCAGACCATCGTCATTGACACGGGAGCCAATCAGGAGACCGCCATCATTGCGACGGTGGGCACGCAAGGCGCAGCCACGGTGGGGACCGCCACGGCTGCCGGCGCAACCGCTATACCGGTTGTTGGCCCTACGGGATTTGCCCCCGGACAGACCATCGACATTGACAGCGGCGCGAACCTGGAGACCGCGGTAGTCGTCTCCGGCGGCGGCCGAGGCGGCTTTGGCGGCGGCCCTGGCGGCAGGGGAGGACAAGCCGCTGGCGTGTCCATCACCGTGTCAGCACCGCTCACTCGGGCACACGCGGTGGGCGCGCAGATTTCCGGCACCGGCATCACCGTCATGGGTGCGCTAACCAAGGCGCATGACAGCGGGGCGCAGGTGTCCAGCGATCTTCCCACGCCCGGCGCGCCCAACCAATATCCCAGCTCCGGTAGGAGGCGATAGAAGGAGGCGAAAGGAAACCGCTGACGTCCGGAAAAGGGCCCCCCAGCGGTTTGCGGCGTTTTGCGGAGCGTTGTACAGCGGCGCAGTTTCGGCGCAGCTTCTCCCGATTTCGCCGTCCGCAACAGGAACTTCTGGTCCAGCCAGCATGACGGGTTGATGACAATGCCACTGGCCTAGGGATGGCCTTCACGTCTCCATTTCTGGGGGTGACGGGCCCGCTTCCGCCGAAGCCCGCTGTGAGAGCTTGCGATGCTTGTCTGCCCACTGCGAAATCGTAAGCAACGGGTCCGGACGCGCGCCCGAAGCCGCCGCCGCATAGTAGATGTCCTCAGCGGTGGGCAGCATCGGCAAACTCCTCAAGCGAACTCCGCACCTCGGCCATCACGGCTGGAAGGTCGCGCGTTTGTTCTCGCGTCTGGAGGCGAGGGTCTTCCGGCCCGCCGTGGCGATGTTCACCGGGAATGACGCCGTCCTGCCGTTTCCGCTCCGCGCCTCTCTGGATCGCGTGGATTCGCAACTCGATGAACTGATCTATGAGGCTTTCCCGCAGATAGAAGCTGCTTGAAGCTCTCAAGATCCTGCCACCATTCACTAAGATCTGCTTTAGGTCAGACGGCTAGTGAGCTAGTGTGGGCCGGCCGCTTGGTACTAAAACGAGCTTTCATCGGATTAATCCGATGCGGTATCGGAGACAGCCTGGCGAGATGTTCAACTAACTTAGAACCTTCTGGTACACGCAGGACTATAGCTTTCCTTGACCGGCTAACGCAAGCGTGTCTACAATGGTTCCACGTTTGTTGAGAGGCCTAGATTCACTAATGAAACCAGGCTTCGGCCTATTGGGAAACTTACCAGGGTAGTCTGTCCAGCCGGGGCCGAACGGTTGTAGCACAAATCAAGACCCGAATGTCACGCTAAGTTGAGGGTTGGCTGTGTTCATACAAAACATCTCCGGCGGCGATACAGCAATCGATATGTTCTACCTGCTGGCTCCGCGGCATATCCCTGGGAATAGCATCATCGAGTCCTGGACTATATCTAACTTCCGCGAAGATCCGGTAAATACCGCTCCGGACGCGGCAGTTACTAACTCCGAACTCGCGGCGGTTGTCGGGAGATATGTTGGAAGGCTCCCGCACCCTGGTACTTCTGTCGCTGCCAGGCAAAAGCAAACCGAGGATGCTGCGCATGACGAATTCTGCCACATCGAGCGCGTGAACCATGAAGCGCCCGCGGTCTTCGTTCGCATGGTTTATGCCGCCAGATCGATCCTCCTGACGGAGGTCGACCGGGCGCCGTCGAGATGTCCCGAAGCGCCCGCGCTTATCGACCGGGCTCTAGGCGATCTTGCGGTCTGCCTGGCCGGCGGGGCCGCCGGATCCGCGCAATATGTAACTGCCTGGGATCCGGCGAGGGAAACGCGGCCGACGCAGCGCCGGTGGATTCTCGGCCACCAGTTGTTCGCGACGTTGACGCAGGGGTTGATTTTGGCGTTTCAAGCCTTGGCCCGGGCGTTGCGCGCGGGGAACAGCCCGGACATACGCCGGTGGGCGGATCTGGCGAGCAGCCTTTTCCGCGGGTCGGCCGCCGCTATGCAATTCACGGCGGATTTTCCGGAGGAGGAATACCGGGACATCATACGTCCCAGCATGATGCCTCCCGCCACTCCCGTCTGCCTGAGCGGCTTGATGTCGGCCGATCACAAATACCTGGTCAAGACCCTCCTTGACATGCGGCCCGCGCTGCAAGCGCTGCGGGAACAGGATGCGGCGCGGCATGACCGTTTGCATGAAGAGTTGGGCGTGGTCTACGACCAGCATATCCACGTATGCCACCGTTTCGTCGGGAATGAACCCAGTCTCTTGACCGCGGGACGCACCGAGAAATCCGGGCCGGATTTGCTCCGGCAATTCCGGGCCCTTCGGCTGAGATCTTTGGAACACGAACCGCACCGCAACGGTTGGTTTCCGGTCGCCAAGAGCGACCCGGAGAGCCGGTGTCCGGTTCACAAATGAAGCGGCGAAAGAAGGAGTCTTGCGGATGGCCACCAATCGGAACGAGAGCGAGTCGATGAGTTCATATTCACACATGCACGCGAACGGAACCAGGCAGGCCGTGTCATCCGGCAGCATCGCGATCGTCGGCATGAGCGGGCGGTATCCCGGCGGCGCCAACACTCCCGAGCTGCTCTGGGACTTGTTGAAATCCGGCGTGGATGCCGTGGGGGAGGCCAAGGGAGACCGGTGGGATTTGGGCTGGCACCATCCCGGCCGCAACCGGCAGGGCCGCGTCTATACGCGCGCCGGAGGTTTCCTCGACCGCATCGACGAGTTCGACGCCGAGTTCTTCGGCCTTTCCCCGCGCGAAGCCCGCCAAATGGACCCCCAGCAGCGGCTCCTGCTGGAACTGGCGTGGGAGGCATTTGAGGACGCCGGCATCGCGCCGCGCGGCCAGGCCGGGTCGAATACCGGCGTTTTCGTGGGCATTTCGAGCAACGACTACGCGTCCTTGACCGGGCCGGGATACTCCGATGCGTATTCCAATACCGGAAGCTCGTTCAGCATCGCGGCCAACCGCATTTCCTACATCTTCGACCTTCACGGCCCCAGCGTGGCCGTCGATACGGCCTGTTCCTCCAGCCTGGTGTGCGCGCACCAGGCCTGCACCAGCCTGCTCGCGGGCGAATGTTCCATGGCTTTGGCCGGCGGAGTCAGTCTGCTGGTGGATATCCGCGCCTGGCTGGGTTTCGCCAGGGCTTCCATGCTCTCTCCCACCGGGCGCTGCCGCAGCTTCGATGCCGGCGGCGACGGTTACGTGCGATCGGAAGGCGGCGGACTGGCGCTGCTGAAGCCGCTGGCGGCGGCGGAACGGGATGGCGATCGCATCCTGGGCGTGATTCTCGCCAGCGGAGTCAATTCCGATGGCCGCACCATGGGGTTGTCCATGCCCAACGGCGAGGCCCAGGAAAGCCTGCTGCGCCAGGTTTATTCGCGCTGCGGCGTGCCGCCCGAGGACGTGTTCTACGTGGAAGCCCACGGCCCCGGGACTGGCGTGGGCGACCCCATCGAGTGCGGCGCCGTCGGCCGCGTATTGGGCAGCGCGCGTGGCAACGGCAGCCGGTGTCTGATCGGCTCGGTGAAATCCAATATCGGACATTTGGAGGCCGCATCGGGAATGGCGGGCCTCGCCAAGGTGCTGTTGTCGCTCCGGCATCGGGAAATTCCGGGGAATCTCCACTTCAACCAACCCAACCCGAAGATCGACTTCGAAAACTGGAAGCTGGAAGTTGTCACGAAAGCCACGCCGCTGCCGGAGCGCGACCGTCCCATCGTGATCGGCATCAATTCGTTCGGGTTTGGAGGCACGAATGCGCACGTTGCGATCCGGGAATACCGGCCTCCGGCGGCTCGTCCGGCGTCTTCGGCCCAGGCAGTCGCGCCGCAACCCGGCTTGCTGGCGATCTCGGGCCAGTCCGCGGGCGCACTGACGGCCGTAGCCCGCGCTTATGCGGACCTGCTGCGCGGCCAGTCCGCGGACGCCTGGCAAAACATCTGCGCCGCGGCCGCCACGTGCCGTTCCCCGCTCAGGCACCGGTTGGCCGTCCATGCCGCCACCGCCGGCGAAGCTGTCGAGCGGCTGGAGCGCTACCTGGCAGGACAGCCGGCCGCCCGTTTGGCCACCGGAGAGGCAGCCGCTCCGGCGGCGCCGGTCGCCTTCGTCTATTCCGGCAACGGACCGCAGTGGTGGGGCATGGGCCGCGAGTTATTGGCCGAGAACGCCGCATTCCGCGAGGAGATCGAAGCCATCGACGCCATTTTTGCGCCCCTTGCGGGGTGGTCGCTGATCGAGGAGATGCGGCGTCCGGAAGCCGAATCCCGCATGGAGCGTACGGAAATCGCCCAGCCGGTGCTCTTCGCCGAGCAATTGGGCTTGACCAAGGTGTTGCGGCAGTACGGCATCGAACCGGGCGCCGTTGTGGGACACAGCGTGGGTGAAGTGGCGGCCGCTTGCGCGTGCGGCGCATTGAGCCGCGAGCAGGCAACCAGGGTGATCTTCCACCGCAGCATGGAGCAGGCCCGGACCAAGGGGCTTGGCCGCATGGCGGCGCTCGGCGTCAGCCCGGAGGAGGCACGCGCAGCTATCGAAGCCACTCCCGGCTGGCTGGAACTGGCGGCGGCGAACTCGCCGCAAGCCGTGACGGTGGCCGGGGAGCGGACGGCGGTCGAACAGCTTGTGAACTCCACGGTGGCGGCGGGTAAGTTCGCCAGGGTGCTGCCGCTTGACTATCCGTTCCACACCAAGGCGATGGACGGCATCCGCGCAGGTCTGCTCCATGCCCTCCGGGATCTGGCGCCGGCGCAATCGGCGGTTCCTTTCATCTCCACGGTGGCGGGCGAGGAACAGGCAGGGCAGGCGCTCGATGCCGAGTATTGGTTCCGCAACGTGCGCCAGCCGGTACGCTTTCACGAAGCCATTTCGTGCCTGATCCGGGACACCGGGATTGCGGTC
>Ga0265316_10003332_pt1 | contig 16282 bp, 17 predicted proteins | sample 4522metaG_FD_202092 | JGI IMG/M metagenome (GOLD analysis project Ga0265316, IMG submission 202092) | Rhizosphere microbial communities from Carex aquatilis grown in University of Washington, Seatle, WA, United States - 4-5-22 metaG | ecosystem: Host-associated > Plants > Roots > Rhizosphere >...
ATCCGGACTGCGGCTCGGCCGAGCTGAGTGTGAACCTTGTCTTGACGCGTGGCCACGGCTCATACTCCCTGACCTAATAATACGTCCGGGGCCATGGCCAGCCGCCGCCTCGCTGACGGAACTTGACGCGCGAGGCCCGGCGGCAATCCACGTGAGCGTACAGCCGCCTGACGCGACACGCCCCGCCTAGCCCGCTTTTCTGGCCGGTCGCGGTTTGAAGCAAACCGCCGCCGATCGGTCACCAAACCGGCGTGCCTCACCTGCGCCTTGTCATGGCCGTTGCGATCGAGTCGAAGAGACTGCCTGCCGCCTTCTTCGGCAGACCCAGGTGAGTGGGATAGTAGTATTCCGATTCGAACCAGTCCTTGTCCGTGAAGTAGGTGTAGTCACGATAGTTGTTGTCGAGCATCAGCTTCATGCTCGTTCGGGACATCCGGAAAGCCATCAGACTGACCAACGTCGGCACGGGATAGGCCGGCTTCGCCAGTCTCTCGTGGAAGCGCTCGCTCAGCCCCTCGAGGGCCCTGTCGATCTTCTGCTGTCCCCTCTCCGTAATCGGATCGAGGGCTGTGACGCAAGCGCCCTTCACGGTGTTGAAGCCCAGGCCCTTGCCCACGAAATCGAGATACTTCACTATCTTGTCACCGCCATAGATGCCTTGAACGACGATGCTGGTAAAGGTCTTCCCGAAGAAGCGCGGGCGATGGAAGACGAAGCCGAGCCTGTCGAGGAACGTCTTCGTGATCGCCGAGACCTGGAACGAGTAATTCGGGGACGCGAAGACGACTCCATCGGACGCCATGAGCTTCTCGACGAGCGCGTCCCGATCGTCCTTCAAGGGACAGTGTTCCTCGCCTTTGAGGAAGCACAGCTTGCAGCCGCTACACACGCCGATTCGATAGTCGCTGAGGGCGACGATTTCATATTCGACGTCACCGAGGGACTGTAGGTTCTTCAGGAACTGCAGAACCGCTTTGTGAGTGCTCCGCTTGCGGGCAGTACCGACGATTGCGGTGACCTTCTTCACGTCTCTTCCTGCGACCACCATCGCCGTGTACCTCCTGGGATCGACCGCCGTCCGCGCGCCGTGCGATGCCCGCGCATAAGAACTTCGAAGCGCGTTCCACCGCGCAAGCCGGCGCAAGTTCGCCATGCCTCCGGCGCGTGAGGACAATCATAACTCAAACGATGCCCGACCCTGACGTTGCGGTTTTGTTCACTGCCCGGTTGCATCGGCTGGCGGACCGGCGATTTGTCAGCGCCCGCGCACAACCCGCCGCCCAGCCGGAGCAACCTTTTTCAAAATCCGTAGTCTCCTTGACCCGGCAGCCGTCCGCGCCGTACCATTCGGATCAGGGAGAAACGAATGGCTGACCAGATCAAGCAGGTGAATTTCTACATCGGCGAGATTCCGAACAAGGTGGGAGAGGGGGCGCATCTGCTCAACGCGCTTAAGGACGCCGGGGTCAATCTGACCGGGTTCCTGGGATATCCGAAATCGGTGCGGAAGACGGAGGTCGTCATCATCGTCGATGACAAGGCCCCGAACCTGGCGCCGATCGCGAAGAAGGCGGGCGTAGCGCTCGGCAAGAAGCAGAAGGGCTTCCTGGCGAGCGGAGAGGACCGTCCCGGCGTGGGCGCCGAATTGATGGGCAAGCTGGCCGGGAAGGGCATCAACGTGGTATCGCTGCACGCCCTCTGCGGCGGCGCGGGCAGTTACGGTGCGCTGCTCGTCGTAGTCGCGACCGATTTCCGCAAAGCGGCCAAGGTTCTGGGCTAGCGCCCGCACTACCTGGCGATCACCACCCGGACGCCGGTGGGCCGCACCTCCAGCCGCTCGACGTGGTGCGCCAGAAGAAAGGGCCGCCCGATGGTGGCGTCGGGGTAGTAGGGCCGCACGAAGTTGCGAACGAGGTAGTCGAGGGCGGAGCCGCTGATCGAGACGCCCGAGACTTCGACCCGGTCCAGGTTCACCACGGCCCGGCCGCCGCCCGAGCGGATGTGCGCCTCCACCTGCACGCGGCGCTCGCCCGCAAGCAACCACGACATGAACCAGCCCAACGGCTTGCCCAAGGCTTGCCCCAGTTTCGGAAAGTCGACATAGGCGGAGCCGGTGGCGCGGCTGAAATCCAGGTCGAGCCGCGCGCCACGAATGCCCTGCCGGAACGACTGGGCGATCTGGTTGCGCACGTAGAGGTTCAGCTCGTCGCTGCCCAGGACCACCACCGCTCCGCGCGGCACGCCGTCCTGCTGGATCAGATCGATCTTGCGCTGGGCGCTGTCGGTCATGGTGCCCGCCAGGAGCGGGCACGCGGCGACGAATCCAGCCAGAAGGGCGCGCGTCATACCTATCTCATTAGACGCCATCGGGCGCGCTTCGTGGCGGCGAGTGTATACTTTCGACAGGAGCGCTATTGCACATGCGTAGTCTACACAGAGCGGTGTTCCAGCTAGCACTATCTGTCATGATGGTTTGCCCGCTGGCCTATGCCCAGCGCGACCGGGACGACGACCGGCACGACCGTGACGAGCGTCGCGAGGAGCGTGGCCCCTACGGCCGGGCTCGCGAGCTGGTCGGCCGCGTCCTACACGACCTCGAACGGGCGCAGAGGATGGCCCCGGTGGCGGGCCGCCAGAGAGATCGATACGATAACGCGAACCGCCACCTCTCCGAGTTCGACGACAGGCTGAGCCGGGACGTATACGACCAGGGCAAGCTCGACACGGCGATCGAGGACGTCAAGAACGTATTCAAGAGCAACCCTCTCGGGCCGCATTCGCGCGACGAGCTGAGAGACGACATTGACGCCTTACGGTCCATGCGAAACGCACGGGGCCGGATCTAAGCTCCTCGGCCTACTCCAGACCGGCCTTCGAGAGCATCGCCAGAAACTGCCCCATCGTCCGCATGTCGATGGCGGTGGCCGCCAGTGTCCCCTCGCGGCGGTAGACGAAGCTCTTGGGAATCCCTTCCGCGCCAAACAGCTTGCCGACCGTGCCGCCCGGATCGAGCAAGACCGGGTACCGGACGTCGTGTTCTTTGACGAACGATGCGACCTTGCCGGCCTCCTCGTCGGAGATGGCAAGGACCAAGAAACCCTTCTCTCGAAAACGCGAGTAGAGGGCGCCCAGATCGGGCACCTCCTTGCGGCAGGGAGGGCACCACGTCGCCCAGAAATTCACCAGCACTACTTTGCCGCGCAGGCCGCTCAGCCTCCATTCTTTGCCGTCCAGATCCCGCAGCGCGAAATCCGCCGAGGCGCGGCGGAGGTCCAACTTCTCAAGCTGCGCGAGCGCCGCGGCCAGCGCCGGCGCCCGGAGCGAAACGCGGACCTGCTCGTAGCGGATCAACTGCGCCAGGGTCATGTAGGGCGCGGCCGGCTCGCCGTTCTCGTTGGCGATCGGCTGCTCGCGCAGAGCCTCGGCCAGCGTCGATGCCACCTCCTGGAGCGTCTGGCGGCCGAAGTCGCCCTCGGTCGCCAGGTTGGCCAAGCCCTCGGCCAGGCGAAGCCTGTTGGGCACAGCCGGCAGACGGCGTATCTGGCCGGCCAACTGCCTGGTGGCGGCGCCGCGATCGTTGTCGGGCACCTGGCGCAACCGGTGCAACTGGTCTGCGATGGGCTGCTCGGCAGCGCTCCAGGCCGGCTTGTCGTCAGCGACGCCCGGTGCGAGCGCTGCCAGGAAAACGACGGCGAAGAGAATGGCGGATCTCACAGGCACCTAATGGAGCAGTCTATCACCGTTGAAGCGGGCGGCCTTTGGTTTTGGCCCTCCGGCCGGTTCTCGCCGCCGCTCCGGGCGTATGATCGTATACTGCCCGCTGGAAAGGAAACCCATGAAACGCATTCTTCAAGCAACTTCGCTGGCGCTGTTCCTGGCGCTCGCCGCCGGCACGCAACCGGCCGCCGCGAGCGATTCGCTCTCGCGTCTGCCCGCCGGTCTTCAGGTGAAAGACGACGGTCCCCGCACCTACCGGTTCACTTGCGACTACGTCAACCTCGATACCAAGGGAAACACGACCGGGATGAAGCAGCACGTGGTGGGCGAATACACCCGCGGCCTGCCCGATGGCAAGGCCAGGTGGAACGGCGTTGCGGTAAACGGGCAGAAGCGCGAGTTCATGGAGGGGTTCACGTACCGCCTGGCCGACACCGGGAACTCGCTCAAGGCGGAGTTCTTTCCGGGCTTCCCGCCGATGGCGTTCCAGGAGCGGAACCTTGTGTGGGACACGGTGATGTTGGAGGGCTTCGCCGAAAACTACTTCGACAAGCTGAGCCTGAACGTGCCGTACCACGTCGCGCCGGCGACGTTCCCGCTGGCGGGCGCGGGCCAATTCGAGAACAAGGATCTCACGCTGACCTGGATCGGCGTCTCGAAACGCAACGGGCAGAAGTGCGTGCTGATCGACTACGCCGCGTTCCTCAACAAGGTGAACATCAAGTTCACCAGTATGGAACTGGTCGCCCGCAGCCATTATTGGGGCCAGATCTGGGTGTCGCTGGCCACCAAGCAGATCGAGTACGCAACGCTGTATGAGGATGTGCTGGGCGAGATGAAGATTGAGGCGCAGCCCAAGCCGATGATCGTGAATGTGTTTCGAATAGGCGCCTTCGAGAGAGTTGTGCCGTAATGCGATAATGAGTAGGCGGCCATGGCGGTCTACGTCAACACCTTCTTCGAGGCGCGAGTGGAGCAACTGTTCGACCTGGCAGATCTCGTGGAGAAGATCTTCTCTTCCGCCGGATTGGAGTACCGGCTGGTCGGAGGGCTGGCGGCCTACCTCTACGTAGAAGAAATTGAGCCGGACGCCGGGCGCCTCACCAAAGACGTCGATATCGCCGTGCGGCGCGGGGACCTGGCGAGGATCGCGAAGGCGGCCGAGGCCTTCGGCCTCGAACTCCGCCACGCGGCCGGGGTCGACATGCTGGTGCGGCCGGCACAGCCGTCTGCTCGCAGAGCGGTCCACTTGGTTTTCGCCGGCGAGAAGGTGCGGCCGGACTACTCAGAGGCGGCGCCCGATCTGGGACTCTATCGAAGGATCAGGGGACTTCGTTTGATCCCGCTCGCGGACCTGGTCGGCATGAAACTCACCAGCTTTCGCGCCCACGACGAAGCGCACCTCAAGGATCTGGACGACGCCGGGCTCATCACGCCGGAGGTCGAAGCGGGCCTTTCGCCGATCCTTGGCCAGAGGCTGGCCCAGGTTCGTGCGCGCGGGTAGCGCGGGCCGCTCCCTTACGGTCACGGCTCCGTGAATCACGGTCCGATACAATGAAATGACGTCATGATCAACACCCTGTTCGGATCGATTCCGGCGCAGCCGTCGCTGCTCGATCGCTTGAAGAGCGGCATCGCGAAGACCCGCAGTGGGCTGGTCTCGCACCTGGAGACCGCGCTCGCCGGCCGCAAGGAAATCGACGCCGATCTCCTGGAGGAGCTCGAATACACCCTGGTCAGCGCCGACATCGGCGTCCGCACCACCGGCGAAATCCTCGAACTCATCCGCCAGCGCGTGGACCGCAAGCTGATCAACGACGTGGAAGAGTTGAAACAGCTCATTCGCAGCCACCTGGTCGAAGTCCTGGAAGCCACCGAGCGCCCGCTGCCGCGCGTCACCGAGCCCCCCGCCGTGGTGCTCGTCGTCGGCGTCAACGGCACCGGTAAGACCACCACCATCGGCAAGCTCGCGCGCCTGTACCGCTCGCAGGGGCATGGTGTACTGCTGTGCGCGGCAGATACTTTCCGCGCCGCCGCCATCGAGCAGCTCCAGATCTGGGGCGAGCGCACCGGGACCGAGGTGATCCACCAGAAGCCCGGGGCCGACCCCAGCGCGGTGCTCTTCGACGCCCTGCAATCCGGGCGCTCCCACAAGATCGACTACGTGATCGTGGACACCGCCGGCCGCTTGCATACCAAATCCAACCTCATGGCGGAGCTCGACAAGATGCGCCGCACCGCGGCCCGGCTCATCCCCGGCGCGCCGCACGAGGTCTTGCTTGTGATGGACGCCACCACCGGCCAGAACGGCCTGGAGCAGGCCCGCCGCTTTACGGAAACTTCCGGAGTCACGGGCATCGTGCTCACAAAACTCGATGGCACCGCCAAGGGCGGAGTGGTGGTTCCCATCGCCCGCGAGCTGAACCTGCCCATCCGCTACGTGGGCGTCGGCGAGAAGCCCGAAGACCTGCTGCCCTTCGAGGCGGACAAGTTCGTGTCATCCTTGTTTGAAGGATGACCTCCGACACCATGCGTCAGGCCCTGGACCTGGCGTTGCAAGGCGAGGGCCTCACCAGCCCCAATCCCACCGTCGGCGCCGTACTCGTCCTGGGGGACGAGACTGTCGGCTCCGGCTTCCACACTTACGCAGGGAAGAAGCACGCAGAGATCCTGGCCCTCGAGCAGGCGGGCGCGAAGGCGCGCGGCGCCACGCTCTACGTCACGCTTGAGCCGTGCTGCCATCAGGGCCGCACTCCGCCGTGTACCGACGCGATCATTGCCGCCGGTGTCCGCCGCGTCGTGGCTGCGGTGGCCGACCCCAATCCGCGCGTCTCCGGCGAAGGTTTCCGCCAACTGCGCGCAGCCGGCGTGGAGGTCGAACTGGACCCCGCGCACGCCCGCGAGGCCGAGAAGGTCAACGAGGCCTTCTTCCACTTCATGCGAACCGGCCGCCCGCTGGTCATGCTCAAGGCGGCGCTGACGCTCGATGGCAAAATCGCCGCTCCTGTGGACAACCGCGGCTGGATCACCAGCGAGAAGGCCCGTGCCCACGTCCAGCACCTGCGCCACACCTCCGACGCCATTCTCACCGGCATCGGCACCGTGCTGGCGGACGACTGCCTGCTCACCGACCGCACCGGCCTGCCCCGCAGCCGGCCGCTCCTGCGCATCGTCGCCGATTCCCAGTTGCGCCTGCCGCCGCAATCCAAAATGGTGGAGAGCGCGCAAGGGGACGTGCTGGTTGCGACCACGTCCGCCGCCCACGCCGACCGGAGGCGTGCCCTGGAATCGCGCGGCGTGAAGGTGATCACGGTCAACGGCGCCGGCGGCCGCGTGGACCTAAACGGATTGGTTGAACACCTCGGCCGCGAGTCTTATCTCTCGCTGATGATCGAGGCGGGGAGCAAGGTGAATTGGGCCGTGCTGCAGAGCGGCGTGGCCGACAAGATCTTCCTCTACTACGCCCCCAAGATTCTGGGAGGCCTTCAGTCTCTGCCCGTCGTCGGCGGCGTCGGACGCCGCAGCCGCAAGGAGGCCATCCAGTTCCGCGACCTGGTCGTGGGCCCGATCGGCGAGCCGGATGAATTCGCCGTCGAGGCCTGGCTGGTCAAGGAGACCTGAGCCGTGTTCACCGGCATCATCGAGGAGATCGGCTCCGTCGCCCGCATCGACCCGCTGGCCGCCGGCGCGCGGATGGAGATCCGTTGCCGCGCCGTGCTCGCGGATTCGACGGCAGGCGCCAGCATTGCGGTCAACGGCGTCTGCCTTACCGCGGTGAGCTTCACGCGCGAGGGTTTCTCCGCCGATGTCTCGCCCGAGACGCTCGGCCGCAGCGGCCTCGGTGCGCTCGCCACGGGATCGCCGGTCAACCTCGAGCGGCCGCTCTCCCCCTCGGGCCGGCTCGGCGGCCATCTGGTTCAGGGCCACGTCGATGGCACCGGCGAGTTCCTCGCGCTCGATCCGTTGGGCGACGGCAACTGGTGGTTGACGGTGCGCATTCCCGGCGAGATCGACCGCTACGTGGTCGAGAAAGGTTCCATCGCCATCGACGGCATCAGCCTGACCGTGGCCTCCCTTGAGGCGGGCGTGCTCGCGGCCACCATCGTCCCGCATACTTACGCTACGACCGCGCTCGGCTCCCACCGCCCCGGTGACCGCGTGAACATCGAATGCGACATCCTCGCCAAGTACGTCGAGAAGCTGCTCGGGAATCGGAAAGAGCCGAAATCCACGTTGACCATGGACAAGCTGCGCGATCTGGGCTACTGAGGGGAAGCCGTCAGCCGTCATCGAAACCGGCGCACCCGCAACTGACGGCTGATGGCTGACGCCTGTTTCCCCCTGCCATAATTGACATATGCCGCATTTCCGAGTGCTCCTCTCCGCTCTGCTCGTATGTGCCTGCGGTCTGGCGCAGATCTCTGCCGACTCCAAGCAGCGCATCCGCAGTGCGCGCGACCTCGCCAAACAGGGGTCGGACGCGATCCCCAAACTCCAGCCCATGCTCTCGGATCCCGATCCTGCCGTCCGCATCGAGGCCGTCAAGGCCATCGTGGAAATCGACGGCCCCGCCAGCGTGGCGCCGCTGGTACAAGCCACCCGCGACAACGACGTTGAAGTACAGATCCGCGCTACCGACGGACTGGTAAACTACTACCTGCCCGGGTACGTCAAAAGCGGGATGAGCGCATCGCTGGTGCGCGCCGGCTCAAAACTCAAGGCCCACTTCACGGACACCGACGACCAGGCGATCCCGGCCTACGTTCCGGTGAAGCCCGAGGTGATCGAGGCCCTGGGCAAGCTGGTACGCGGCGGGTCGCCCCTGGAATGCCGGTCTAACGCGGCGCGCGCCATCGGTATCCTGCGGGGGCGGGCAGCCGTGCCCGACCTCATCGAGGCGCTGCACTCCAAGGACGATCGGTTGATCTACGAGGGACTGATCGCGCTGCAGAAAATCAAGGACCAGGGCGCCGGGCCGCACATCGTTTTCCTGCTGCGCGACCTGGATCCCAAGGTGCAACTCGCTGCCATCGAGACCACCGGCCTGTTGAGAACCCATGAGGCGCTTCCCGCACTCCGCAGCGTCCTCGCCGACGCTCAGGACAGCAAGGTGAAGCGGGCTGCGCTCACCGCCATCGCCATGATCTCCGACCCGGGAAGCCGCGACCTCTACCAGCGCTACCTCCACGACCGCGACGACGTCGTGCGCGCCGCTGCCGCCGAGGGTTTCGCACGCCTGAAGGACCCCGCCGACCTGCCCATGCTCCAGGAGGAGTTCAAGAACGAGCAGAAGCGGCCGGCGCAGCTTGCCGCCGCCTTCGCGCTGGTCATGCAAGGGAAGACGGAGTTCTCCGATTTCAGCCCTCTCCGCTTCCTGGCCAACACACTGAACTCCGCGGCGTGGAAGGGCATTGCGCAGGCGTACCTGATCGAGGCCGCCCGCGATCCCGGCGTCCGGAAGACGCTCGAGCTGGCGCTGAAAGCGGCCAACAAGGAGGAGAAGATCCAGTTGGTCCAGATCCTCGCCATGAGCGGCGACAGGGAGACGGCGCGCTATCTCGACGACTTGAGCCGCGATCCGGATACGGACGTGGCGCAGGCGGCGCTAGACGCCTCCCGCACCCTCAAAGCGCGGCTACCCTAGGGAGCGGCTGGCGACGCGCTACTTCGTCTTGCGCTGCTTCTGCTGGCCGACGCGCACCTTGAAGTGCGCCAACTTGGCTTCCTGGTACGCCTTGTGGTCGTGCCGGGCCACCGCATCGGATAGATAGGCGTCCACGCTGGCGCCCTTCGGCAGCACGGCCATCAGAGTGAAGCTTTCCTTGCAGACCGGGCAAAAAGGCCGGAACCGCGTCACGTTGGGAATTGCCATACTTTCTTGATCTTAGCACAGCGCTGAAGCCTCGCCGGTCACCGACCGACCGGGGGGCGGTCGCGCACGAGGGAGTCCGCTATTTCCACACCTGCCGCGCCGTGATGCCGGCCAGCGCCGCCGTCAGGCCGATGATGAGCACGATCGAAACCCAGGCCACCCAGTTGTAGAAACGGGAGTTGGTCCACTCGCCCATCAGCTCCTTCTTGTTGATCAGCTTGATCATGAAGATCAGGACCACGGGCAGCAAGACGCCGTTCAGCACCTGCGAGAAAAGGATCATGCGCACCAGCGGGAAGCCCGGAATCAGCACCACGCCCCCGCCCACCACGATCAGCAGCGTGTACAGCCAATAGAACACCGGCGCCTCGCCGAAGCGCTTGTTGACGCCGGACTCGAAGCCCAGCCCCTCGCAGACCGAGTAGGCCGTCGATAGCGGCAGGATCGAAGCCGCGAACAGCGACGCATTGAACAGGCCAGCGCTGAACAGCAGAAACGCGTACTTGCCGAACGGCTTCAGCGCCAGCGCCGCCGTCGCCGGGTCGTCAATGTCGCGCGGCCCGTTCGCCCAGATCGCCGCCGCGCAGGCCACGATGATGAAGAACGCGATCACCGATGTCCCGATGCAGCCGACAATCACCTCGAACCGGGAAGCTCTGTACTCCTTCGCGGTCACCCCCTTCTCCACCACCGCCGCCTGTAAGTAGAACTGCATCCAGGGCGCGATCGAAGTGCCCACCATCGCGATCAGCATCACGATGTAGTCCGTGTCGAGCATCAGCACCGGCTTGAAGCTGTAAATGAACGATTCCTTCCAGTCCGGCTTCAGCAGAATCGCGGAAATGATGTAGGTGACATAGAGGACGCTGGCGAACAGGAAGATCTTCTCCACGCTGGTGTAGGTGCCGCGGACCACCAGAAACCACACCCCCACCGCACAGATCGGCACCGAGATGTAGCGGCTGATCCCAAACAGCTCCAGCGAGCCCGCGATGCCGGCGAACTCCGCCATTACGTTGGTCAGGTTCGTGACCACCAGCGTCACCATCATGAAGAACGTCGCCCGCAGGCCGAATTCCTCGCGGATCAGGTCCTGCAGGCCTTTGCCGGTCACCGCGCCCATGCGCGAATTCATTTCCTGCGTGATGATCAGCAGGACCGTGATGGGGATCAGCGTCCACAGCGGGAGGTAGCCCCAACGCGCGCCGGCCTGGGAGTAGGTGAGGATGCCGCCCGAGTCGTTGTCCACCATGGCCGTGATGAAACCCGGCCCCAGTACCGCAAAGAACAGCGCCAGTTGGATACGGCTCTTCTTCCACAGGCTGGGCCGATTCGCCGGCGCCGTAACGGTCATCTTTCCCTCAAAACGCTGATGATGTCGTCCGCCGTGATCGCCCCGGCCAGCTTGCCGTCCGCGTCCACTACCGGCAGGGTCAGAATATTGTACTTGTCGAATAGTTCGGTGACGCGGTCCTGCTTCGCCTCCGCGGAAACCTGAAGGAGCGTGCCGGAAACGAGTTCCTTCAACGGAGTCTCCCCGCCGCCGATGAAGAGCTTGCCGAGCGGTACCGCTCCGGTGAGCCGTCCCTCCCCGTCGATCAGAAAGATCGTGTTCAGCACCTCCATCTGGTCCTCGTTGGCGCGAACGGCCGCCGCCGCATCGGCGACGGTGGCGCCCTCGTCCAGGGCCACGTACTCGGTATTCATCAGGCCGCCCGCGGTGTCCTCCTCATACTCGAGCAGCTCGGTGACGTCGCTCTTGGGCTCGACCTCCATCTCCTGGAGGATCTCCTCCGAGGTCTCGTCTTCGAGTTCCGACAGCGCGTCGGCGGCCTCGTCCGGCGCCATTTCCTCCACGATATCGGCAGCCGTTTCGGTGTCCAGCGACTCGAGGATGCTGACCTGCATCTTCGGATCGACCTCCGAGAGCGCGTCGGCAGCCACCTCGCTGTCCAGGGTCTCGATCACCGCGCTGCGCTCCTCGGGACTCAGGTCTTCGACGATGTCGGCCAGGTCGGCCGGGTGCAGGTTCTCCAGCTTCCGGTAGTCGATATTCAACCGTAGCCGCCGCTGCGGATCGGGCTCAACGATGTTGCAGAACTCCCAGCGAATCGATCTCGGCGGAATGGGGGCTTGGAGGCGGCGGATCCACCTCGGCGGAACCCAGCCTTGCAGAACGCGGCGCACGATGCTGCGCATGCCGACATCGACTTCGAGGACCCACAAAACGTCCCCGCCGCCCTGCTTCATCAGCTCGAAAGTCACATCGGTGACGCGCACCGCCTTGCGGCCGTTGACATCGATGATCTGTTGGTCCAGCAGGTCGCGGGCGATCCGCAACATGTACTCGTCGTCGTGGTATGGCGTGAGCAGTTCGTCCCGCAGGCGAATGCCGTCGAGAGAGAACGATTGGATCTGATCGTGACGCACGGTGAGCCAGGCCCAACCCGCGCGGATCAGGTAGCGATCGACGCGAACCGGGTCCACCAGCGGGACCAGCGCGGCGTCTTCCACACGACCGATGCGGCGCCCCTTGAGGTCATAGACCTCAAGGCCGAGAAGCTCGGTGAAGTAGAGCTGATCCGCCATCGCGCCTGCCGCTCGCCGAATACTCACTATGCCGTACTCGGCGGCGGGGGCGCAAGAGACGGTGGTCAGCCGTCGGCCGTCGGCTATCAGCCGTCGGCTATCAGCGAGAACCTGAGCCCGCTTCACACACTCATCCCATAGGTGCGAGACTTCCGCGAACTGAAGGTATGGGCGAAAGCCCACGAGTTGGTGCTGGCCACATACGCCGCTACAGGAATATTCCCGCCGTCGGAGCTGTTTGGCCTCACGGCGCAGATGCGGCGCTCGTGCGCGTCAATCGCAACGAACATCGCCGAGGGATGCGGGCGTGACAGCGAAGCTGAATTGCGCCGCTACCTGTCAATCGCCGGCGGATCGGCGAGTGAACTGGAGTATCAGCTCCTGCTGGCCCGCGATCTCGGCTACCTGCGATGCGATAAACACGACCTACTGACAGGAGAAGTCATCCAGATCAAGCGCATGCTCACCCGCTTCATCCAGACGGTCGGCCGGCCCATAAGAACCCGACAGCCGACTGCTGACGGCTGATAGCTGATAGCTGATAGCTGATAGCTGATAGCTGACGGCTGACGCCCCCCCCTACTGCGTCGCCACCAAATTCGACTGCAACTCCGGAATCTCGATCTCGATGCGCGTTCCCTGCCCCGGCTTGCTGTCGATCCACATCTTGTAGTCGCTGCCGAACAGGACCTTGAGCCGCTCGTTGACATTGGTCACGCCGATGCCTTGCTCGCGCAGCGTCGCCAGTTTGACCTCGGGAATCCCCACCCCGTCGTCTTCCACCAGCAGGTGCAGCCGCCCGTCCTTCAGGCTGCTGCGAAAGCGCACCATCCCGCCATCCACTTTGCTGCTCAAGCCGTGCTTCACCGAGTTCTCGATCAGCGGCTGCAGGAGCATACTCGGCACCAGCCGGTCCAGCGTCGCCGGGTCAACGTCCTTCTCGAAGCGCAGCTTCTCGCCGAAGCGTATGACCTCGATCGAGAGGTAATCGCTGATGAACTCCAGCTCCTCTCCGAGCGAGGTGAAGTTTTCGTGCTTCCGTAACAGCCGCCGCAGAATATTCGAGAGTTTATACACCACCGCCCGCGCCTGCTGCGGGTTGGTGCGGATCAGCGAGGAGACCGAGTTCAGCGTATTAAAGAGGAAGTGAGGATTGATCTGGTGGCTGAGCGCGTCCATGCGCGCCTGCAACAGCAGCCGCCGCTGCTCTTCGAGCTGGAGCTCGTTGCGGGCGCTGCTCCAGATCTTGAGCGGCAGGCTCACGGCGAACAGCGTGGTGACATAGGTGGCGATGATGGCCGCCGGGTGTGGGCTCGGCCAGTCCGGCCAGATGGCGAACAGGCGCCTGGGACGGAAGTGGTGCAGGCCCTGGCGCAGGGCTTCGGCGACCACGATGGCGGCCAGAAACACGATCTGATAGGCCGCCCGCCAGCGGTCGTGGCGCCGCGAGAACATGCGGTAGATACTCAGGTCGATGATGGGCGAAAAACGCCACACCTCCTCCGGCGCCGCGGCGTAGTTCCGCAGGAGGCCGCCCAGCGCGCCGACCCCCGCCAGAAGCGGCATCGTGAACAGCTCATGCCCGAACATGGCGGGAACCGAAATCAGGCACCCCGAGATCAGACCGGAGACGTAGCCCCCCACCAGGCCCGCCACCAGGCTGCCTTCCAGCCCCAGGTCCACCGCCTTGTACGACGGCGCCACCAGCCGGATCGCCACGCCCGAACCGAAAATTGCGGCGAAGCAGAGCGCCAGCACAAAGCGCTGGTTGATGGTGCGCTCCTCCCTGAGCAGCATGGTCTTGAAGCGCCCCACGCGGACCAGGATGCTGGCCAGCGACGCCACCACGCACAGCCGGAGCAGCAGGACTATTAAGTACTCTTGGCGCATCGCTCTGGCGTCTCCCGGCGCCGCTTCAGGCCGTACCGGACCGAGCCGCGACCGTCAGGAGCGGTGGCCTGTCTCGACCGCGGATCTGGTGTCCATTATAATGAATAGATCAGAGCACTCCGGCGCCTGGAGGTGTAGTGTCCCCCGGGGCCGGGCGTTCCGAAAGGATTATGTCACACAACGGAAACCAGTCCGGGTTTCGCGAGGTGGCCGAGGCCGATTTTCCTACGCGCTTCGGGCATTTCCGGATTCATGGATTCGAGGGCCGGTACTCCGGCGAGCTGGAGGAAGCCGTCGTTCTGGAGATGGGCGATGTCGCGTCCGGAGAGCCTCTGCTGGTTCGAATTCACTCGCAGTGCCTGACGGGCGACGTGTTCCACAGCCTGCGCTGCGATTGCCGCGCCCAGCTCGATCTCTCGCTCGATCTCATCGCCGCGGAGGGCCGCGGCCTGCTCATTTACGAGCACCAGGAGGGCCGCGGCATCGGCCTGGCCAACAAACTCCGGGCCTACCAGCTCCAGGACGCCGGCGCCGACACCGTCGAGGCGAACCTGCGCCTGGGATTCAAGGCTGACCATCGCGGCTACGGGTTGCCCGTCGATATCCTGCGCCACTTCGGCGTGACCGCCGTCCGCTTCCTCTCGAACAACCCCGACAAAATCGCGGCCCTCGAAGCCGCCGGCATTCGCATCGCCGAGCGCGTGCCCTGCGAAGTCCCGCCGGGCGTCTCTTCGGCGCACTACCTGCGCACGAAGAAAGAGAAGCTGGGGCATCTGCTGGACCTGTAGCCGTCAGCCCGCGCCCTGCGGCCGCTTTCAGCCATCGGCCTTCGGCTTTCAGCCGCAGACCCGCGCTGGTTTGGCCGATGGCTGACAGCCGATCGCCGACCGCTGCCTCACTCGACTACGAACGGCCCTGCCCCCTGTCCCAGCGCGGTCAAAAACTCCTCCATGCGCGTCTCGGCGGCGGCCACGGCCGCGCGGGTGGCGAAGTAATAGCAGGCCGCTCCCGCCAGCGCGTCCAGGGCCAGTATCCCGTAGAACAGGGCGCGGCTCTGCAGGAACCAGGCAGCCAGATACGCCAGCCCGACCGGTGCGATGATCACTGGAAACAGCAGCAGCATGTAGACCTGGAACCGCCCCGCGGACGAGCGGCCCCAGGAATGCTCCGGGTTCACCGGCCGCGGCTGGTAGACCGAACTGATGTTCCCCACGCTCAGGAAGTACAGCGAAAGGACCAGCGTCACCAGGATCGCCTGCGCGATGCTCGCCAGCGAGAGAGGAACGCGCAGCAGAGCGCACACCGCCAGGATCAGTACGATCTCCACCAGGACGAAAGTAATGCCGGCGAGATTCTTCGCCCGCAAGGCGAGCGCAAACGGCGCCGGAGTGGAGAAGTAAAGCTGGGCGGCCGAGCGGTCGAAACCGAACTGGTTCCAGAACGCCACCTCGGCCAGCAGGATCATCGCGTAGCCGCTGACCACCACCGGGTAGCTGAGGCCGCCCGGCCCGGAGTGGCCACCGTGCATGAGCGGCCACCAGATGATCGCGCCGAACGAGAAGCCCATCAGGAAAACCACGCGGAACCTTGGCGAGCGGGCCAGCGTCTTGAGCTCCTTCTCGACCAGCGCCGCCAGCGGATCGGAGAACAGCGCGGCGGGCCAGCCGTACAGCCAGTCCGTCCAGCGCGCGCTCCCGGCGGAGCCCGTCGAGCGCGCCGCCGCGACGTCGAAGCGCAGGCTGCGCCGGAACTGAAGCCGGCCGAAAACGTAGGCGGCGGCGGTCGCGGCGCACAAGATCGCCAGCGCGCGAGGCGCCTGGTTCCCCAGGGCCAAACGCGCCGCCGCGGCCCACGGCACCACAACGCTCTGGCGGAAAGAGAGCAGCCGCCTGAGACTGTTGGCGTGTCCGCTTGCCGCCAGCAGTTGCGGCAGCGCGCCGCAACTCACCATTACAAGAACCACAACCTCCCGGACGCGCCGGATCGCGAGCAGCCGCTCCAGCAGGCTGCGCAAACCCGCCGAAAGGAAGACGTTGAAGGCAACGAAAATCAGCAGGGCCGGCGCCGGAAGCCAGCGCGGCACCGCGGGATTCGCCACCAGGCCAATCCCCGTCCCGGCCACCACCAGGAGCATCTCGAGCGCCGTGGTCAGCCTCAGCAGCAGCTCCACGACGAACAACTCGCCGTCCGAGATCGGGTAGAGCAGGATCTTCC
>Ga0265316_10003334_pt1 | contig 16273 bp, 15 predicted proteins | sample 4522metaG_FD_202092 | JGI IMG/M metagenome (GOLD analysis project Ga0265316, IMG submission 202092) | Rhizosphere microbial communities from Carex aquatilis grown in University of Washington, Seatle, WA, United States - 4-5-22 metaG | ecosystem: Host-associated > Plants > Roots > Rhizosphere >...
TCTCCCCCACTATCTCGGCTGGCGCCGCCTGCTCGACCGTTTCAAGGATTCCGTCACAGGGCAGCAATTCCTGTTTCATGCGCTGAGGGTGGAGTACGTCAACATATAGCCTGAACATAGCGTGGAAAGGTCCTCTACGATCATGCGTTCTCCAAAATCTGGCCGGGTCTAAAAAGGCGTAAACACAGCATTATCAAATACCTGTAACCTGTTTTCCATCCCAGGCTAGGAGATAATTTTCTTGCCGGATAAAGGCCATTTTTGGGGGGGTTATCTGGCAAGGTTTTGGATTTTTTTACCGACTGTCGCCGTCTGGCGACAGGTGTTTTTTTGCCTTCGGCATAAAAAAACCGGACACTGCCCGAAGGCGGCATCCGGTTGGCGTCCGGGGGTTGCGAATCCTTCGCAATACCCCGGCGCTGTCGGTTTCAGGCGGCGCCCGTCCATCGCGTCCCTTGGAAAGGGAACGCCCCGGCGCCGGCCTCGTTCAAGAAGTCCAGCCAGTCGACGCCCTTCCTGCCGCCCAGCATCGCTTCCGGGGGAAGCAATATCTCGGTGCGGATGCCTGCGGGCAGGAGGCGCGCCCCGAGCTTGGCGGCGGCCTCCTCGCCGACGCCCTTCCTGTCCCGGTCGCACCAGACCCGCACCTGCCGAGTCCCCTCCGGCGGGGTGAAGCCTCCCAGTAGAGAGGCGCTGACCGAACTCCAAAAAGGCAGTCCAGTCGCTTGGATCACCGCCAAGGCGGTCTCAACGCCCTCTGCGATGTCGGCTGTCGGCGACGATTCCGGCAGCCCCAAGCGGATGGCGCCGCCCAAGACCAAACGGTCGGAAGGGATCGGCATCATCTTCTTGGCCGCCTGGACAGGGGCTTTGCGCCCGTCGTGTGTCAGCCACGTCCGATGGAGGGTGATCGGACGCCCTCCCCTGTCGCGCACCAGGCCGACCATGGCGGGGAAAGTGCCCTCATAGCCGCCTTCCTCATTGTGGCAAGGCAGGCCGGGATGGAACCGGATCGAGCCGCCCGTCTCGGACAGCACGCACGGATCCAGGCCGCGGTTGGCCAGATAGTCCCGCAGCGGTTTGGCGGTTGGCACCCACCAGTGGGTGGAGGCCGCCCATGTCTTGCGTAAGCGCTGGCGGATTTCCTCGTCCGTCGGCCCCTTTCTTGGAGGCTTGGGCTTCGCAACCGCAGGTGCCGGAACGACGCAGGGAGGATTGACGCCGCCCAGCGCGCCGTCGACGGCGGCCAGGGCGGCGGGGAAATCCCAGTTTCGCAGCCACATGAGCAGGGCGAAGCCGTCCGGCTTGGCACCGCAGGTGTTGCACACGCCCCCGCCCGAGGCTTCCATGTCCTTGAACAGGCGAAAACCGTCATGGCCGCCATGGACGGGGCAGCCGATGTGGCGGCCGGGCTTGGCCAAGGCCCGTTCCAGTTCGGGGGCCAGCGCCGTCAGCACCGAACCCCAATGGCCTCTGGCCGCATGGCGGACGTCGGCGGATTTCAAAATAGAGCTTTTCATGTGTTTCTCCTCGGAAAAAAAAGACCCGGACACCGGGGCTTCCCTCGTCGCCCGCCGGGCGGCCAAGGAAGCCCCGGCGGACGGGACGGGCAAAAACCCGCCGAAGAAGAAACGCTCTGCCCTGGCGGGGAGAGGCTTCTCCCCGGAAGGGCGTCAAGTGTTACTGGTCCAAATTAATTGGAGTCCTGCGCAAGCTCTTCCGCCACGGACTCCACATTGCCCTCGGCGTCAAGAACCACGGCAAACCGCCTTCCAAAAACCGACGGGCAGCCCTTGAAGGACGGCAGCAGTTTACGCATCGCCTCCGCCGGGTTGCTTGCCGTGTTGGCCACCGCGAACGTGCCGAAAGCCCATTCGTCTTCGTCCCTGACCGATTCGTTCAGAGAATCGTCCTCGTAGTAGCTGCTTGCCTGTTGCACGACCACGCCGGAGACGTCGCCTTTCGGAACGATGAAGCAGTCTCCATCGCCGCCGCTTTGGTATATCGAGTCGCTGGTAATCTCGACGGCATCCCCGCCGACGATGACGCGGTACTTTTCGCAAAAGACCGCCTCGCCGCAGACCCATTGGCCATCGAAATACGCCCGGTGCGTCTCCCCGACAATCTCCACCTGGAAGGCTTGCCCATCCAAGGTGAGGGCGCGTCGGAACACCCAGTGCCCCGGATCCAAGGGGTGGTGAAGCACCCGCATGTCCTTGTGCCAGGCGTACATCCACAGCGCGGAGTTTTCGGTTTCGAAATCCTCCAACTCGACGATCCGCACTGCGCCGGACTTGACTTCCTGTTGCGTCACGCCTTGGCCGCAATCACTCAAGTTCGAGTCATAACAACCGCCCTGGATCACCGGATAGCCGTCGATGCAGGCCAATGCCCTGGCCGGAATGACAGAAACATCATTCAGAACCTCAAGGCATCCCCACTTCCTGATGGTGTCGTAGCCGTTGGCGAAATCGGCCGGGGCAAGCATTTTCTTCAGTTGCCTGATCCTCCCGGCCGCCTCGCGTTTGACGACCTCCGCGACCAAACGGACAACCTGGTCTTCATCGACCAGCTTGTCCCGGTCGGGCAGGCGGGCTAAAAAGCGGGAAGCGTCCAAGTGGATCATGTTCCCGGCGTCGCACGAATATGAAGTCCCGGCGTAAACAGGCAGGCCCAGCAGGAATATCCGCAGGCGATCCCCCGTCCGCAGCCAGTCTTCGCCTTTTCCGAGGCCGGAAAGGTACACGTCTCCGATTTCCGTCTTCACAAATTCCAGTCCGGAATCCAAGGCCCAAGGGCGTCGAAGTTCTTCGCCATTGAATAGCACAGGGATTGGAAAGCCTTTGGCCATCTTGCGCATGCTCTCGCGGACGCTATCCGGTGACGGTTTGAACCCGCTTAGGGTCAGCGTGGTGACGCCATCCCATTCGAACGGCGTGACGGACAGCGGCATGAAGGACAAGATGTCTGCCGTGTTGGCAGACAGCCTTCCGCTTTTGCTCTCGACCACGATATGGTCGCAGGCGAACAAGGCGGACAGGAATCCGATCCCAAACGGATGCTCGCGCTCCACGGTTTTGGCGTCCCAGCCGGACTCCGCCACGGTTAGCAGGGTCTGAATAGACTCGATGCCACAACCGTCGTCACGGACATGAAGTATCCCCGCCTCGGGCGCGTAATCGAATTCGACCTTGGCCGCGCCCGCGCGGCGGGCATTTTGCATCAATTCGCCCAGCACCGTGGTACTGTTGGTGAAGCTGAGGCGCAGGCTTTCAACGAGCCGTTGCTGGTTTATTCTCAAAGCAGTGGTGGTTTTCATGGCTTGTTCCTAAAAGGCTAAAAAAGCCCCGGGAGACAAAACATGGATTCCCCCTGGCGGAGGACATGCGTGTCTCCGCAGGGCGGTGGGTAAATTGCCGGCTTTGTCCGGCGTCAAGTCAGCGAGTGGTGTTACCTGTCCGCCATAAGATATTCGGCATCGGTTTGGCGCGCCATATCGCTGTCCGAGAAAAGATTCTCGATTTCCAAGGCCAGTGTACCGGCCAGATGCCTGAAACTGGCATGCACCGGAACAATATCCTCAGGTTTGGCATCCATCAAATTGTCGATGTCTATCACTGCGACATCGACGCCTGGATCGGCGTATGCGCAAGCGACGCCGCCCCTTACAATAACCAAAGCCTTCTTAGCGGCCATGGCCGACCTCCTTGAAGAAGGACGGCGATTCGCAAGCGAAGCAAGGCCCGTCGGAACGGATGACATTCCACGGTTCCCGGCTGTCGATGCCGCCCGCCGCCATGAACAAGGCGGCTTCGCCAATCCGGCAAAGGTCAAGGCTCCAACAGCGGGCTTCGTCCCGGACGGACGGCGGGGCATGAAGGGTCAACGCCTTTCGCTGCCACGTCCAGTCCTGGACAGGCCGTTTGTCCTCGACATGGGCCGTCAAAACAAACCCATGCCTTTGAAGCTCGCCGTAGTGCGTCGGCTTCGCCAGGGCGGCCCGCATCCGTTTGATGTAGGACTCGGGGCTGGTCGCCCTCGTGCCATGGAGGCGGAGGCATTCGCTCTCGCACCAGGCCGAGACGTGCACGGCTTTTTGCATGACTTCGTAAGCCTTCCCAAAGCCGGTCACAGACCAGCTTCGTTTGCCCACTTCCCTGCCGGTTGACGGGTGGAAGGTGGTCAGGTTGTTGTCGCCGCCGAGTTCCAGCAGCAAATACAGATCCTGGTAGACCGTCCTGTCCGGGCAAGCCAGATTTAATTCTTCTTGCGGATAGCGGACGGCAAAATGGCGGTAGCCAATTCGATATGACATAAAGACTCCAGCGGATTGAAAATCGCGGCGCCATGCCCGCTGGCGCGGGCAACGGCACCCGCGCGGGTTGAGCAACGTTTCGGATTGTCTTGGGCTTAGCCCTGGGCGTCCGCTTTGGAAACGGTCCATCCCAGGACGCTTAATGCTTCGCGCATGACCGTTCTCCTCTCGTTGCAAAATGGGAAAGAGGCGGCGCTGCCCTGGTGAAGGGGGATCGCCCCTTCCGGGCAATGAAATGGGTCAGGCCAAAAGCTCCGTGAGCTTTGAAGGGCTTTCCGATGTTTTGAGCGCCACGAAGACTGCATGGCGGACTTCCCCTGACTTTTTTCCAGAGGCTTCGCAACAAGCCTTGAAGCCAAACGGCTTGTCGCAATTTGCGTCGCCCATCCAGGCGGCGGCTCTCATCCTCTCTTTTGAAGGCTCCATGGCATCCAGCAGAATGGCCGTCGCGTCCGCCAAGACCAATCTTCGCAAGGCGTCGCCGGCAGGTTTCCGGTTTCGGATGAAATGCCGCAGGGTTTTCTCCCTGAGCGAGTCGGCGTCCAAGCCGGCCGCCTCGCAACAGACCGCAAACGAAAACGGATTTTGCCTGTCCGTCTCCAATATCCAAGCAAGGATCTCCATCCTCTCGCGGTTGCCGCATTTGCCGTCGAACAATTGCTGGATGGCGTCGGTCAGGAGGCCGTCCCTCAAAAATTCGACGGATTCCGGCTTCCACAGAATCTCTTCCGGGAGGTCGGCGTAAAAACTAAAAGCTTGTTGTCGCATGGCGTGTCGCTCCTTGCCGTTGAACGGCGGCAGATCGGGATAGACACGCCACCCGGTAAAGGGTCGTTTCCCGTCGGGGAGCGTGTCCCCCCGAAAGGTTGGCAAAAATAGCAAAGTCAAAATGCCGGTTTGTCCGGCGCGGCGAAAAGCAGGCGGGCCTGCCAATCCAAGGCTCCTTCGGTTTTGAGTGCCGAGCTAGCACTATTGCGGCCCGCTAAGGGACACGGCAAATCTCGCTTTTCCGAAACGTGCCGGATGGTCGGCGCGATTTGGAAAAGCGTCTGTTTTCCTATTCCAAGAGAAATCGCGCCAGAAACCGGAGGTTCCGGGCGCGAAAGTTCAGAGCCAAAGCGTCTGGCGAATCCGGAAGGAATCGCCAACGCCGATGAATGTCAGGCGGCCAGCAACGCCTTGCCGATGCCGAACAAGGCGGGGCGCAGGTCGTTGAGGTCGTCGATCTTGACGGACTTCCTGAAAAGCTGGCTTGCGTCCAGGAATATGCCGACGCCCACCAGTTCCATGCCGGACGCCTCGCAGCGCCGGATCATGCCCAGGGTGGAAGGCAGCCCTTCGCCGATGTCGTCCGGCTGCCCGTCGGTGAGCACGAGGATCACCTTCCGGGGTTCCCGTGTGTCCAGCAAGGTTGCGGCGGCGTGCCACAGCGCCTGGTCCAACGGTGTGCCCCCGATCGTGTGCGGCCGGAACGCGCCCGCATGAGCGCGGATTTTGCCGCCGTGGGGCATGATCCTCGCGACACCGCCTTGGGAACTCGTCGGAAACCGGGTCACCGCCGGATTGACGCCGGGGATGCCCTCAAGCGCCAACGCCAAAGCCATCGCGGCCTCCATGGCCACGTCAATCGAAGCCACGCCATTTCCAGAACGCCGCGCCATGGACGGGGAACCGTCCACCACGATATGGATGGCCGTGTTCGGAGCCTGTTGCGCGGCGCTCCGCAGGAACACCCGCGAATCGCCCAAGGCCAGGCGCGCCAGTTTCCGCCCGTCAACGCGGTTGCCCGCCCTTTTGTGGACGGCCAGGTCGTTGCGGCTCGACTGCACGAAGCCGTGCAGCGCCAGGCGGATTCTGCCGGACTCGGCCGATACTTTTTTGAGCATCGCCTTGCCTGCGGCATCGTCGCGGAGGGCGTCTTCGACCGCCGGGAGCCTCACCAGAGGGTCATAGGAACCGGCCGGTTGCGCGTCCAACAATGTGCGGACGGCGTCCCCCAGGTCGGCCGGCACGTCACCGGAACCGGCCGAAAGCACGGACGCCAAGGTTCGGGCGGCCTGTCCAGGGTCGTGGCCGTCGCTTCCGTGGGCAGCGCGGCCGTCAGAAGGGTCTCCGTCCGGTTGCCCGGCTTGCCCCGGCTGAGAATCGTCGCCGGACGGGTTGCCGGAAGGATCTCCGCTTGGCTGGCCGCCGTCTCCAGGAGAAGGCTGACCGCCATCCGAATCGGAATCGGAGCCGCCGTCCTGTCGGGGCGGACGGCTCTGCTGGCGATTCATTTCCGCCTCCTTTTCCTGCTCCTCCTGGATCATCCGCAGAATCCTGTCTGCCAGGCGGACGGCTGCGCGGGTCGAATCCAGGCGCGGAACCTCGGCCAGCAATCCGGCCAGCCGCGTGACCGCGCCGGGCGGGAAAACCGACTCAAGAAGCCGCTCGGCCTTGTCCGCGTAGTCGGCGAGCATCGTCTGCCCGTTGACGTCGTGGCGCAGCCTGAACAGCAGGAATTCCCCCAGAACCCTCGCAGGATGCGGTTCCGTGTCGGAAGGGGCCTGGAACAAGCCGGTTTCCACCAGATGGCCGACCGTCTTTTCAAGGGACGATCTCGCGCCGGGGTAAACCGCCTGGATAGCGCTTTCCACCCGGACGTCCTCAAGGAGGTTGACCAGGGTCTTCCTGAGCGGGGAGGTCGCGGCGGCCTTAAACTGCTCGAAATCCGTGAAACGGACATGGGCGGCCTCGTGCGCCAGAAATCCCCAGGCCACCTCTTTGTAGCCCGGATCGTCGCCGTTGTAGGCGGGAAGGTTGATCGCCTTCCCGTCCGTGTAGGCGCCTTCGCCTCCGACGGAGACGGCGACGCCAAAACGGTTTCCCATCGAGGCGGCCACGATGGGAAAGGCGTTGTTCAAGGTTTTGTTTTTCATGGTTTGCTCCTGGTTAAAAAAGGGGCAAAACCTGTCCCCTAAGGGGCTGGCTTGCCCCTGAAGGGTTGTCGAACGCCGGTTTTACCGGATCAGAAGAAGAAGCCTTCCGCCACGGCGGCGTTGGCAAGCCTCTCAAGTTCCTCGTTCAAGGCTTGAGTGCCGCCGGCTTCGGGTTCGGGGACTGCGTTCGCAGCCGCCTCGGCCAAGGTTGCGACGAACGATTCCGCCGCCATGACAGCGTCCCCGTCCAGCGGCACTGCGGGGCCGGGAATCGCTTCCTCCCCCGCGGGTGCAGCGTTGGCCTGGCCGGGCGTTTCATCGCCGTCGAGCAACATTGCGTCGAATTCCGCAAACAGCGCCGCTTTGTCGCGCGGCACGGAATCGTCGGCAACCGTCGCAGGCGGCGGATCGGTTGCAAGCGCCGGTTCGGACGTGGAAACGGCAGCCGTTTCCGAAACGGAAACCGTCCCGGCTGGCATGGCGTCCTCGTCGCCGTCGGCTTCGTCGCCGTCCAGGGAATCTTCCGGGGCGGCGGGGAGCGGGCCGAACAAGTCCAGGTCTGGCGTGGCGTCCTGCGGGCGGGAAGCCGACAAGCCCTCGCCGTGGCGGCGCATCTTGTCCGCGTCGGACAAGAGCAAGGCCAGCGAGAGGACGCGGTCGAACACCTCGCCCTTGATCTCGCCCTTTTTCGGAATGGAGGCGAGCAGGCCGTCAATCGTCTCGACCACGGGACTGACCCTGGGGTCGAGAAACGACAGGCCGTCGAGCTTGTCGCGCATCCGGCGGATCGGGTTGAGCGCCTTGCGGGTCACCGACTGCTTGCCCAGCAGGGAGTTGTCCAGCAGGGTGTTGGCCTCCTGGGCGACCTCCCGGAACAGGCTGCCGCCCAGCGAGGCCACGCTGCGGTCCAGGCCGTCGCCCGCCTTCGGCTGGGCGATCCCGAAGACCACGTAGTCGAAGGCAAGGCGCGCGGCCACGGACTCGACCGAATCGACGTGCCGGGCGATGGCCGGCGCAAAATCCGGATACCTGGCCATCCAGTCGTCCACCGAGTCGGCGTAGGACTCGACGAACTGGCGCTTGTGCCCGTTGAACTCCGCCTGGATCGCGTCCAGTTCGGGAATCAGCGCGGGCATCGCGCCGACGGGGATGGCGTAGCCGCCGAGAAAGCGGACGCCGGCTTTCAGGCACAGGCTTTCGGCCCGTTTTTTCAGCGTCTCGAACAGGCTGAGCTTCTCCCGGTCGACGATTCGCATCGTGCCCAGGGAGGCCAGCTCGTCCGGCGGCAGCTTGGAGCCGGCCGCGAGGACGAGATCCTCGACGCGGAGTTTTTTTCGCGCCGTCCAAATGCTCGCTTCGAGCTTGACGACATCGACGTTTTCAATGACAAGTTCTGTCTGCAACATGGTTTGGCCTCTTTTCTGGATTGAATCCGGAAAAAGGGCAAACCAATCCCCCGGAGGGCTGGTGTTGCCCTTTCCGGGTTAAGTTAGGTAAAAAACGTTTAGACGGCGCTGAAGTCGGGCAAGTCGATTTCCAGCTTGGAAAAGTCGATTCGCTTTTGCATCAGCCCCAGGGCTTCGGCGGCTTCCCGGACGGATTCCAGGCCGGCGCCGAAAAATTTCAGCGCCCTGGCCTCCAGCTTCGGATTGTCGGAAATATCCACCTCGTCCTCGCTGGCGATGGAAACGGTGATCCCCGGCGGGGCCGACCGTTTCAAGGCCATCAAGTACAGCAAGGGCAAGACGCCGTGGCCTGGGTTTAATTGCCCCGCCGGGTTGTTGCCTTCCGACGGCACCGGCCAGCCGTCGATGGACGGCTCGCCATAGGCGCCGAGCGATGCGAAGGGTTCCAGGCAAAGCAGCTTTTCATGGGACACCCGGCGAAACGCCGCGTAGACATCCGCATCGAGAACCTTGGCAATGCGAATCCGCCAATAGATGCAATCTTCGTCCCGGGAATCCGGTTCCGCAGGCTCGGCGGGCGGCGAAGACGGGGCTCTCGCGATCCCGTCGCCGTCGATCCTCGCGTCGCCCACCAAACGATACCCTTTGGCCTCTTTCGAATGAATGAGGCGGGAGCAAAGAGGGTCGTCGGCAAGCCTGGGCTTGGTCTTGCTCTGCGAAAGGCGAGCCCCTGTTTTTCCCCACCGGGTGGTGAAGGTTTGCGACTCGACGCAGACCGCCCAATCTTTCGACGAGCCGTCCGCGTTGCGGTGGCGGTAAAGGGCGAACCATTTGCCCTCCATCACGCCACCCCCCAGGAATCGCCGAAGACGTTCTTGGCGATCCGGTGGATGGCCTCGCGCTCGGCCGGGTCAACCCGCTGCGTCAACGCGCAGTCCAAGCTGTATTCCAGCCCGTTCGGCATGCGCCGGTAGGACAGGAAGATGTTCACCCAGCGGAACAACACCCGGTGGGACATGGTGGCCCTCAGTTCGCCCACGCCGTCCCCGCCGCCGGCGAACAGCCTGCGCACCTCGTTGGCGACCGCGACCATGTTGCCCAGCAAGGGGCCAAGGTTGGCCGCGTTCGGGATGCCCATGGCCGCCAGCCGGTGGGACAGCAGCCGCGTTTCCTCGTCGTCGGCCATGTAGCCGACTTTCAGCAGCCTGAAACGGTCCATGAACGCCTGGTTCATCATCTTCGCGCCCTGGTACATCCCGGTGTCGTCGCCGAAGCCGTTGCTGTTGGCCGTGGCGACGACGCGGAACATCGGATGGGGCTTGATGACTTCGCCGCCGTTCTGGGGAATCTCCAAGGGAGAGCCTTCCAGGATGTCGTTGAGGCCGGCCAACTCGGACGGATCCATGAGATCCGCCTCGTTGAGCATCAGGATGTGCCCGTCGCGGACGGCCTGTGCCAGGCTGCCGTGGACATACCGCATCGAGCCGTCGACGAGGTCGAACCGGCCGACCAGGTCGTTCAGTTCCATGCGCCCGGTGCAAGTGACCTGGTGCACGGGCCAGTTGAGCCGGGCGGCCGCCTGGGCGACTAACGAAGTCTTGCCGGAACCGTGGGGGCCGAACACATAAAGACCGTCCCCCGTCGGGCGCGTCAGGAACAGCAGCAGGAACATCAGCTGATCCTTCCTGAACTGGTAGTCGGCCTTCGGCACGGGAATCTTCGGATGCGTGGCGTCCTCGAAACCCATGACCTCAAAGCCGTCGTTGCCTTCGATTCCGAAGGTTTTCGTCACTGCGAATTTCTCGTACATGTCTGTTTTCCTCAAAAGCTAAAAGCCCCGGGAAACAAACATGGATTCTCCCTGGCGGAGAGCATGAGTGTCTCCGCAGGGCGGTGGGTAAAATGCCGGTTTCCCGGCTTGGTCAATGGCAGGGATTGCCTGCCTGTCTAATCAAAGCGCTAAACGGCCACCCTGTTCCGGGAAACCTTGCCCGCCTTGCCAGTCTTCCTCGGAGCCAAAAAATGGCTCAAAGAGTTCGCCGTCGGAATTCGCAGGCTGGTTTGCGCCCGTGTCCCGGTTTTCAGGCTTGGCGAGCTTTCGCAACTGGCTTTCGAGTTTCGCGGCTTCGGCCTGCTTTTTCATCAGGCTCAGCTTCCGGTCCATCTGGGCCATTTCCGCGTCTTCGGGCTTTTTCAGCTCCCGCAACAGGTTTTCGAGTTTCGTTGCGTCAATCTGTTTGCTCAACAGGCTGATTTTGCGGTCCAATGCGGCCAGCGCGCCCCAATGGGCTTCGACGCCGTCGAATTCGGCTTTGGCCTTCAATTCGAGGGCTTGGGCGGAATACAGCCTCGCCATAAGCTCGGAGCAGGCGATTTTCTTTTCAAGATCCTCCGCGCTTCGGTTCGCCGGCTCTTCCGAAGAGTTGCCGTCGGGTTCCAGGGCTTCCTGGGCATACGATGCCAATGTGTTCCGCAATTCCCGGCGATGTTTTAAAAACCGGAACAGGTAAGTCACGGCCAGGCCGAGAAACGCGATTCCCAAAGCTATCTCAATGTGAGCGGTCAACATCGGTGTCTCCAAGGGTTGTGGGAGACACGGACTTCCCCAAGGGAGACGGTGTCCCCGAAGGTTGTTTCATGTCAAAAAGCTTCGATTTCCGCTCTATCCAAAGCTCGAAAACCAGTCGGTTTCGGCAAGGGATTCGAGTTCGGCCATCGAAAACGGCACGGTGGCGTCCTCCTCGTCTTTGAGCGTGAACTTCACGCGGTCGGACTCGGACCGGCGGAACCGTTCCAGGTGCGCGTCGGCGACATCCGGCGCGAACGCCTTCAAGGCGGCCTTGTAGTCGACGGCCCCTTTCTGGACGTACTGGTTGACGCGCAGCCCGGCGGCTTCGGCCTGGACAAAATCGCCCATGAGCGAACAGAACGACGATTCCAGGCCGGACAGCCTTTCCTCCAGCTCCCTCGCCCTGGCCTTGAAGCCGGCGGCCTGTTCCGCAACGCTGCGGTATTCGGCTGCCCATTCCGTCCAAAGGGCCAGATCCGCCCCGTCCGGGATGTAGATGTCCCGCGCCAGATCCTTTTCCGGCTCCTTGCCCGACTTCAGCGCGGCCCAGAAGTCCATGGACTTTGCGACCAGCGCGGCGATGAAGGCATCGTCGCGCGGGATCTCAAACTCCACTTCATCCCCTCTGAACCAGAAGTACAGGCGGCCTTTCGGCGAGCCGGCGACCAGGATCTGATGTTGAACCTGGCACCAGTACAGTTGGTAGGCGGCCGAGTTTTCCCGCAGCCGCTTCACGTCCGCGAAGGTGCTTTCCGCCGGGCACTTGATTTCCACCGGGATGTCGTCGTCGCCGATCCCGTCGAAGGACGCCCGCATCAGCGGGTGCTCTTCGGACTCGCCGCACACCGGGAGCAGGATCAGGCCGTGCCTGTCCTCGAATTGCCCCCGGGCGCGGACGCCGTCTTGCGGGTCGGCTTCGGCGTCCGGCGTGGCCTGGCCATGCCGGTCCTCGAACTGCTTCCTGGCCAAAGGCTCGCTGGCGACGCCACGGCGGACATTCGGATTTCGCGAGAGGTCGGCCGGGCGGACGATGCCCCGGCGTTCCGCCCACAGCCTCCACACAGTCTTGTGCGGCGAGCGGCCCATGATGGCGGGCGCGTCGCTGGCGCTGACGCCCTGCGACCGCCAAACATGCCATTCCGGCGACCGCTGCCTCAAATCTACGGTCTTCATGCTGGTCTCCTGGCAAACCTGCGTAGACAGGCACGGGGCTCCTGGCGGAGAACGTGCGCGTCTCCGAGGGAGGTAAGGTGTTGGCGCTAAGATCGCGCGTTTCGTTTGACGGGTTCCAGGTACAAGACCCGGGCGTCTTTCCTGCCCATTTCGTCCAGTTCGGCCATGCGGAGGCGGTCGGCCTCCAATTCCGCGTCGACGGCCGCTTCACAGAAACGGTGCCATCGTCGGAAACCCCACAGCCCAAGCTTGGCGGTTTGGCAAACGATAAAATAAAGGCTCATGCTCAATTCTCCAGAGGGTTGTGCCCGTCCGGAGAAACGAGCCCGCGCCGGGGTTCATTTCCCGGACGGGTTTACAGGTTCGAGCAGGCGCGGCAAGCGGCTTTGTCGCTACGCTATGACGCCCTTCGTGGACAGGGGTCAGGCGTTGGCTGGCAAGCTGGCATCCGCGTTGGCTGTCGCCGTGTGGGCCTGCCGGGCGGCGTTTTCAAGCTCCGCCAGGACATAGGCCAGGTCGACGTCGGCAAAATTGCCGGCCGCCCATTCTTTGGCGGCTTCCCAGGTTCCGTTCTTGCCGGCGCGGGCTATCACGTTGGCCGCCGTCGTCTTGACCTTGTCGCTGATTTTCGACGGGTCGAAACCGGCCGAAGGCGGAGGATTGACGGAGGCGCCCACGGGCGGCTCTCTCTTTCCGGAAACCGAGACGGCGTCCTTGGGCTTGGCCTCCCCTTGCGGAGGAGCCTCGCCGTCGACGCGCCGGGCAGTCCCGTCGATCGCAGACGTCGCGCCGAGGTCGTCGATGACTTTCTCCTGCATCTCCTCGGCGGCGTATTCCCCGCATTCTTCGGGAAAGGCCGCCCTTAACGCGGCAGCCTTGGCGCACTTGTGGAGCTGGCCGCGCGGACGTTTGATCCACATAGGCGTCGGGATTTCAGACTTCCCCTTGGACGAGTAGGCCTCCAGCCAGTAAACCGGCTCGGTGAACGCGCAGCGCACTTTGCCGACCATCCGGTAGACGGTGACTTCGCACCATTCCGGGAAGGTCACTTCGAAGTCGGCGTTTTCCCACTTGCCGGTGCCGGCGTTTTTGACCTGCCCGCGGAAAGTCCGGGTGATATCCGGCCCCCAGGTAGGCGAGTCCATGCCCGCCCAAAGGCCGGTGCGGCTCGCGGTCGTCTGGATTTCCTGGATGGACGGCCAGACGGTTTCCACCTCCCTGCCCAGCCGGGCGCTCCACATCGGAACGATGTGGACGGGGCGCTTGAAGATGTCCAAGTTCCTGGCCTTGCAGTAGTCCAAGGCCATGACGATGGCTCCCGAGGTCTTGGCCGCCGGGAAGATGACATCCGCCAGCACGTTCCAAGTTCGGACGTCGAGTCCGTGGACGTGCGAGGCTTCCGGCGGTACAGGGAACCGGGACAGGCTCTGAGTTTCAAGTTTGTCGTTAGGGTTTGACATGGCGCGTTTTCCTCAAAAATAAGGGGAACGCCATGCCCTTGCGGGGATGGAGTTCCCCGTGGGTGGTTGCCGGACAAGCGGGAATGCCACTGTCGGCTTTTTGAAAAGCTCAGGTTCTTGTGGAAAGCCTAAGCCGGTGTCGCATGCGTGGGCTGGGAAGCGCGTGCATTGGAACGGCGGTCTCTAGAAAGGGATGCCGTCGTCGAAGCCGTCAAAGCCCGCCGGTTCGCCTTGCGCATCGTCGCGCGCAGGCCGGGCGTCACGTTTCGGGCTTGCGGCGCGGTTGGCGGCAGGCTGGCCGCCGTCTTGCGCTTCGCCGGGCCGGTCAAGCATTTGCATGCTGCTGGCGATGACTTCGGTGGTGTAATGCTTCACACCGTCCTTTTCCCATTGGCGGGTGCGCAGGGAGCCTTCGACGTAAATCTTGGAGCCCTTTTTCAGATACTGGCCGACGACTTCCGCGCCGCGCCGGTAGAACACCAGGCGGTGCCATTCGGTGCGCTCCTGCGGCTGGCCGGTGGCCTTGTCCTTCCACGATTCGCTGGTGGCCAGGGAAACGTTGGCCACGGCGTCGCCGTTGGCAAGATACCTGACTTCCGGATCAGAACCGAGGTTGCCGATCAGAATGACTTTGTTTACTCCGCGAGTAGCCATGATTTGACTCCTAAAAGTTGCCCATGCGGCGGAATTGCCGGCCTGGGTAAAGCGCAGGAGGACAGCCCCTAAAGAGGGGTCAATCCCCCGATGGGTTAGCGGATCGCAGTTTCAATCGCCGCCTCAATCCGGGCGGCGCGGGACTTCGATGCCGTTTCGACGGCGGAGCGGGCGTTCAGCCCAAGGGCGAAGTCCGATCCGTAAATGACAAGCAGCAGGGCGCAAATGATTTTCATGTCCGTTTCCTCAAAGCAAAAAGCCCCGGGAAACGACATGGCTACCCCCTGGCGGAGGACATGTAGTCTCCGCAGGGCGGTGGATGGCACAGGCTGGGATCTCCAGCCTGACTTGACAGGGGCCAGGGGACGCCTGGCCCTAAACTAGGCTGCGTTCAAATTTTAAGTGGCGTAGCTACCACTGCGATTCCCGAAAATGGGAACAAAGCGCGAAGAGTATGGACGGGTTCCGAAAAAAAAAGAAGGGAGATTTTGATTTTTTTTACAAGGCGTCCGCCGGCCAACACACCGAAAAGGGCCGAAAATCGCGTCTTTTCGGCGTCGTGGAATTTTGGCCTGGGCCTGTAAACTCGACCGCCTGTCCCGACACCCACCAGCGACCATGCGGCTCATCCTCGGCCTTGACGACTTCCTCCTCCACACGCGCCGCCAAGAAGCCGCCGTGGCCTGGGACCTGGCGGCCGTCGTCAACGCCCACATGCTGCTGGTCGGCAAGTCCGGCAACGGCAAGACCCACACGCTCAGACGCCTGATTGGGCAAATGGCGGTGGCCGACCCGGCGCCGCGCATCCACATCATGGACGTGCACGGCGACATCGGCGTGGACGGCGCGTCCTCCGTCCAATTTTCGGAATCCACCGGCTACGGGCTGAACCCGTTGCGGATCAGCGCGCACCCGCACTTCGGCGGCACGCGGCGGCGCATCCAGGATTTCGTCGCCACGGTCGGCGCGGCCAGGGCGCTGGGGAACAAGCAAGAAGCCGTCCTCCGGCGTCTGCTCAACGACCTCTACGCCGAACACGGCTTCTTCCCGCAAGACCCCGCCTCCTGGAGCCTTGAGGGCGGGGAGGCCCGCCACCCGCCGAAGCGGCACCCGACCGTCGAAGACGCGCGGAGGCTCGCCGCCGACAAGCTGAGGCAGATCACGCTGGGCGCGGACGGCAAGGCCGCGAGGGCGCTCGACGAACTCAATCGCAAGGCGGCCGGCCTGAGACGCAAGCTGAGGCTTCCGGGCGGAAGTCCCGGCGAAGGCCGCCATGCCTTTGAGGAGGAAACCGCGAAACTGAAAGAGGAGGCGATTGCGGCCTATGCCGCCTACGTCAACGCCGTCGAGAGCGGGGCGGAACTGGACGACCACCTCCAATACGGCAGCAAGGACGTGCTGAAATCCGTCCTCGACCGGTTGGAGAACCTGGCCGCCACCGGCCTCTTCAAAAGCGTCCACCCACCCTTCGACCGGGACGCGGCGGTCTGGCGCTACGACATCGCCGCCTTGCGCGAAGAGGAGAAGCGCCTGTTCGTCGAGTTCCGCCTGCAGGAAATTTTCGCGGAGGCGCTCAAGCGCGGGCCTTTGCCAAACGGCTCGGAGTGCCTGCGCCATGTGCTGGTCCTGGACGAGGCGCACCTGTTCTTCCGCGACGACCCGGACAACATCCTGGACACCGTCGCCAAGGAGGGGCGCAAGTTCGGGCTGGCGCTGGTTTGCGCCAGCCAGTCGCCGACGCATTTCAGCGACGACTTCGTGTCCAACTGCGGCACCAA